>JACCDM010829279.1_pt1 | contig 162882 bp, 167 predicted proteins | sample 7445851 | NCBI WGS metagenome assembly JACCDM01 (sample SAMN15323438, study PRJNA562643) | freshwater metagenome | isolation source: river surface water | place: USA:Blue River Watershed | collected 2017-08-16
AAATTTAAGTTTTTTGATTTAAATTACATTTATATTCAATTATTAAATATAAAATACGGTATTATACGAATATATAATAATCATTTATTTGATAATAAAGAATTGGATTTTTTTACAATTCCTATAGATGAATTCATTGACTTTATAACAAGTGAATATATTGCAATTATTACAAATAATTATAATAATAATTATTAAAGAAAAAATAAATGAAACTTAATAAAATTTCAATTATGTTATTGGAAGATATAATTATTCTTAATATTTTTGTTTTACCTATAAAAAAGATATTACAATTTAAATCACCTGAATTTATATCATCACATGATAAATTTACTGAAATAATAAAACTTATAAAAGAAAATAATTTTACATATACTTATGAATCTTTAGAAATTATTTCATCATTTTATAAAGAATTACGATTATTATATTATAATTTTTTTAATATAAATCATAATGATTATTTAAATCAAAATATTCTATTGATACATTATGTAAATGTTGCTAAATTTACTTATACAGTTGGTTTATTTTTAAGATATACTAATAAAAAATATTTAACACCTTTAATTTATTTTTTAAATGATCAATGCTTAACTAGTATAAATATAGAAATGGATAATTATGATGAATTTTGTAGCAAATATAATTTACCATTTAAAGAAAAATTAAAAATAGATTTTTCTATTACTAATTATGATATTGATATAATTAAAAAAGATTTGATTAAATATTTTAATTCAGAATTAAATAAATTAACTACAGATATAACGATTGTAATAGATAATAAAGATATAGACTTATTTGATTTAGAGAAAAATTTGAAAGAATTCGATAAATTGATTTACGATGAAACATTTAAAACTTCTTTGAATAAATTAACAAGATATAATGAACTAATAAAAATAAAAGAACAATTCAGAAAAATAATTTTAATTTTGAAAAATAAAAAACACATAAAATTATTAAATTTTGCACTTGATAATTTAAATATTCAAAATTGTGATATGTTTGATTTATTATATATAATTTTTAAATTTTTAGAACTTAGATATATTATAATAAAAAATCAAAAATTAAAAGTCTTTATAAGTTCAATAGATGATTTTGTTGATTGGATTCAAATTGAATTTATGCAAGTAATTTCAAAAACTACTGTTCAAGTTTACTAATCTCAAATGTTTTCCATGAAAGATCGCCAGATAATTTCCTATTAATTTCATATAACTCACCCTTGAACTTAACAGTAAAATCATTCCAACCAATATTACCTTCAATAGAAGAATCTTCCTGTAATTCCCAAATAACCTGATGTGCAATAACTTTCAAATTATCCCAATCACTAAAATAGAATGACTTGCGAGCAGGATAATTCTTGATGGCATAAACAATCTTCTTTGCACTATTCAAATCTAAATAAGGATCATGAGGAGGATATTGAATGATCTTATGAGGATATCTAAAAATGGTATTTCTTTTTTGATGAACATAGGTGTAACTGTATATAGATGATTGAGAAGTCATTGGTTACTTTATACTTTCTAAAGTAACATTAAAATCATTTTTTTTTGAATTTATTTTTTCTATATTACAAATAAATAATAATGGGGATTGTTGTACTTCATTTTTTTGCTGGTTGGTGTCAACCGTGTAATATTCTCGAAACTAAATTTCAAGAGTTAAAAGTAACTTATCCCAATATTGAATTTAGAAAAATAACTATTGAAAAAGATAATGATTTATTTCAAGAATATACAATTCGAAAAATACCAACAGTTATTATAATGAATAACGAAACAAAAGAAATAATAGCAAGAATAGATGGTTTCAATTTACCATTGCTTTTAGAAGAATTAAGTAAACTAACTTAATCTTTATTTATTTTCATTTATTACTGTTAAAATAGCACTTTTTTTATAAATATTTTCTGATTCATTTTTCATATATGTGTCATATCTTGCCAATGTAAATAAATAATCACTTAATCGATTTAAGAAAATTAAACAATTATCATCAATATGAGTAATTTCAGTGTTTTGAGATTTTAGTTTAACCAATTTTCTTTCACATCTTCTGGCAATTGCTCTTGATAAATGAATATTACCTGAAGGTAAAATAAAATTTGATAATTTAGGTAATTGTGCTGTCATCATATCAATTTCTTTTTCCAAGATCTTAGTGAATTCTTGACTAATATCAAAAATATACTTTTTTTTAGGATTTGCAATAATAGTTCCTAAGTCAAATAACCATGTTTGAATATCTTTCAATAAAAATTTACTGTCAATAATACCAATAAAACTATTTAATTCATCAATATCACCCAAAAGATTTATCAATAAAGATGATTTAGATACTCTTGAACAATCATATAACGATGTCATACCATTATCACCTGTTTTTGTGTAAATTTTCATTAATTAGTTACGAATATTAATTAATAATTATAAAAATAATCTTATATATATATATTTATGGGAAAAATACGTTATTAACCATTAATGCCATTAAACCACCAAGAACTTGAGCAGATATATATAATATTGCTAAATCGCCTGCAATCTTGCCTTTAACGAACATCATTACACTGACAGCAGGATTATAATGACCACCTGAAACTTTACCACCGAAATAAATTGCTGCTAAAAGACCAATTGCTATGGCAATGGGAGCAAAATCACCTAAAAATACTGAATTTAAAATAATTGAAAGGAAAAAGAATGTTCCTAGAAATTCTGCTAATAATGCCTTAAAATCCATTTATTTTATATACAATATACTATTATATGAATATAAATTTATTTTATTTTTTAAGAAGTTTTGTTTAAAAATTTTGGAAAATTATTATATTTATCTATACATTTAAAGTAAACATCCAAATCATCACCAATAACGGTTGATTTATCTTTATTTGTATCATAATTATTTTTACATTTGATATATGAAATACAATTTTCAGTATTTTTATTAGTTTCATTACATAAACACCATTTATAACTTAAATCTTTATCATTTTCCTTTTCAGTATAAGTTTTAAAAATTGGAGTTGGCATTTGTTTTGTATTTACACAAAACTGATCAATTTTATCTTCATTTATTTTATTTATATTTTTTCCAATAACTTCTAATTTTTTTTGTATATCAATTATATCTTGATTACATTTAATTTCACTTAATTTAGGAATTTCAGACAACTTTTTATTTAGAGTTTCTTCTTTGATTAATAATTCATTTTCTTTTTTAGTAGTATCATCGACTCTATCTTTTAATGCTTTAAATGCAATCATAACATCTGTTTTTTGTTTTTCTATTTCATTTAAATCATTTTCTATCTTTATTTTTTCTTCTTTTTTTTGATCAATTGTAAATTTTAAATCTCTTATTTTATTTTCAAGATCATTTTTAATTATTTCCAAATTTTTTGTTACTTTTTCCATATTTTCATTTTCATCTTTTAATATTTGAAGTCTACTGTGTTCTTTTGCAATTTCAACAATAGGATTTATTTTATTTTCGGAAACATCTTGAAAATTTTCACAATTATTATATTTTTTTTTTAAAAATAAAGATATTATTATAACTATAATTATAATAACTGATATAATTATCAAAAATAAAAACATTATGAATATCTATATTACTATTATTTAATATATTATTTAGATAGGTACATTAACATTATTAATTAATTTAATTGCAGATAAATAATCATTCATTTGTTTTTTATTTTCATCTATTTCTTTTTCCAATTTATTTTTTTCATTTTGCTTTTTAGAAATTATTTTTTTAAGATTATTAATTTTATTTGATAAATCTTGCTTTAATAATTTTAAATTCTTTTTTAATGTTTCTAATTTATTTTTTAATTTTTTAATATCTTCTTCTGTGGGTTTAGTTTCTTTCTTTTCTTTAGTTTCTTTCTTTTCCTTATTTTCTTTCTTTTCTAATCTATTTTTTGCTTCTTTAATTGTTTCAAAATATTCCATTCCTTCCAATCCCTCCAAACCTTCTAATCCTTCTAAACCGTCTATTAAAGTATCTAAACCATCTAAATTTTCAAAATTTTCAAAATTTTCAAAATTTTCAATTTTTTTATTATTATTTTTATTTATATAATATTCAGTTACGAATAATGCTGCAAATAATAAAATTATTAAAAAAATTATAATTATTCCATTCATTTTTATTTATTTTTGATATATTCTATTATATAATTATTTAATAAATAATCTTGATGCTCTTTCATTGTTAATTTTAATTCTCATGTTTTCAATATTAATTCTCTCTTGACGTTCTTGCTCTTCTTTTTCTTCTTGAAGTTTTTTCTTTTCAATTAATTTCTTTTCACGTTCGCTTAGTTCTCGTTTAGTTTTTGTTTCTCTATAAGATTGAAATTCTTCTACAGATGAAAAACTTTTAGGTTTTTTTACCAATTCTTCATTGATTAATTTAGTATTTGTATATGCTTTTTTATAATCACAATATACTAAACTATTTTTACCCTCTTTTTCTATACTACTACTATAATCGTCTGGTCTTTTACCACCTATTTCAGTATAATCCATTTTTTTTGCAAGAACCATTGGTTCTGGTTCTTTATATTTAATCATTTCTTTTGAAGGTGCTTGAACATGTTTATTGAAAATTGAATTAAAGTTTTGATTATTAAATTTTTGTGATTTAAAGAGATTTTCTTGTGAAAAATCTTCTCGTTTATTATTGCTTTTTTCCATTAAATCTCCATAACCAAAATCTGCTTCTTCATTTTCAACTTTGCACATTTCAAATGTTCTGTTAAATCTTTCATGAAAATTTTCATTTATTGGTGGTGGTCCAGGATTCTTTTCTTTTTCTGTTGAATAATATTCATCAACTTGTTTCTTTAAATCAATAAATGTTTTATCTGATTGTCTTGCTTTATATTCATATGCAAGTTTTTTAAAACAATCAGTTACAAAATTAAAAACAATTTCATTACCTCCTTCTTTATCAGGATGTGTTATTAATGCTGTATATTTATAAGCATCTTTTAATTCATCCCATGTATAATTTTTGCGAACTTCAAGAACTTCATAAGGATCCAATAAATCATAATTAATTTTATTAAAATCAAATTTTTTATCTTTTTTAATAACATTATAATATTGATGATAAGTATATTGTCTTGATCCAGTATTACCCATATTATTAATAGTATAGTTATATTTTTTAAATATTTATTTAATATCAAATCTATTTCCTTTAATAAAAACTACTTCATCCAATGTCCATGCAACATTTAAATATTCAGGAAACATTATATCATCCGCATTCATACTATTCAATCTAAAATATTCAAATGGAAAATTATCCTTTTTTCTAAAATCAATACCATTGTAAAATTTATATAAACAACCAATATTGCCACCATTATCAATAACAATTCTAGACATTTTAATTTCTTTATTGTTTATTACATCATCATGATATAAATAATGATCTTTAATATTTAATGAAAATATATTATTTTTAATTAATAATTTTAATGTATCTTTTTTCATTGAAAATAAATAACTCTGAACATGACTATCTGTTAAAAATTTAATTTTTGTATTTATTGTGCAACCAAATAATTTAATATCATTTGTTAATCTATTTATAAATATATCTGTCCATTTACCTTGAAATTGATTATTTATAAATGGTCCATATACTGTCGAATTTACAAAAATAAAATTTTCATAATTTTCATATTTATTATTTATTAATAATCCATAACTCCATGCACTAAAATCATAACCCTCATTTTTTTCTTTATATAAAATTGAAACATATCTAGGTAAATTTAATTTTTCCTTAAATCCATGTGCAATAAATAAGAAATCAACAATGGGTGATTGAAACAAACATTTATCAATAAAATTCTGAACTAATGAGGTATATTCATGAAATACATATAATACTAATGTCTTTTGTGTCATTATTATATAAAAATAATTTATTATAAATAAATAAAAATAATGCAAATATTTGTTAAGACTTTAACGGGTAAAACTATTACATTGGAAGTTGAAAGTTCTGACACTATTGATATGATCAAAAATAAAATCCAAGACAAGGAAGGAATACCACCAGATCAACAGCGTCTAATTTTTGCTGGAAAACAATTAGAAGATGGTAGAACACTTGCAGATTATAATATTCAAAAAGAAAGCACACTTCATTTAGTTCTCAGATTACGAGGAGGTTTTTAATTTAAAGATTATTTTTATTATCTATAGTAATAAATGACTCATAAACTATATGATTGTTTAGGAATTGATAGAAATGCTTCTCAAGATGATATTAAAAGAGCATATAAAAAACTAGCATTTCAATATCATCCTGATAAAAACCCTAATAATCCCGAAGCAGATGCTAAATTTAAAGAAATTTCAAATGCTTATTCTATTTTAGGAAATGAAGAAAGTAAGCAAAAATATGATCATTTAGGGGATGAAAGATATAATGGTAATGATGGTGGCGGAGGTATGGATCAAACAAATATTCATGAAATGTTTGAGAGAATGTTTGGAAGAGGTGGAGGTGATCCATTCGGTGGAGATCCCTTTTTCAGTGGTTTTAGAAATGGAAGAGGTAATCATTCAAATAAATGTAGTGATATTTTAAGAGGTTATAATGTTACTTTAGATGATGTATATAATGGAATTAATAAAAATTTTACAGTTAAAGTAACACATTATTGTAAGAAATGTAATAAAACTTGTGAAAATTGTAATGGAAATGGTATAAAACAACAAATGATACAAATGGGTCCATTTACACAAATTATTCAAGGACATTGCGGTGCTTGTCAGGGATCAGGTGTAACAATTAATCCCACTAAAGGATGTTCTGAATGTAAAGGTAATGGTAATTATGAAGTAGAAAATTTGTGTAATTTATGTATTCCAAAAGGTTTTGAAGATGGTATGAAGACTGTTTTCAATAATTTTGGTGAACAACCTAAGAAAAATAATCAAACACCTGGAAATTTAATTTTAGAATTAAAAATTCAAGATCATCCTCATTTCATTAGAAAAGGTAATGATTTACAATATAAACTTAATATTACACTCACAGAAAGTATTTTAGGTAAAGAAATAACAATTCCTTATTTTGATGATGTAATTAAATTAAATATTAAACAATTTGGTGTTATTAATCCAAATAAACAATATATAATTAAAAATCGAGGTTTACCTATTATGAACACTGATAAAAAAGGTCATATGATTCTTGAATTTACAATCACATATCCTAAATTGGATAGTGATGAAATAGCAAATTTATCAATTGCACTAGAAAAAGCATTTAAATATAATTAAAATTATCTATTAAAATCAATTGGATAATAATTAGTTTTTCCAGAATCATATGCATCTAATAAACCATTATAATAATCAATTAAAAATGCATCTCCGTCTAATTTAATTTTATCTTTACTAATTGCATTATTTGTTGGATTTACTATAGGTGTTTGATAATTTTTATCACAATAACAAAATTTACTTTGTTCTTTAATTTTTTTATCAGTATCATCCCATACTGGAATTTTAAAATCATTAGGTATATTACCTGAAGGACAAGCACAATCAATTTTAGAATTATGTTCTTCAGAATTATCATATGAAATATTAATTATATTTGCATTATTAGTATCTTTATCATTAGTTTTACTAAAGATACTCAAATTATAAGTAATATCACTGTCATTGATATTAATTTTACATCTTCCATTTGAAATAATAGATCTATTTATACTATCCCAATATAAAATCACAAGAATAATAAATATAATTAAAACAAATGTTAAATTTAAAATAAATTCAAAAAAGGTTTGTTTTTTTGCAATGATAAAATATACATCATCAAATAACTGTTTTATATTTAACATTTTATTTCTATAATTATTAAGATTTAATAATTTATCCGAACATATTTAGTTATCGCTTTAGATTCACAATTAACTTTTTCAAAATTATTTTTAATATTTATATTTATTTTTTCATTAGCACTCATATTAGGTGTTATTATTTTAGTATTTTGTGCAACACATATTTCTTTGTCTTCTTGAATTTTTCTATGAACTTCACTGTTTTCTAAATTAATTAAACCTTGATTATTTTTATTATTTTCATTAAAACTTTCTTCAACCTTTTTAGCATAATCATTTATTTGAGGTTCTAAACTTGGTGCCAACATAATAAGAACATCTTTTATATTATCTTTTGTAAAATCAGTTAATGCACCCATAAATTTAGTTAAAAATGTAATTAATGATGCTTTTAATCCAAATAATTCCAATATTCTATCAAATAATCTAAAAACCCCTTTTTCAATTAATGCTGGTAATGGATAGATTTTTAATAGTAATTCTCTAATTGGTATAAATAAAGTTGGAAATCCTGTTGGAGGTATAACATAAATTATAACTAAATATATAATATACATCACAATAAATAATGCTAAAATTAATATAAAAACAGGTATTGATTTTGCCGAAACTTGATCTAATATTCCTTTACCTATATTTTTAATTTCATAAGTTGAAAAACCAGAATCACTATTGGTTGTTGCTGGTCTATATACACCATCATAAATTGAATATATGAATGTTATTATATGCAACAATATTATTGCTATTGCAATATTAATAAGTAAATCCATAAAATCCATTATTATTTAGTTTTATTGTTCTTATTAACTATTATTACTATAATTTATTATCTAAATAAGATTTAACACTTTTTGCATAACATTCTGAATAATTTTTCATATCTTGAGCACTTTTTAATGCTCCCGTTTTAGAATTGGGTAATGTAAATGCTTGTTTTGATTTAATACATAATTCTAATTCTTCATTTATTAAATCCATAACCTTTTTATTTCTTCCTGAATTATCATTATTTATTTCTTTTTTTGCCAATTCTTTATTATCTGTTCCTTCATCTACATTAGGAACTTTATTAACATCATTTTCATTATAAGTAACACTCATATTTGGTTTTCCTAAAATATCTCCTATTATATTTCTAATATCATCATAAAATACACCATAAGTTGTTGAAAATGCTTGACTAAATTTAGATTTAATTGAATCAGCAGAAATAAATATTAATACTAAACGTAAAACCCATGGTAATATACCCCTTTCTGTTAATGTTCTAAAAGGAGGTATAAATGCTAACATTAAAAATTTTAATGGAATAGGAATAAAAAATGGAATAAAAGGTATTGGTATTATAATTAAAAATGGAACAAATATTATAATAATCATCCATAATACAAAAATCCACCATAAAAATGATAACATTACACATAAAAATATATTACTTAAAGTTACTAAAACTCTAAAACCATAACCTATATAATCACTTGGAAAAAATTCCCAATCAAATAAAATACCTTTGATACCAAATGAATTAAAAATGAATATAATAAATATATATATATTTGATAATACCCAGAAAACAAAAACCAGTATTACTAGATTAATTAAAAAATCTAATCCAGACATTTATTTTTTAATTATATTATATTTATTATAAAACTCATTAATTAAATTCTCTGGTATTTCTCTAAGATCCACTAATTGTTTATTTAATTGGTATTTATCAATTAAACCATTATCAAATAAATATTTATTTTTATCACTATCACACATATTCGCCAATTTAAATGCTTTATCTTTATTAATACTAGCATCTATTTTTGGAATATTATCACTTTTATCTCCAAATATAATTTTAAATTCTAATTCAATAACTGGATTTCCCTTGATTCTCAAAGATATATCTTTAAATTGCATATTGATAATTGTTGTATTTTTATCATACATTTGCAAATAATCATTATCATTTGTAACAATTATAATTTCAGTATTTTTAAAATCATCTTTAATTTTTCGTTGAACTAGATATGTTATATCATCTCCTTCAAGTTTATCATATTCACATGAATGATATTCATGGTTTGATACATAATTTTTAAATAAATTAAAAATATTTCCGTTGAAATTTTGTTTTTTTGTTCTATTAATTTTATAATCTTTATAAATATCATTACGCCAAATATCAGTTCTACAACAATCACAACAGAAAACTATATTCGATTTAATTGTTTTATATTTCTTAATTAACTTATTCATATCATTTTCAAAATGACGAAAGAATGAAATTATAAAATCGCTATTTTCTGTAATAGTTTCACTATTTAATTCATCTTCATATCTTCGATGATACCAACTATAAGTTGCATAATATCTGTGAAATACATAATAACTTTGATCAATTAATATGATCGGTTTAGTAGTTGTTAAGTTAACAATTGACATTTTTATTTGATAAGATATGTATAATAATAATAAATCATTTTTTAAAATAAAAATTGATTCTTAATTTATTCATATTTATATATATTAACATGAATGAAAAGCAATTTGAAGCGTTAAATGTCGTTAAATCTGGTAAAAATTTATTTTTAACAGGATCTGCAGGAACAGGTAAATCATATACATTAAAAGCAATAATAGATTATTTAAGTTCAAATAACATTAATTATGGTGTAACTGCTTTAACTGGTTGTGCAGCAGTATTAATTAATGGTCAAACAATTCATTCATTTCTTTCATTAGGTATATCACGTAACCTGAGAGATATTTATAATAATTTATGTAAATTTAAAAGTTCATTAATGAAAATAAAAAATTTGCAAACATTAATTATTGATGAAATTTCTATGATGGATGATGAATTATTTAATTTGATAAATAATTTATTGATGATGGTTAAAAATACTGATAATTATTTTGGTGGTGTTCAAATGATTTTAGTAGGAGATTTTCATCAATTACCTCCAATTAAGGGTGAATATTGCTTTTTATCAGAAGCATGGGAAAAAATAAATTTAACAACTGTTATATTAACTGAACTTATAAGACAGAAAGATGACAATAAATTACAATTAATTTTAGAAGAAATTAGAAATGGTCAACCATGTGATGAAACAATTGAAATATTGAAAAATTTAAAAGATACTAAGTTTAAAAGTAAGGATATTAAACCAACGCGATTATATCCTATTAATATTAATGTTGATAAAATTAATAATAGAGAGTTTCAAAAATTATTGAAAAAAAACGGTAATATTACTGTTGAATATAAGGCATTTTCAAACAAAGCAGAAAAAACAGATACTTATGATGTAATTTTGACTATTGGTGCACAAATAATGGTTATTAGAAATATTTCAATTATTGATAAATTATTTAATGGAACCCGTGGTGTTGTTGTTGAATTAAATAAAGATAATGTAATAATTAAAGATATTTATGACAATTTACATACAATTGAATATTATACTGATTTAAGTCAAGATAAAAAACGAAGCATTTCGTTTATACCCCTTAAACTCGCGTATGCCATGTCTATTCATAAATCTCAAGGTGCGTCTATTGACTATTTAGAAATTGATTTAGGAGATGATATATTTATAAGTGGACAATTATATACTGCTTTATCTAGAGCGACAAATATTAATAATATTCGTATAATTAATATTTCGAAAGATTCCTTTATACAAAATAAAAAAGTTAAAAATTTTTATGAATTAAAAAAATAAATATTTTCTTAATATAGAATTAAAAAAATAATGAACAGTGTTAATCCACTCAATCCTTTTACTAAATATGGCGGAAGATATTATGGAGGTTATGCCGATTTTAATGGAGAACCTGAACCAGGTGCTCCTGTAGGTAGTAAAACTGAAATTCCATCTCAACAAGATATGGATATGTTCGGCGGCGCTTTACGCGAAGGTTATGACTCTTATGGTATTTACAATCCAGATACCAAAAAAACTACTGGACGATATGTCTCCAAAACTCCTTCCAATGCTGCCATGAAAGCTGCCCGACGCCTTTTTGCTAAATTAGGATCCAGTGGCAAAACTGCTGCTAAAGCGAAAAAAGGCAAAACTGCTGCCAAAAAACCCGCTGCTAAAGCGCCTAAAGCGCCTAAAGCGCCTAAAGCAAAAGGCGGTTATTACTATTATGGAGGAGGTCAAGATCCTGAAATGGAAGATGAATTTGATTTAGAAGATCAAATGCCAATGGATGGTGGTGCTCGCAAAAAAAAATCAGTAAATGAAGATGAAGATGTTTTTGAAGATGGTGGTGATACCATTACCTTTTTCTTACGTAAAACCACTCGCGGTTCATCTGTAAGCACTTATTTATTCCAATATTCTGCTATGTTACGTAATTACAAAGAACCCCTTGTAATTCCTCGCGGCACTGAACAAGTAACCATAAAACACAAAGTTTTTGTTACTCGCATGCCCTTACCTGCTCAAATGCAAGAAGAAATGCAACAAAAAATAGCTTCCAGCAAAGCTAAAACTCCTGAAGCGAAAGAAAAAGCTGCCGCCAAGAAAGCGCTTGACAAAGAAAAAGCTGCCGCCAAGAAAGAACTCGCCAAGGAAAAAGCTGCCGCCAAAAAAGCTGCCGCTAAGGAAAAAGCTGCTGCCAAAAAAACTGCCGCTAAAGAGAAAAAAGTTGCCAAAAAAACCAAAGTAGCTAAAGAACCCAAAGAAAAAGTTGCCAAGAAACCTGCCGCCAAGAAACCTGCTGCCAAGAAACCCGCTGCCAAGAAACCAAAAGCGCCTAAAGTAAAAGGTGGTGCTTGCGGATCATGCAGTATGTTTTATTAAACAAATACTTAAACATTTATAGTTATTTTTATTTATGAATATTAAATATTTTTGGATTAATATTGATAAATCAACTCAAAGAAGTTTTTTTATGGAAGAACAATTTAAAATGAATAATATACCTAATCAAAGAGTTAGTGCAATTACACCAGAAACTCTTAGTGAGTATATTGAAGATAAACCACCTTATTATTGCGGTAATAGTATTTGTGATTATAATGATCACAAAGAATGTCCTTTGGAATATTCATGTACAACTTCGCATTTAAATGCAATAAAAGAAGGTTATAAATCAGGTGATGATTATTTTGTTGTTTGCGAAGATGATATATTTTTTCCTTTTAAAATAGATTATGACAAAATAATAGAAACATTACCTGATGATTTTGATATTTTTCAAATGATGGTATTAGATCAAGAAGGTAATCAATATATTTATAATGATTGTTTAAAAAAAAATGGTGATATATTTATTAAATTTGATCATGAAAAAAGATTGTTTTCAACTGGTATGTATTTGATTTCACGAAAAGGCGCTGAAAAAATATTGGATATATTTACTAACAAATCATCTTTAAAATTTGATTTTACTAATATAAATTCAATAAAACAAGCAGATTTTATTTTATATATGTATGTAAATACATATACATCAACATTTCCATTATGTTTTCCAACCTTATTTTTTATTTCAGAAATTCATCCTTATCATTATTATTTTCATAAAAATGCTATTGAAACAATAATAAATAATATTAATGATAATATTAACAACAATAATAATAGTTGCAATCATCCTTTTGTAATTGGTTCATATGATGCAAACAGTTTTTTTAATCATTATAAAGAATTGGTTAATAAATAATAACAAAAATAATGAATGATTTAAATTATTATTGGATTAATCTTGATAAAGCAAAAGATAGACGAATATTTATGGAAAATCAATTTGAAAAAATAGGTGTTGTAAATAATCATAGAATAAGCGCTTATACACCAGATGATTTAAGTTCTATATTAATTGATAATCCTCCATATAATTGTGGTTATCCTGAATGTATTCAAAATGGTTGTAAAAATTGTCCAATTGAATTTGCAGTTTTATGTTCACATATGAAAGCAATACAAGAAGGATATAAATCAAATGCACCTTATTTTATTGTTTGCGAAGATGACATTGGGTTTCCTTTTGAAATTGATTTTAATAAAATGATTAGTGTTATTCCTGATGAAATAGATATAATACAAATGATGGTTATAACAGAAGGGCATACTAATCATTTTTATTATAATTTTTATAAAAATGGTCATTTATTTATTAGATATAGTCCTATTACTCCTTCAGCAGCATTTTATTTAATAAGTAGAAATGGTGCAAAAAAATTATTAGATAAATATTTGGATTCAAACACAAATAAATTTAATTTTCAAAATTGTAATTTTCTTAAATTGGCAGATGTCTTAATTTTTCAATCAGTCAATACTATTGTCTCAACTATGCCATTTGTAATTCCTAATATTGATTTTGATTCTCAAATTCATCAAGATTATTATGATAGTATTATAAAACCAGCATATTTTAAAATAATTGAAGTAATAAAAGATGATAATGCTTCAAATCCATTTATAAAAAAAGTTAATTATCCACTTGATGATGTTGAAAAATTATTTAAATCATAATTATCATTAAAGAAATAAATTGCTATTAGTTTTTTTCTATTGATTCTTAATTTATCTGCAACTATTAAATTCATTTGTTCACTATCTTTATTTTTAATCCAATCTTTAAACAATTGATTGTATAATTCTACATTTTCATTCATTAATGGATATTTATCTCCTTTATCTGTTGCTAACATTTGTGCTTCTTCTGCCAATCCTATTATATGTAAAAAGTGTTTAGTAATACAATCTCTACATCTTTTATTTTTATTTGTAATATGTTCTTCTAATAATATAGATTGTTTTACTATTTGTTGCATATTATATGCAGGATTACTTACTGGATCAAGAGCACCACACGTTTTTATATTACAACTTCCACCAGATGATTTAGCTTTATTTTGTTTTTTTGAATTTAATTGTACATAAATAATGAAATAGCATAATACTAAAATTATCATGAATAGAACGAATAATAATACAAACTCAGAAACTTCCATAATTCTTCTAATATTAAAGAAGCAATAAAATTAAATTTGTATTAAAATTAATCCTTTATTTCAATAAAAATGATTTATCTATTTAATTTTAAAATTGCCCAACTAAGCAATGGCAAATACTGACAGCAAAGTTTGCAAGTTCAACTGTATCTGTAACCGTGATGATTGTTCATTCCGTCATTATATTACTAGTGCTGATGATCGCAAGGCATTCAAGGTTGTTATTGACTCTGTTTATGACAAGTCCTCTCACAATGAGACTGACCCGGAAGGTATCAGACGTCGCGTCTGCTTCTATGGTCATCTTTGCGGGAAGAAGGATTGTGGGTTTCAGCATTTCTGCAATTTCGAGGGTCGTGTTTTGATCCAGAAGGTGTGGTATAGGCAAAACAAGCGCAGTGAGGCACTCGCCTTTATTGACGAACTCAATGAGAAGTATTCCCTTGAGGATGATGAAATTGAGCGTCTCAAGGCGTTTGTTGGTGGCAAGAAGTAGATGTTGGTAATAAAAAGAGCAATTAGTTTATATAACTTTTTGTTCTTTTTTATTTATAGTTAATACTATGATTATAATTGAGGCATTTATCATTGGTTGTTTTTTTCTTATCTTATACTTATTTTTCAGTTTGATTCTTGACAATTTTATTATTGCATTTTTTTTAGCAGGTTTTTTTAAGCATTATTTAGGTTATTTATTAGGTATTCAAACTTTTTATTGTAATAATTATCACAATAATTATCACAATAATTATCACAATAATGATTATTATGTATCACAACCTCATAATATATATTTAGAATCTATAATGGAAGGATTATTATTTGCATATTTAGCATTATTATTTACAAAAATTATCAGTAATAATTATATACTTGCATTTATCATAGGTTTTATAGTTCATATAATAGCAGATTACATTGGATTACATGCATTATTTTTCAAATATAATTGCATTATTAAAAAATAAAAAATGATTTTTGTTTTAAAAATAAAAATAAACATGAACAATCTTAACTTGCCCGTAAATCATCGTAAACAATGGTCTGATACTGAAAATAAGCATTTGCTTAATGAGGTAAAAAATAAAACTCCTATTCATCTTATTGCAGAAATGCATAAGAGAACCATCGGTGCCATTAAATATAAGTTAATTAGAAATGTAATTAACGATATTGAAGAATTAAGGGAATGTGAGTTAAATTTCGTTTATTCTGATCCACCAATTGAATATTTATCAGAAATTACTAATTTATCTAAGCGTGATCTGTTAGAAGGATTTGCTAAAATCAAATTTGATTATTATTGTGAAGATCAAATTGAAAATAAAAATAATGATGAAAATTCTAATCAAAAAAATTATGATTATATCAACAAGTTTATTAAATATGGTTGTTTTACATTGTTGGCATGCAATTTAGCATTTGGAATTAAATATCTCTATAATTGACCAAGTGTAACTTCAGATGGATTTGTATTAGACCAATAATTTTTGTTTGCTTTCATTCTAGTGGGTTGTATTAGTGCAAATATGAATACGAACATTACTAATAATAATGAAATTACTGCAAATATAATTATAAATTCTATGCTTATTGATCCAAGATTATATAATAATAAACAAGTTACTAAAATCATTGATACAAAACATATTATTAATATTAAATTATACATAAATGTTATTTGTTTTTTAATTGCTTCAATTACACTACCATATTTTGTTTTTCGTAATTTATTCATTTCATTTAATCGTGATTTTTCAACATAAAGTTTATATAAATAATCATTTGTTCCTTTTGAAAAGGATTTATTATTAGTCACATGTATTGATGTACTGACTTCAGTACTCAATACTAAATAAGCACCATTATAATTAAACAATTCAGTACCAAAGAAACCATTACTAAATTCTCTGTGATAATTATTATTTCTCATGATTCTTGCATTTTCATCCAAACGAGTAACAGTATTTAAATTTGTTGTGTTTTTTCCTTTTCCAGTTGTTTCTTCAAATAATTTTGGATCTATTCTCATAAATGTATTTGGACTATAACCAAAAGGAGAACCAGTATTTGATAATAATGAAGATGTTTCTCCATCTGCTGTGGCAAATTTTTCATATAATCCAATATGTCTAAAATTATAATAATACAAAACTGTTGTTATTACCAATAATACCAATATGAATAGATAATATGAATTTTTAGCATTATAATCAAAACTTGGTAAAACAGTAACTACTATTGAAGAAATTATTAAAATTACTAAAAATACAATTATTGCACTTGTATAACCTTTAATTTTAGAATAATAACTTAAATATTGATTATAATCAAAAGTTACACTATTTAAAATTTCTAAAGTTTCATTAAAATTAGTTTTTACATCATTTAATAATGTGATTCTATCAATATAAAAATCTTTATCATTTACAAAGTCTTTTGCTGCAACACTTGTTATACCTCGTAATGCTTGTAAATTTCCTGACATTCTACCGACATATTGAGTCAAATTAGTTGTTATGGTTGTTATAGTAGGACTTTGACCTTCTACTTCTAAATTTAAATTTGGATTATTTATATATAATTCTCTCATTAATATTTGTATACTTGTGTTGCAAACAATGCAATTATAATAAATTTTTTGATATACTAAATAACCATACATATTTTGAGTTTTAGTTGACAATATTTCCCACATTGTATTTCTAAATCGTTTTTTTCTAACGGGTCCATTTGTCATTTGATATAAATTCACACCTTTTGATATAAATTCATTTAAATTATATACAGTTTCACCTGTTAAAACTGAATATGTTATTACACCACTACTATTACTAGATGCAACTGTTGTATCTATTATATTAGTAGTATCATATGTAAAACTAGAAGGTAACAATAAAATATCTTTTATTTGTGGTTTATATATATCAATATCATTACCAACATTAGGTTTTAAATTAATTTGAGGAGTTGTACCTCTCAATGTTGTCATAGGTTCTATTTTTGTAATTCTGCCTTTATTTACTGTGAATCGTAAATCACCAATCGAATCTAAAAATGCATTTTTAAAAATTCCGGATCCACGAGTTAAATCAACTAAAGGAGGATTCATTTCACTGTTGTAAAATGTATAATCACCGCCAGCACTAGATGAACTAAAATATTTATCACCTCCTTCATTTATTTCAAAATAAATAGCAGATGGTGTATTAAAATCGCCACTATATGCAACAAAATTACCATTAGATAATTTAATTCTTATTGTTGCTTTTGCTTCTGTTCCAGATTGTGCATTTATATCATTTTTTGGTAATGATATTGAAAATGGATATGCTATTTGTACAGTAATATCTCTTGTTATTTCTGCTACTCTTGTATTATAATATGCATATGCATCAATATTGTGATAATATTTTTCAAACATTTTTGTATAAAAAGTAAATGTGGGTAATATAACAGGTGAAGCAGTTGGATTGCCTTGTTCTAAAACACCCATTCTCATTTCACTTCTAGGTGTAACAGTAGCTACAGTATTTATTACTATTCGCATGTTATTAAGAACTCTATTTAATACTTCAACATCATATCCTAATGTCATATCCAACAAATAAACTTCAAGATATAATGTGTTGAAAAAATGTAAATAAAATAATGAATCTGTATAAAATGCTCGCAATTCATCTAATGGTATTAATCTTTCATTATTAATCGTTTCATATGTGTCTTCAGGGATTGATTTTTTTAGTTGTGAACGCATAACTAAAATATTATATCTGTCTGAATCATCTGATGACATTTATTTTTTCTCTATTCTATTATATATAAATTAAAGTTTTTCTTCAAGTTTTTTTATTCTTAAATTTATTTCTTTAATAGATTCTATAAGTAATGCAATCATATTACCATATGCAATTGATTTAGTATCATCAGTATTTGTATATACAACTTCAGGAATAATTCTTTCAACTTCTTGGGCAATTAATCCAATTGATCTTTTTTCATCATTTAGTAAGTTATAGTAAACACCTTTTAGTTTTTCTAATTTATCCAAAGGATTTGATATATCAGTTATATTTGTTTTATAACGAATATCCGATAATCCAGTTATATATCCTGAAACAAATACATTTCCATTTACTTTTAATCCATAATTGTCATTATTACTATAACCAACAAATAATTGTTGTTTTGTATATATTATATTTCTTGTATCATCACTATAATTAAAACTAACAATAGACGGTATTACATCATTATTACTTAACAACTTTCCCGAAAAGTTTATGTCTCCTTTAACATCTAAAGGTTTTATAGGTGTACTTATACCAATTCCCAATCTATTATTTATTATATCCCATGTTAAATTTGATGTTTGATAAAATGGATTTCCATTTCCTGCACCCACAAACAATTGATTATTACTCAAATTTTTTAGTCCTGTTCCACCGTAATTTGTATCTAATACACCACTTGTAACTGTTGATATATTTCCTATACTATTTTCAATAGTTCCTGAAGGGGTTATGAATGTATTTCCTACTTGTAATAAATCACATATTATTTTACCTTTGACATGTAATGGTGCCTCAGGATTATTATTATTAATACCTATTTTAGATTCAAATGTTTTAAGAACATTTGCTCCAGTTGTAACAACACTTGTTCCTATACTTATATCATCTGTATTTATTAATCCTAAAACATCCAAATTTGCAACAGGTATTTTGCCAACACCAATTTTATTTTCATTAGTTATGACTGTTGTTCCTACTTGAAATGAATTAGTTTTCAATAAACCATTTATATCTAATTGATTTGTTATATTATTCCATTGTAAATTAGCACTACTATTTAAATTATTTGTTTCACTAAAAATAATTCTTCCCGATGGAATTGATGTTATTCCTGTTCCACCTCTATTAATACCTAAAACACCTATTATATTATTTGCATTAATATTTCTAATATTAAAACCATTGCCATAATAATTATTTATACCTATATCAATATCACCATTTACTTGAAAACTTTTTGACTCATTTAACCATTTTATATTACTAGTTTCACTTAATTTATTATTATCACTTGCATATATAAAACTATTTTTTGTTATAGATGAAAATCCTAAACCTCCTTTTGAAATGGGCATAACTCCGCCAATTTTTGCAATATCTAAATTACTTATATTAAAACCATTTCCAACATAATTTGAACAATTAATATTTGATGAAAATAGATTTGTATTTATTACAATTGTTTTTAAATTTTCATTCCATAAAACATTTGATGTGCTTGAAACTCTATTTTCATTAAATCCAAATATAAATTCATTTGGACTTATATTTGATATACCTAAACCTCCATTTTTTAGCGAAATAACATTTATTATTTTATTTGCATCAATATTTGATGTATTTGAACCATTTATAAATAAATTATTTATTATATTTAAATTACTTACATTTAATGTATTTGTTTCATTATTCCAATTTAAATTACTAGTTAATATTATATTACTTAAACCATTTCCTATCAATAAATTGCCTGTATCTATATTTGACAATCCCGTTCCACCTTTAATTACTGGAACTGTTTCTATGATATTTAAAGGATTTAGATTACTTATATTACTACCATTACCATAAATATTACCATTAACATATAAACTATTTGAATCATTTAACCATAATAATTTTGAAGATGATGTTATTGTATTTGTTGTAATTGAATAATAAGGAATACTATTATTTACAAATGAATTTGTTCCTGTTCCTCCATTGGTAACAGTTACTGTTTCTGAAAAATGACTATTATTAATAAATGGAATTTTAATTATTGGTGCAATATTACTTATAATCAATGTTGAATTCAAAAAAATTAATTGTTGTTTTGAATCTTCCCATAATAAATTACTCGTAACTATTAATGAATTTGTTCCATTTCCTATTAAAACACCTTTTGAATTTAAATTACTTCTACCAGTTCCTCCAAATTGAACTAAACCATATCCAATAACATTACTCATTAATATATTACTTAAATTTGATCCACTTCCGTAAAAATCTAAACCATAAATATTTGATGCACATCTTATTATTCCTGTTGTTGTTATTATGTTTGATGTTATTATTAAATTGGATTTGCCTATTATATTTAAATCTGAAATTAAGTCACCATTTAATGTTTGTATATTAGATTTACTTATTAAACCACCTTCTAATATTGAAATGTTTGAAGAAATTATTAAATTAGAATATCCTATTATATTTGAAATAGCAATTATATCATTGCCTGATTTAATTATACCATTACTTGTAATAATATCTCTTTGTGAATAAATATCTAATCCAGATATAATAGATCCATTTGAAGTTATAATGTTTGAATTTACATAAATATCATTACTTGATATTATTGATCCCAATATAGATGTTATATTTGAAGCAGATATAATTGATCCATTAATAGTTATTATATCATTTTCTGCATAAATATCTGAACCTGAACTAATATAACCATAAAGAGAACTTATATTATCATTTGCAGAAATACTTTTATTAATATACAATTCATTGTTTCCATAGATATTAGATTGTACCTCAATAAAAGACTGAACAAATAAATTTGAATTTACATAAATATTTGAATTTACATAAATATTTGAATTTACAAATAAATTTGAATGTATATTTATATTTGATAATGCATTAATATCTCCTTGACTTATTTCTAAATTTGATGTCAACGTTATTGTTCCATTAATTATTAAATTATTCTTCAAATTATCCCATTTAAAATTTGAAGAATTTTCTATATTATCAGTATTATTTATAAATAATACTTGATTCTTACCATTTTGACCTATCAAATTATTAATTTGAATATTTGAAATATTGAATCCATCACCATAAATTTTATTTACAAATAAATTAGAATTTATATATGTGTCTGTATTAATATTTAAATTTGAATTATAAATATATAAAGATGTTTGTTCACGATAAACATTAACAAAATTATTTTTTAATTTAATTCTGTCACTGATACTTGTATCAATAAGTTTATAAATATAACTTATTGATAAATTATGACCTTTATAATCAATATCAAAATAATAATTGTTTATATTTGTTTGTGTATTTATATTCGATATTACTTCATTGAAAATCCATTGATTTGTGACATTATCTAATTTATAATTAATAATTCTTCTATAATTTGATAAATAAATATTATTTCCAGATTTTGATAATTTACCTCTATAAGTTTTAGTTGTTGAATCAAAATCAACATCATTATCTTTTAGATTTATAATATAGGTTGGTTGAATATTAAAATAACGTACATCATTATTGACATTTAAAATTCGAGTTATTTCGTAATCGATATTTGTAAAATTATTATCATAAATAAAATGTATTCCTAATTGTGTTGTTATTAAAATTCGATTACCAGAAGCATTTATATTTACTGATGTAACATAAGAATTTTGATATTCAATTGGAAATTTAAGAAGATATATTTCATAATTTCTAATAATATAAAAATTAAAAAATCCAAAATCAGTTATTGGTATTTCTGATTTAACTGGATCATATATAAAGTTTGCAACAATTATATTACCCGTTCTTGTAGTATCTATATATACAATTTTGGGATTAAACTGATTTTGATTTATGGTATAAATAAATGAATTGTGATAAAAATCAAAATCATTGAAATTTAAAATTTTAACTTCTCCATTAGATTTATTGTTCACAAATAACAATTCATTAAAATTATTTATTGTTGATATTATAATATTACCATCACCTGAACAACTTATATTTCTACCAATATGATAATAATTTCCAGATAATGAAAAGGGAACTCTAAAAGTTATTAATTGTTGTTGAATAAGTTGATTATTGTTATTAAATGAATATTGATAAATACCACCTGTAACTACAGTTGATTGTGAAGATAATTTTTGATTATAAGCACCTATAAAAATAGTTGAACCGGATTCAGAAATTGCAAATGATTGACCAAAGAAATTATTAATTGTGGGAATATCAGTTATTTTATAAGTATTCCATTGATTAGTATTTGATATATATTTATAAATTTCTATTGTATTATAATTATAACTTGGATCATTATTATAATAAGAATTTATAATTACATTTCCATTAGAATTCATAATTATTGGATTTATATAAGGTGTATTTGTGCTATTATTTATTAAATCTATATTAACTTCATTATTTAATGTTATACTTCCAGATGTAGATAATATATTAGTTATTTTAAAATCACTATCATATAAATCTAAAATAGATGTTGGTAAATCTATATTTATGCCAATTTTGCCATTATAATATATATCTTTTTCTTTATTAATTACAAAAGGTTTATAATCATTAGTAATTAAATTTCCTTTTATTGTTAAATTTTTATTAATAATTGTATTTCCATTTATATGTAATAATTCTTTGGGAAATCTTGTACCAATACCAACATTACCACCAGTATAATTAATATCATTTCCTATTTTATTCCAAAGTTCACTTATTCCTGTTATTTGTGTATTAATTGAATTATTTGTAAATGAAAAAAGTTCTCCATTTGAAAAAATATTTCCATTTTGAATATTTATATTACCAGAAACAATTAATGAATATTTAGAATTACCTGTTATATTAGAACCTATACCTACAAAGTTTTCAACTAATAAACTATTTCTAGGAAGATATAATTGTTGATTATTTTGATTACTATAAAAATTATTACCACCTATAACAATACTACCTCGTGATTTAATAGCAGTTCCATAAAAATAATCAGGTAATACAAATATTTTACTGTTATTATTATTTAATTCATTTATAACAAATAAATCATTGAAATATGATAATAAATATACGTCATTATTATTACAAACACAATCTGCCAAATTATTTAATCCATTTACTTTAAAAATCATTATAGATTGAAAAAGACGATTAATGAAACCGAATATATATGCAAAACCATCATTATCAATAACAATTGAACTATTTTTATATGCTCTACATTTAGTTATTTTGATATTATTTAAATTTTGTATCATTAATGCTTGGGTTGTTGTTAATGATAGACCTATAAGTGAATAACCACGATAAAATTTGGAATTATTTGGATCATTTGAACCAAATGAAAATACACCTGTTGATGTTAAAACAATTGTGTGAGCATCACCACATGAAAAATCAAGAATAGTTCCTGTGATACCAGTCACTAATAAAAAACTAGCACCAGTAAAAACATAAAGATTATTTTGATCTGTTAAAATAACCGATTTATTTAATGTAAATGAATTAGTATATGCTTCTATTTTAACTATTTTTTGATTTGAAGGTAATATTCTTGGATCAGTAGATACATATGCATTATTTAATAATTGATATACAACTAAATTTTTATCACTATTTACGACATAAATTAAAGTGTTTGTATCACTTATTGCAAAATCAACAATTGTATTTAAAGAACTTATAATTAAATTATTATTAAAATAAATATTTGAATTTAAATAATAAGCAAAGTTGACACCTTTTGTTTTAATTATTGCATTGTTTAAATTTAAATTTTGATTTAAAAATGTTTTAGTAGTTAAATTATAAGTGATTAAATTAGAAAGAGTTAATATATATAAATTTATATCATTCATAAAAAGTTTTGTGATTATAAAAGGTGAATCATTAAATAATCTTATTTTTCCTTTAATATCAATAACACTTTCACTAAAAGGATTTGATGTTAATGAATCATAATTTAAAAGTTTAATATTAGATGTTATTAAATTGTTTATTATAACATTATTACTATTATCTATAATTAATTGATTTCTATTATTTGTTAAAATTAATTGATTACTATTTGAAGTAGTTGGTGTTATTATATTATTTGAAAATTGTATTTTTTGTCTTACATCTATCAAATTATCCAATGATGATTTTAATGAATTGTTATTAAAAATAATATCTATATTACTGTCAATAAGTATTTTATTTGTTGATTCAATCGATGTTATATTTGAAACACATAAAACATTATTTATAATTGTTTTTTCTTTTGATGAAATAAAAGAATTATCAGATATAATTAAGGAGTCTGTTTTTGTTCGTCCATTTATATTCAATTTTATATCTGGATCTATTATCATATCATTATTGCTATTATTAATTACAACAGTTCTTTTTTCTGAATATATATCAAAAAAATTTTTATTATTACTAGTTATAACAAAAGCGGGGAAACTTGTTTGTGTATCATTTTTTTCCAAATGAAAATGATATGCAGGTTTTATATTAATACCTAATCGACCATTTTCCATATATGCATCTCCATTTGCAATATGAAGTTTTGCTTGTGGATTAGTAGTTCCCAATGTTATTGTATCAAGATTATAAACATAACCAGTGGTTATATCAGGTAAATATGAAATAGGAATTTTATTGTTACTATCTAAAAATAGAATTTTTGCTGGAAACTCCTTTGCATTTATTGAACCATTAATATAAACATTTCCTGTAAATAAATTACTTGGTGAATTATAAATTATTGCATTATTACTGGTTTTAAAACCAAAATTTGAATCCAAAAAATTAAATTCTGTTGAATTTAATTTAACAAAAGATGTATTTGAATTTGAAGAAAATTCAAAAATTTTTTGATTATTAGGAGAATATGAATAATTTAATTTATCATTATTAATAGATAAAGTATAATTTTCATAAATACTCATTTCTATATATTTATGTTTTATTATTAATTAATAATAATAATTCAGATAATTCCTCCTTATTTTTCTTAATTCTATTCCATTCACTATAAGTTTCTTCTTGAATTTCTTTTGGTTTTTTATTTAATCCCTTTTCCTTATTTTCATCTTTCAATTTATTACTGTAGTATTTATAAAATATATTGAAGTCTGTTTTCTTTGAATCTTCTTTAGTTTCACTATTGTTTTTTGCTGTTTCTTTAATAGCAACCTTACTAGTTGCTTTAGTACTAATTTTAGTATTTGATTTAGGTGCAATAATAGGTGTCATAGAAGTAATTGCAGTGATAGAAATAGAAGTATTAAGATTTTCAGAATCTTTTTCTGATAATTTGTCATCAATATTTTGTTTATCTGATGAACTATCATTATTTACTTCATTAATTGTAATTAAAGGTTCTTCATGTGTTACTTTGGGCATCCCACTTTTACGAAACCAAACTTTTTTATTATTTTTCATTTGAACAACCCATAATTGTTTATCTACACCTTCCTTTTCAAAACCAATATCAAATCCAATTGCACTGAATCCAACCCCTTTAGGTGATTGTTCCTTACCTGTATAAGTTTCAGTTGTAACATTTATACATTGATAATTATTGTTAACACGTTTCATTTTGTTTATGATATTTAAATATTAATATTCAATTTTTAAATATCATTTTTTTAAAAAAATGATTTCATATAATTGTGAAATTGAAATTAATATATATATATTTTCATGACTAATTTTCACATTCAAATTGATAGTAAATTTGATGAAATGATCATGAAAATGAAAAAAAATAAAATTGGCATAAATGATATACTTGCCCTTAAAGAGTTTATTTTACATACATATGACAATGAAAATTATATTGAAGATAAACTCATTACTAACGGTTTTAGAATGATTGATATTAGTCATCTTCTGTGAGATCCTCAAAATCATCTAAATCATCATCTAAAACATCCTCTTCTACTATGAAATCATCATCTTCTTCTTCTTCTTCCTCTTCCTCTGATTCTGTATCTCCGTGAACCGTTTTTTTTGGTTCTTCTTCATCTTCTTCTTCAATTGCTTCTTCTTCATCATATATCTCAATATCATCTTCAATTATAACATCATCTTTAATAATAGTATCATCATCATTATCTTCAATTATGGCAGTTTTTATAAATTCTGCTTTATCTTTAATAACTTTACCAATAATAGAAATATGTTTATCAAATAATTGATATTTTTTGCCACAAACTTCAATCTTAATTTCTTGACCAATTGAAATTTTATCTAAATCAACTTCAGATTGTATTCCAGCAGAAATTTTTGGAATTATAATTTCTAAAATAGGAACTTTGTCATAATACCCTTCTGCTAATAAACCAAGTGAATTTTTTGCTTTTACTTTACATTTGATAATTGAACCTTGAATAGGATTACATATTTCAGCAATACAAACAACATCAAAACAGGTATTACCATTAAAATGTTGTGTTTTAATTATTCCAATTGAACGTTTAAGAATTTTGATTGAGTTTTTTTTAATATAACCATATTTAGAACAAACATTTTCATATATTTTCTTTAATTTATCCAAAATAATTGTATTAAAATCTTCATTTATTTCATTAGGTTTTAAAATAACATTAGTTTTAAACTTAATTGGAATAAATAATTCTGCCATTCCCCTATAATTAATATCTATTTATTAAATAATTATATCATTTTTTTTAATTTTAAAAAATGATATAATTATTTATTATTTGTAATAAGTAGGGAAATATTAAAAATTATGGAATTATCAAAGGATGAACCTTTATTTAAAACAATTGAAATGATAAAAAAAGAAATTGGTGTTCTAAATAAGGTTATTTTGAAAGTTCATAATAATACTAATTGGTCTGAAAGTGAATTTAATAATTTCACATCATTCTTAAGAAGTAATAATTATAAAGAAACTATTGATGATGAAATTTTAGAAGTTACTAACAATTCCAATCAATTAACTATTTATAAAATTGGGGGAATTATGAATTATTTATCTACTAATAATCATAAAGGAACTAATCATAAATGGGAAACTAAAGTAATAGTCAAAAATGAAAAAATAGAAAATTTATTTGATGTGGATTTAGAAGCAGAAGTTTATAATTCTAAAGAAATTGAAGAAATTCCTAATTGGGAATTATTAGAGAAAAAGTTTAAATTTTTAAAGAAATTTAATTATGATCTTGGTAATGGTATAATTGCATCAGTATCTATTGTTAAAACTAATGATAAACCATCTGAATCATTGAAAAAATCAAAGATTTTGATGGGTTCTCAGCAATATGAATTTTCATTATCTATTAATGAAATTAAAAATTTAAAAGATAACAAGCAAATATTAGAATCAATTATCACAGTAATTAAAGCATTATTTTTAAGTAATATTATTCTTACAAAAAAACAACAAAAAGAAATTTTAGATGAATATTCATCATTGGTTAGAAAAGATATGCAAATACCTAAATTTTATAAAGATATCCCTTTATTAACACCAAAACCTATGACATTAGAAAGAGTTAATCTTATTAATCCTGATGAATATGGTGCTGTTAGTATTTTAAGAGGATATGTAGTGACTGAAAAAGCAGATGGTGAAAGAATTCTATTATATATCAATAATTTAGGGAAAGTTTATTTAATAAATAGTTCTTTTAAAGTTGAAGATACTGGTATTATAGCAAAAAAAGAATTATTTAATTCACTTATTGATGGTGAATATATTCAATGTAATAAAAGAATTGATGCAACAAAGAAGAATATTTATGCTGCATTTGATATTTATTATATGAATAATAATTCATTGACATCTTTACCATTAATTGGAGGTAGATATACTGAATTACAAAAAGTTAGCAAATATTTAGATGTATCCAAAAGTGAATTTGAATTCATTGTTAAAGTTCATCATAATAGTTCAAATATTTTATCTGATTGTAAAACAATTTTAACTAATCCTAAGAAATATCCTTATGAAATAGATGGTTTAATTTTTACACCTGCTAAACTTGCAGTTTATTCATTTTATCCATCAGTGCCAGTTCCAATTACTCAAAATATGAGTTGGGAACGTCTTTTTAAATGGAAACCACCTGAACAAAACACAATCGATTTCTTAATTAAATTTATGGGAGAAATTAAAAAAGATGGTATCAAATATAAGAAGGTTGGTTTATATGTTGGTTTTAATCCTATTAGTTCAAAAGATATTACAATTGAAGAAGGATTGAAACTCAGATATGATAAAAATTACAGTAAACAACAATTTATTGAAATGAAGGAAAAAATTAAAAATAAGGAGGATTTTATTCCAGTATTATTTAAACCTATTATTTATTATACACCTGATGTCGAATTTGCTTTTATTCAAATTGACACTAAAGGTGATATCAGAACAGAAGATAATGATAAAATTGAAAATGATACAATTATTGAATTTAGATATGATTTAGATAATAAATGTTGGATTCCAATGAGAATACGTGAAGATAAAACCAGAATTTATAAAGGAGGTAGTTTTAGTAAAACTGCAAACTCATTACCAGTCGCTATTAATGTATGGCGTTCAATTCATAATCCAATATCTAGAGAATTAATTATGGGTTCTGCTAGATTACTTGAAAGAGATATTTCTAGTGAAATTCAAGGTAAATCATTGGAAGCAGATGATATTTATTATAGTAGAGGTATTCCTAGAAGATCATTATTATCTTATAATATGACTACTTTTCATAATATTGGAATTAAAGAAAAGTTATATTTAATGCCCGAAAAAAGAAATAGTTTATTAGAACTTGCATGTGGTCAAGCAGGAGATTTGTCAAGATGGTTAAAAGGTAGATATAATTTCATATTTGGTATTGATTACGCTAAAGATAATATTTATAAAGCAAATGATGGTGCTTATGCACGTGTATTAAAAGAATTTAATCGTTTTAATAAGGAAAAAAAAGATGATAAGGTATTTTTTCCAAATATAGTTCTTGCGGCAGGTGACTGTGGATTAGATATTAAATCAGGTGCATCTGGTGTAGATGATGAAAGTAAGGAATTAATGAAAATTGTTATGAATTCTAATGTGAAAACAAGTAAATCTCATTATAAATATATAGTAGGTAAAGGTGCACTCAAATTTGATGTTGTTACATGTATGTACGCTATTCATTATTTCTTTGAAAATGAAGAAAAATTAAATGGATTTTTACATAATGTTGCTTCTAATTTAAAAATTGGAGGTAAATTTGTCACAACTTTTATGGATGGTGGAAGTGTCGAAAGGGCATTGAAAGGAAGTAAAACAGGTGTTGTTGAAGGTCGAAGAAAATTAGATGATGCAAATGTATTAGTATGGGCAATTATAAAAAGATATTCTGATGAAGAGTTTTATAATAGAAAAATAGATGTGTTTATTGAAAATACTCAAAGATTAATTCCTGAATATTTAGTGAACTTTGATTTCTTAATTAAAAAAGCAAAGGAATTTGGATTAGAAATGGAAGACACTGAATTATATTCAGAAACTTTTCAAAAACTTAAGGATAAGATTAATCCTAATGAAGAAAAACAAAATGATTTAGATAAAGCAATCATTGAATTAGATAAACAAGATATTCATAAAAAATTCAGTTTCTTAAACCGATGGGTAATTTTTAAGAAGATAGATTAGTTAATAGTTGTTTAAATAATTCTAATGTGTCTTTGGGCATATCATGATTATTAATAATTGCGAAATAATAAATCAACTTTTTAATATTCTTAATATTATTTGAATGACATAGATAATTTAATACTTCTTTTTGTGTTATAATCGCTTTTGAATGTAATGTTGTTTGTTGATGTCTTAATTGTGCAAGATGAAATCTAATTACTGGATTGAGAGTTCTATCAATATCAAGATCAGTTTTGAATCTTTTATATTTAGGATAATAATTAGTGGTTGCTACATATAAATTATAAATAATATCTGTCATTACTGCAAACACTTGATTAACTACAATTTCCGCTGGAACTACATTTGACAATTCTGGGTAAAACTCTTGCATATAATTATTGATTGTATAGTTTGGTTTTTGAAGCATATACACATAAATGAAATTATACCATTGATTATAATTATTTGAATGAACTTCTTCTTTGTGAAGAATAATATCATTAGAAATCTTATAAATTTTCTTATTTGTTTTCTTAACAATTAATGAATTTTCAGTTGTTGAGGCATATTCAATTGCTTGATTTAAATCACTGAAATAATGTGGATATTTAATTCCAAGTGGTTCAAGTGGTTTAGTTCGAATATCTTCCTCATCTAATGTGATACGATTTTTAGTATTAATATGAAATAGATATTTATAACCTTCACCTAGAATAGTTGTATAATCAACTATGTGTTTATTTTCATGGTGAATTAAAACAAATTCATATGAATTCAAACGACTCAGATTCGCAGTAAAGAGATTTCTGAGAACAGATGAAATATTTGGATCGTTAATATCTACCTTATTTTTATAAATTTCAAATAAGGTTTCATCAAACATAAATCCATGTGACTTATTAGGATTTGAAAATTTTGAACTATTGATATCAGGACAACAACTGGAACCGAAATACCAATTATTATCATGAAAATAGACAGTGATAAGAGTTCCATCAAGAGCACCATAACATAAATCTGTTGCATCAAAATGGTTTTTTACATAATTTTCAATTGATAATCGAACAGGAATTGAATTAGCATAACTAATTACAACATTATTTCCAATACTTCTCGAAAAATCTAATACAACACTACGACATTCATCATATAACTCCTTAAAATCTTTAATATCATCTCTTTTGTATGAATTATGAAGAAGACATAAATAAGGATTGCTTTTAAATTTCTTAATTTTAATTGCTGGCCAATAATGCTTCTCTTTGAGAATTGATAATAAGATTGCAGGATAATCAATAAATTCACTTGAATTTACTTTAAGTGAACGTTCATAAGTATCCTGAATAAGAGTTTGAAGTGACATTTTCCAAAAGAAATAAATATATTATACTTATTTATTATTTTAAAATTTTAAATCATTTTTTATTTTGTCACAAGAAATATCGAATCATTATTTTTAATACCATATTTACCTACTCTATCTAAATTATTTAGTTTTTTTCCATTATAAATAAACATACTTTTTTCAACATCAATTGTAATGATATCACTAACTTTGATTAATAAATCATATATAACATCAGATTCATCTACAATAAGAGGAATTCTGTCCTTATTGAAGGTAAGAATAAAAACCTCCATATTACCTAAAAATAAATAAACAAAAAAAATGCCAAAAAATATCAGCATTTTTAAACAACCACACTACTCCGCAAGAATCATCTCGCGAACATCCATAATTGCCTTTCCAAGCAAGTTAGTTCCTTCCCACATAGCTTCAGGGGTCTGCAGTGTCTGAGTGATATTCAAACCATTACCCCAAATCTTATCATAAGGAGCACACTCTACAAACTTCCTGCTACCAGAGTCAATGAGAAACTGCCTCAACTCAGGATTCTGGGAATATTTAGCATAATTTGCCTCGACAACAACCTGATATGCTTTCGCAGACCAAGTGTCAACATCGAAGTTCTTCACACTACGCCCAATCTCCTTATGACGCTTCGGATCTTCAGTTAACATGACTTCGCGCATTGCCTCCTCATCACCGAAAACCTTACCTTTCATGTACATCATCCTCTGCTCACAATTAACGAAGCGAACACCGTCAATAGTGAATGGAGAAGGATACCACTGAGATGGAATACCGGATTTAAAGAGAACAAACTCGTCATTCATGAAAAACTTTTCATCAGCGTTAGGAGTAGTCATTTTCAGACAAATTTAAGTTTGATTAATATAATCATTTTTTGAATGATAAAGATAAAAATAAATACATTTTTAAATTAAATGTATATTTTGGTTATTTTTTATTCCATAATATTCTATAGTATTTTCAGGATTTAATAAAATACCACTATAAACTAATTTGGATTTTTCAATATCTATGTTAATTAGATCTTTTAATTTTACAAGAATTACCATTACAAGATCTGATTCTTCAACATTTATAATAAATTTATTTTTATCAAATGTATGAATAATAACATTCATATTGATTTCTATTTTAATTAAAATAAAATTTTTGTTACATATATCACATTATTTTTATAATTTATATTATAATCACTTATTTTATTATTGGGATTTAAATAAATACCATCATGTAATAATCTTATTTTATTGATATCAATACCTGTTAAATGTTTTAATTTTATCATGACACTTATTATTGTTTCATTATCATCTTCTATGATTATATAATTAGGTTCTTTTTTCATTGAATAAATAAGCAATTCCATTATTTAATATTTAGTTAAGAGAATAATGATATTTAATAATTAAATATAAAATAGTTATTATGTATAATAAAGAACTATATGATTTTATCAGTAAAGGAAATATCGAAAAAAGTTTGTATGCAACTTGTATTTTTTTAATTGAAAACTCTAAAATTGAAATTTTAGAAGAAACTTTAATATCTATTTGTTCTCATATTGGATCTTTTATTATGATAAGAGACATTTCTAAATTAAATGATATTGTTTTATCTACAAAATATTTAATTGAAAATGAAAAAGTAAGTTCAAGTGATTATTTAATTTTAGTTACTAAAATGTGTATTTTATGTAATATTTATAATTCAAATCCTGTTTCAAAAACTGGTATATTACCAATAGGTAAACTTAGAGAAAAAATTTTAGATGTTTTTAGTGAAGATTCTAAATTAACATCAAATGGTGTTATGAGATTTGAACAAATTATTCCACCTACAAATAGTGATGCATATTTACTTTCATTAAAAATAATATCATCATTTATTCGTTTAATTAAAATAGTTGAAAATCAAGCAACTGAAAGTAATATTGATTTATATGCAATTAAATTTAAAAATTGTTTTGATTACATCATAAGAAAGAAATATGCAATCGATACTAAATTAAATCCAAATGAATGTGACCCAATTTACTTCTTATGGGGATTTATAGAAATTTTATTTCAACATGAAGACTTTATTCATGCATATTATTGGTTATTTAGTTATGATTATAAAAAATCTCTTAAAAATCAACGATTAGGATTGATATTTGCATGTTCAATTGCGATTATTTATAGTTTTAAACGTCAAGTTTCATCTGATTGGAATCAAAATGAACTTAATGTTATTTTTAAAACAAAAGAAATGACATTTGAGTTTATGAAACAAGTTAAAAAAGATTTGAAATCAAGAGATATTCATATTCCAAATGATGAACCAGAAAAAAAAGAAAAATCAAAAATTGATGCTCTTGAATATTTGAATAATTATGTTCCAAAAATAATAGACAAAAGAGATTTTATTGCACAACCTATATTTCTTGATGAATTTAAAACAATCGAGAGGTAACAACCTTTATTATTTTAAAAGATACATCCATATCATCACCATTTTTTTGAAGAATTTCATATTTAATTACATATTGTTGTTTGCTATATTCAATTACAAGTGTGTAATTTAATTGCTCAACAACTTCACCATCTTTGAGTATTTCAATTATCTTTTTTCCACCATTTAAATTATAATCATCTAATTCATCATTATTCATACTAAATATTACATCAATTCTATTAAAATTATGTTTGATAATTTGATTAATTCCGTTTACAATTGCTAGTTCCATTATAAACTTACTTATAATAGACAAAATCATTTTTTAATATAAATCCAAAAATTGGACTTTTTGAATGATGAATTACCTAATAGGCAGACAAGGCGAGTCTAAACTCAAACCTATCAACCATCTCAGTAAAAGACGGATCTTCAAACTCATCCCCAAAATCATCATCATCATCATCACCATCAAAATGATAGTCGAAGATCTTCTCACCATAGATGTCTTCATCATCACAAACGTCACCATTGGGCATAATAACGGGCATCTTATATGACTGTGTGTCGAAATTTTAAATTACAATTAAAATCATTTTTTTTATTTTTAGGATTAAAAATTATACATTTATCATAGATAAAGAATGGAATTACAATTTATGATAGATACCGTAGATAATATAAATAAATTAAATATATGGGCAGAATCTGTAAATTATAATTCAAATATATATAATAATAATTTTCAAACTGTTTATGATAGATTATCTAATATAGAAGTCAAAATAAATAATTTGGAAAAAAAAATAAATCAATATCCATACATTTCCTCTAAATAATCATAATTTTCCATTTCTAAATATTTAACAATTCTTTTTGGATTCATTGCTTCAATTATTATTTCTTCTTTTATTTTATCAAAATATTCATTCATTTTTACATAATCTAATTCAAATATTATTGGATTTGCTGAAAATTCAAACCAATATATCTTATCTTTATTTTCTTTTAATATCTCTATAACATTTGGATTTGTATTTGAACATAAAAACGTCCAATTTATTTTATTTTTATTTTTCTTTAAAAATTCTATTGCTTTATCATTTATATTTAAAGAAAAGAGACACCATTTTTCAACTTTATCTGAATTTTTAATTACTAATTCAACTGCTCTATCATTATGATTTAATGTTAGATTATACCAATTTATTTTATCTTGGTTATTAAGCAATAAATCTATTGCTTTATTATTAATATTTAAAGATAAATTAGACCAATCAATTTTATTTTGATTTTTAATTAACAATTCTACTGCCTTATTATTTGAATTTTTTGATAATAAATGCCAATCTATTAAATCCTGATTTTTACTTAAATATTCAATAGCAATATCATTATTATTTAATGATAATAAATTATGGTTTATTTTATTTGGATAATTTTTAATCATAAATTCAATTATTTCTGAATTTGTATTTTCACATAATTTATGCCAAACTATTTTATCTGGATGTTTAAGAAATAATTTAATTATTTTCGGATTTGTATTTTTTGACAAATAAACCCAATCAATTAAATGTTCATTTGATGTTAAATAATCAACTGCATAAGGATTTGCTGATAAATTAAATAGATTATATGTATTATATAAATTTTTATTTAAATGATTAATTATTAAATTAAATCCATTATAATCAGTTCTATATGATATATTATACCATGAAATATCATTTAAATTATTTTCAATTAAATCCATTCCATTTTTATTAATAGTAATACCTGACCAATTTACGTCATCAATAGAAATCCAATCTCTTAATTTATATACAGGTCTATTCATTATTATTAAAAAATGATTTTAAATACTCATTTTTTATAATTATCGAAATATGAATAGTCCTGAATATAAATTAGTATCATGGATTGATGAAAACTATTTAGATTTTGGGGAATTATGTGAAAATCCTAATGCAATGTCAATTATTATCAAAAATTATAATTTAATTTCATGGAAAAGATTGTCTTTAAATACTAATCCACTTGCTATTAAAATGCTTGAAGAAAACCCAGAAAAAATTAATTGGGTTAACTTGTCGTCTAATCGCAGTTATGAAGCAATGAAATTATTGGAAAAGTATCCCCATAAAGCGGATTGGGATTATGTATCATTAAATCCTTATGGTATTCCTTTATTAGAGAAGTTTCCTGAAAATATTTCATGGTATTGTATTTGTAAAAATGAAAATGCTATTGATATCATTAGAAAAAATCCTGATAAAATTCATTATTCAACTCTTTCGTGTAATAAAAATGCATGTGATTTAATATTTGCTAATCTTGATAAAATTCATTGGGATTTAATATCTGTAAATGAAAATCCTAAAATTGTTAAATTTTTAATTAATGACAGTAATAAGATTAATTGGGAGTTCTTTTCTGTTAATTCATGTGACGATGCAGTAAAATTTTTAATTAAAAATCCAGATAAGATATGTTGGACGTATTTTTCTGAAAATAGCAATCCTCTTGCTGTTGATTTTATGAGTGCAAATATTGATAAAATTGATTGGTATTTTGCATCAATGAATCCTAGTGCAATAGAACTCTTAAGGAAAAATAAAAATCATATTAATAGATGGTGTTTATCTGCAAACCCTTCTGTTTTTACACTTGATTATAATAAGATGAGAATCAAGATTATGGATTTGGAAGAAGAGATATTGAAGGTTGTTTTACATCCCGATAAGATTGCTTATTATCGTGATAAATATAATTATGATGTTGATGATATGTTTGATTAGTATCCATATAACTCTTCAAGATAATCATAATTTTCGATTTCTAAGTATTTAACAATCCTTTTTGGATTCATTGCTTCAAGTATTATTTCTTCTTTTAATTGTGTAAAATTTTTACTCATCTTTTCGTAATCTAATTTAAAAATTATTGGATTTAATGAAAAAAAACTCCATTCTATTTCACCCATTTTATCCATATTTTTTTTGATTATATCTAATATTCTTGGATTTGTATTTTCAGCAAGTAAAATATAACTTATTTTATCTGGATTTTTAATTAGTAATTCAATTGCTTTATCATTACTATTTAACGATAATCTATTCCAATCAATTTTATCTTGATTTTGAATTAATAAATCAATTATTCTGGAATTTGAATTTTTAGATAAATGATTCCAATTAATTTTATCTTGATTTTCAAGTAATAAATCTATTGCTTTATCATTTGAATTACTTGATAATAATGTCCAAATAATATAATCTGGATTATTTTTTAATATTTCTATTGCTTTATCATTTGTATTTAAAGCGATATTATACCAACAAATTTTATTTAAATTTTCAGATAATAAATCAAGTGCTTCATCACTAGTATTTAATGAAAGAATATTCCAATTTATTAAATCAGGATTTTCTCTTAAAATTGATATTGTATTTTTATTTGCAGATAATTGATATCCAGAAATTTTATTTAAGTTAGGTTTTATAATTTTATTTATTATTTCTTTATTTTCATTTTTACCTATATTGCTATATGATATCTTATTTGGATTAGATAAAAGTAATTCATAAGCATTTTTATTTGCAGATAAATAATGCCAATCTATACTATTTGGATTTTGCTTTAAAAAATCTATGGCATGTTCATTTTGAGAAATTGAATCTAAGTCCAGATAAGATTTATAATTTTCTATCCAATCATGTAATTTATATACAGGTTTATTCATGATAAAAAATAAAAAATGATTATAAATATTAATCTAATAATTATATACTATCATTTATATCAATAATGAGTTATATTTATGTTCTTGCTCTTGAAAATGACAAATACTTCATTGGAAAAACTGATTCTTTGAATTTTACTGTAAATGATCATATAAACTTTTATGATTGTAACTGGACTAAAAAATATAAACCATTAGAACTTAAAAAGATATTTCCTGCTTCTTCAATTTTCGATGAAGATATGTATACATTAATGTATATGAATACTCATGGAATTGCATTTGTCAGAGGTGGTTCATTTAAATCAGTTATATTAGATCATATGAATACTACCATCATTAGAAAAATGATTTATACAGCAACTAATAAATGTTATAAGTGTGGTTCTGATAATCATAAGTGTGACGATTGTGATTATCAAGAATATGATGAAGAAACAGAAGATTCAAGTGAAGCAGACGATGATGATGATTCTGAAGCTTCATTTGATTCACAAAATGAAGAAACTGATGAATCTGATGATGAATCTGATGATGAATCTGATGATGAATCTTAAAATTAATAATCAAATAATTCTTCAATATAATCATAATTAGGATCTTTAAATACTCTTCTGGGATGCATAACCTCTTTTATTAAATCTTCTTTTAATTCTGAAATTTTATCAGACATTTTTTCATAATCCAATTTAAATATTATTGGATTTGCTGAAAAGATATACCATGAAATTTTATTTTTGTTTTCTTTAAGAATTTGAAGAATTTTTGGATTAGTATTATGACATAAACTTAAATAATCGATTTTGCTGGGGTTTGCCATTAGTAAATCAATCGCTTTATCATTAGTATTTGAAGACAAACCTAAATAATCAATTTTATCAGGATTAGCAATAAGCAAATTAATTGCCCTAGTGTTTGAGTTCATTGATAATCTTTCCCAAATAATTTCATGTTGATTTTCAAGCAATAAATCAAAAGCGTTATCATTATTATTACCTGACAAATAAAACCAATTAATTTTACTTTTGTTTTTCTTGAGAAGTTCAATAGCACCATCGTTAGTATTATTAGACAATTGAATCCAATCAATTTTGTCTTGATGTTCTTTTAAAAATTCAATTGCTTTATCGGAGTTATTTGCAGATAATTGACAATAATTAATTTTATCAGGATAATTAAAAAGAAATTCAAGAATAGCAGGGTTTTTATTTGATGCCAAATTTGCCCAGCATATCAAATCTTTAAATCTTTCATTCGTTAAAAAATACAAGGTTTTCGAATTAACATTATGAGATAAATAATACCAATTAATAAGATGTTCATTTTTCATTAAATAGTCAATAGCATAATAGTTTTTGGATAAGTAAAATAATTGATTTGGATTAATATTCTTATTTGCAATTATTAATTCAAAACCAAGATAATCATTTCTAAAACCAATATTAAAATAATTTACAGATTTGATATTTTCTCTGATTAAATCTTCACCATATTGATTCATACTAATTCCTGTCCAGTTAACATCATTAATTGAAACCCAATCAATCAATTTATATGCAGGTGAATTCATTTATAAATGTAATGTTTATAAATCAAAAAAACAATCATTTTTTTTTAGTCTCCAAATAACTCTTCAATATAATCATAATTAGGATCCTTAAATACACGTTTAGGATGCATAACCTCCTTAATTATATCTTCTTTTAAATTTGAAAAATTATCAGACATTTTATTATATTCAAGTTTAAAAATTAAAGGGTTTGATGAAAATGTATACCAAGAAATCTTATCAATATTATTTTTTAATATCTCAAGTATTCTTGGATTTTTATTATCACACAAATTTAAAAAATCTATTCTATTATAATTTTTTAATATTAAATCAATTGCTATATCATTATCATTTAAACATAATCCAGACCAATTTGTTATTTTATATTTATATTTCATTAATAATTTTAATGCTTTAGTATTTGTATTATAAACTATACTATACCAATTCACCAAATCAATATTATCAATAAATAATTCAAAAGCGTTGTCATTATTATTCATTGAAAAATAATACCAATTAATTTTATTTTGATTATTTTTCAATAGTTCAATAGCACCATCATTTACATTCTTTGATAATTGAATCCAATCAATTTTGTCTTGATGTTCTTTTAAATATTCTAATGCTTTATTTGTATTATTTCCCGATAATCGACAATAATTAATTTTATCTGGATGTTCAAATAAAAATTCTAAAATTTCAGGATTTGTATTTGATGATAAATTATCCCAATTGATTTTATTTTTATATTTATCATTTCTTAATAAAAATAAAATTTTTGAATTAGTATTATAAGATAAATAATACCAATTAATAAGATCCTCATTTTTCATCAAATAATTAAGAGCATATGGATTTTTAGACAAATAAAATAATTGAACTTTTAAAATTTGAGTTTTTTTTGATGTTAATAATTCAAAACTTAAATAATCATTTCTAAAACCAATATTAAAATAATTTAATAATTTTAAATTATTTCTTAATAAGTCTTCACCGTGTTCATTTAAACTCATACCAGACCAATTGATATCATTAATTGATACCCAATCAATCAATTTATATACAGGTGAATTCATTTATAAAATACTTTTTATAAATTACAAAAATAATCATTTTTTTAGTCTCCAAATAATTCTTCAATATAATCATAATTAGGATTCTTAAATACACGTTTAGGATGCATAACCTCCTTAATTATATCTTCTTTTAACTCGGATGAAATATAATTATTTTTAATTTTGTCATAATCTAATTCAAATATAGATGGGTTCCAACATAATATTTGATAATCTAAATTACTTAGTCTATTTTTGGAAGTTTGAAGTAAATCTATTATTTTAGGATTTGTATTTTTACATAAAGCATGAATATCTAATAAGTAACTTCTGTTTTCAAAATATAAATCTATGATTTTATCATCTGGATTACTTGCAAGATAATACCAATAAATTTTACTTTTATTTTCATTTAATAATTTAAATGTTTTAGGATTTGCATTTTGAGAAAATTCACGCCAATCAATTTTACTGCTATTTTGTTCTAAATAAGCAATTGCTCTGTCATTTGAATTTTTTGAAAATTCACGCCAACAAATTTTAGAAGGTCTTCTCAATAATAAATCAACTGCTTTATCATTATTATTTCTTGATAATAAATGATATTTAATTTTTTTTTTATTTTTAAATAATAATTCAATTGCGTCATCACTGTTATTCACACATAAACAATCAAAATTAATATGATCTTGATTTTCCTTCAAAATAAAATCAGCGCTTGGATTTAAAGATAATTGTCCCCAATCTGCTTTATCTAAATTGGGAACAACTAATCTTTTTAATATTTCTTTATTTTGATTATAACATAAATTTATATTATATAATTCATCAGGATTTTGAATTAATAATTCTAATGCATTTGGATTTGATGATAAATATGACCATCTAATATATTTGGGATTTTCCTTTAAAAATTCAATAGCATTTGGATTTGCAGATAGATAACTCCAATCTATTTCAATTTTATTCATATCAATCCAATCTAATAATTTATAAAACATTTAAAAATTGATTAATAATAATAATAATAATAACAATAAAAATAATCAATTTTTAAATGTTTTATAAAAAATTGGGTGTAACAGTAATATTTATTGGTTTTACTGGTATCATTGGATATTTTTCAAATAAAACAGCAAAAGAGATATATAAAGCACGTATGCAATGTAATTCTAAATTAAAAAATGATTATTATAAAGATAATTAATAATAATGAATAATTCAATGATAATAAATAATACTTATTATTCAGGTAAGGGATTACCACCTCAGTTAAATACCCCTTCAGCACTTAAAAAAGAAAAAAAGATTAAAATTTTTTAAATAAAAAATTAAATTATTATAAAAATAAATGAATTCAAAAATAATAGGTGTTGTTAACTCTAGTATAATTCTTTTGTATTCTTATGGTGGTTATAAATTAGTTCAAGATTTTTTTAATACAAAAATAGAATTAAAGGATTTGGATTTTAGATTATTGTCTAATATAATTTCAAAATAATCAGTTTTTAAAGTTCAATGTGTTTATTTATATAATTATCATATTTACAAAGAAGTTTGTAACCTTTAATTACAGTTACTTCACTTACACTGCAAACTTCTGCAAATTGTTTTTTTACATATCCCAATTTCTTTTTTTCAGAATAATAATAGAGTATTGATGCACAACTTGATGTTGGTGAATTATCACTCATTATTTCACTATCCTCTAAAAACTTGACCAATTTTTTACATTTATCTATATCTTCCATTTTCATATCAAGAATCGAACAATAACGTGATATGAAATCTAAAGGCGATGATGTGACTATATTAATTTGCAATAATGTTTGAAAACGTGAATTTCCCTTATTTAAAATAACAGGATCTATATCAAACATTTTTGCTATTTCTTTTGAACTTCTGGGAAAATTATTCATTGAACATGCATGATAAATACAAGATGCAATCAACCCTTCTTTATTATCACCTCTGCTTATTTTCTTTTCAGATGCTCTCTTATATAAAACTTTAGCATCATCTACTATCTTTTGTGGTATTCCATTACTTAATGCAACACATGTAAGTTTATCAAATACATTCCATAATGTTCTTTCATTATAGGGCATTGCATTCCACATTTGATACTGTCTTATCCGTCTGATATCAAAGTTATTACCAAATCTATTTCCACCAATCATTGATCCCAATGATGATTTTGGTAATAATGAATTGGTTGGCAATCCACATCTAGAAGGATCATCACTTTTGCTATCAGATCCATAATAACGCCATTCAGCAGTGTTATCAATTACTTTTCCAATAATAGAACTACATTCTCCACATATTTGCATACTGTCTTCAACTATAAAAACCTTAGAACCACAAACACATATTATATCATCATCTTCAAGTTTAGTATCCTTCAACCCATCCATTATATCCCAAATATCATCTTCTGTATTGAAAGTCATCACTTAAAGATAATTTTTAATCCTTAAATCAAAATAATCAATTTTTATATTTATGTTAAATATAAATGGATTCCACAAAAATAGTTCTTTCGGTATTATCGCTTTATTTATTGATTTTTTGTAATTTTACAAAAGAATTAGTAGGATGTAAATTAACACATATATTAGATACAAATATTTATTGTAAACATTTAATTGCTTTTATTTTGTTATTATTTTTAATTATTTTAATTGATGAAGAAAATACAAAAAACAACGTTTTAAGCAATATTTTTATTGCAATAACTATTTACATTTTATTCATAATATCTACTCGCTTAAATATAATTTATATTACTATAATTTTAATATTATTACTTGTCATATTTGTGATAGATAAAATATCCAAAAATGAAAAAGAAACAAATAATGAAAGATATGAAAATTATAAAAAACTTGAGATTATTTTAATTATATTAACTATTTTAATCATAATTATTGGTTTTACATCATATGCAATAACTAAATACCATGAATATGATAAAAATTTTTCAATATTGACATTTATATTTGGCACACTAACATGCAAACTAACATAAAAAAAAAAAGACAAAAACTTTGCCTTTATATCCACCAAACCAATCTATAGCGCGCTACGCAGAAACTCAATCATTGCCTCAATCTCTTCGCGATCATATTCAGGGTCACCATGAATTTGCTGCCACCTTAAATTACTGAAAAGGGAAGCATACTCTTCATCGCGCGCACCAAATGACAGAGGACCACACTTATAAAGCAAGTTGATAAAGTCACAAATCCAATCGTCATCAAAATTGAGGACATTATTGATATTATCGCTATACGAGGACATTGTGACCTAATAATAATTAAGAAAAAATTATATCATTTTTACATAAAATAATTAAAAAATAATACAAAATATTATTTTATATAAAAAATAATTATATTTTATTATTTAAATGACAAGTATTCATGAAATGAATGATACTAATGATACTAATGAATTGTGTAATAAAATTAAAAATAATTTAAATAATTTAAATCAAAATGAATTAGAAGAAGTTTTTAAAATAATTTATAAAAATAATACCAATTATACTAAAAATAATACTGGAATTATAATTAATCTATCAAGTATGAGTTATGAATTATTGGAGCAAATTGATAATTATATTAGTTTTTGCATAAAATCACATAATGAAATTAATAAATATGAGGTATTATGTAATAATTTCAGTGATGTAATTAATAATAAGGATAAAATTGAAGAAACTGAACTTGAATTAGCAAATAAAAATAAACAAAAAATATCTTCTTATATGAAATTTTATCTTCTCAAAAAGAAATATGCAAAACAAACTAATAATAATAATACAAAAATTGATAAAACTTTAACACATGAAGAATTTCTTATCAATGATTTCTAATTCATAACAATAATTTCTTTTGTTACCTTATCTTTATTATAAATATAAGGTTTTTCTTTATAAACAATACTCGAATCCAATAAAAATGAAATGAAAAGGGCAGTTGATTGATTCCAACTATCACGGGTTATTGCACTTATAATTTCTGCTGATTTTTTTACACCAAATGCTTTTGAAAATTCAGGTAATGAAATTAATTCTATTAACTTTTCTTTTATTTCCCTTTTCATATTTTCACTGGAAGATGTATATTCTATAATTAATTCCAATGGTGTATTTTTCTTATTATTTTTACCTATTTTAGTGATTTTTTCCTGTTTTTTTGGTTGTTCAACAATAATGGGTGTTTCCTGATTCATTGCAATTTGCGAATATTTATCAAAGATTTCTTTATTATCTTTATAAACCCACATTCTTTCTTTAGAATCATGTTCATCAGGAATTTCGCTTTTAATCAGTTCCATTATTTTGACTACTATTTGTATTAATAATAAAATAAGATTTCATTTTTTTATATCTATTATCAAAAAAATTTTTTAGATTGCAACTGAATAATTGTCATTTTTAGGAATTTGACCATTTATATATATATAATCTTGGATTGCATTATATATATCATATTGATTTATATTATCTATTGAATTTATTTCTTTATACATGATTTTATAAATATGAAATGTTTGCCCTTTAACATATTCCGTAATATTCATTTTTGTATTTATATCAACATAACTTATAATAATACGTGTTGGATTACTACCTAAACTTATATGAATATCACAATTACACATTGAATTCAAACCATTTATATATGAATCATTTAGATTATTTTCATTACCATAAAATACTTGATAAGGTTTATAATTACCAATAGTAGATATATGTGTTTTTCTTTTTTTATATTCATCTCTGATTTGATTTTCTATGAATTTATTTTTTGAATATAAACAACCCATTTTTGCATATCCATTGAAAATATTATAATTATCATTTTTTTTAAATTAAAAAAAATATAAATTTGTATTCAAATATTTATATTTAATTAAAAAATGATTATTATTTTAATTTTAGAATTTGTCGGAAGACGTTAAATTCAAAGTCGATTGTGAAATGAGTAATCAAATCAATTTGTCGAACTTGTATTTGGTCAAGTATGATACGAGGTATTTCTCTGCAAATTCTCTTGTGCGCCTTTCAGCGTTTATCGGTCCCCAATGTTTGGCGATTGATTTGGATGATGATCGCAAGCGTGAGTGGATTGCTAAGTATGATCTGTATCCAGTCTCTGTTGATGAATATGAATTATCGGGGTCTTGGAAGTATAATGCTAAACTGAGTGCAGTGGCGATGTCTATGGCGAGTGCTCGTGGATTCTAGTCGTGTGTGTTTTTAGATAGACCAGTGGTTTTGGTCTTGCGGCGGTTTTCATTTTTTTGTGTTTAAATTAAAAAATGATTTTTTATTTTTAATATTAGTCATATAATAATTTGAAATGAGTAAGTTTTATATAGTTAAACATAACTCTAAAGTTTTCGAACCTAATACGCTTGTTAAATGTGATGTTTGTTCAGATTCTGGCAATTGTTATTTAGTTGTTGATTTGAAAGATGATTTAAAGCGTGAATGGATTATGTATTATGATTTATATCCTTTAAGTTTGAAGAAAAATGATTATTCGAGGAGATGGTATTATAATGACGAATATCATTCAATTGGTTTAGAGTTGCTAAAAAATCATCTAACCTAGAAATATTATTTTTTGTTTTTAAATTTAATTTATTTATATCATTATAAAAAGTGAGTTCATTCATATTTATAAAAAATGATTTTATTTTTATATTAACATTAATAATTGACGTCAATGAGTCTAAATCGTCCAATTTGGAAATTAAAAGATTGGATTGATAAAAATAAATTATGTTCTTATAATTTATCAAAAAATTCAAAAGCAATAGATTTTTTAAGGGAAAATCAAAATTATATTAATTGGTATAGTTTATCATCTTTACCTGAAGCAATTGAATTAATCATTGAAAACTATGATAAAGTTGAATGGACACAACTTTTATTAAATTCACATCCTGAAGCAATTATTATTTTTGAAAAATATTATAATAATAAATGTCATAAATTTGAATTTTCTCGTAACAGTGGCGAAAATGCTGTTAAACTTGTAATTAAAAATTTTTACAATTATTATCATAGCAATCCAGATAATTATGCTAATCGTGATAGTAATTCTGATATAAGTAAACCATGGTTTTTATGGTATTATTTATCAAGTAATGAATATGCAATCGATTTTCTTAAATTAAATTATGGTCAAATTAGATGGGATGAATTATCAAGAAATCCAAGTGATGAAGCATTTAAATTATTGGAAGCAAATCAACATTTAATTAATTGGGGGATTTTATGTAAAAATAAAAATCCAAAAACTCTTGAACTTTTGAAAAATAATCTGGATAAGATTGATTGGTTTATATTATCATACAATACAAATGATATTGCTGTTGAAATTTTACTTGACAATTATGATAAAATTGATTGGTATGCAGCATCTGGTAATTCACATAATAAAATAGTTGATATTTTAGATAAAAATAGAGATTTAATTAAATGGCGATCATTTTCTAGTAATTCAAACTCAAGAGCAATTGAAATTTTAAGAGAAAATCAAGATAAAATTGTTTATCGAATGTTTTCGAAAAATCCAGGTATATTTGAATTAGATTATGAAAAAATGAAACACAAAAATCAGAGTCTTTATGAAGAATTAATTAAGGAGGTTATGAAACCATCGAGAGTTTTTAAAGATCCCAATTATGATTATATTGAAGAGTTATTTGGTGAATAATAATTTTATTTTTTTATTTAATAATTAAAATAATAAAAATAATTAAATGAATGATACTATTATTTATGAAAATAAAAAAATTAGAAAAGAAAGAAAGGCACTTGCAATTTTCGATGTTGATTGGACTTTAATCAAACCTAAAAATGGTAATATATTTCCTAAAGATAGAAATGATTGGCAATGGTTACGCGATTCAGTTCCTTCTATATTAAGAAAATTTCATCGTGATAATTATAGAATTGTATTTGTTACCGATCAAACTAAACATTGGAAAATAGATATGATCAAAGATTTTATTGATAAATTAAATATTCCAGTTATAGCACTTATTGCTGTTAAAAAGGAATTAAATAAACCAAATCCTACATTTTTTCTTGAAACTTTTAAAAATAATTTTAATAAAAATGATAGTTTTTTTGTGGGAGATGCTGCTGGTAATGAAGGTGATTGGTCTGATAAAGATAAGGTATTTGCAAATAATATAAATGTGAAATTTTATACACCCGAGGAAATATTTCCATTAAAAAAAGGAATTGTTAAAGAAGCAAAAATAACTAAAATTTCAAAAAAAGAAAAAGAGATTATAATTATGATCGGATATCCTGGGTCTGGTAAATCTACAATTGCAAAAAACTTATTTGAAAATAAAGGTTATATTCGTATTGATGGAGATACTTTCAAAACACCTGCTAAAATGTTAAAAGAAGCAGATAAACATATTTCTAAGAATTCAATTATATTTGATGCTACAAATGGAACAAAAGAAAAAAGAGCATATTTTATAAATTATGCTAAAAATAAAGGGTTGTCAGTTAGATGTGTATGGATAACAACATCTATTGACAAAGCAATTGAACAAAATAAGGAAAGAGCAAAAAATGGTGGACCAAATATACCTAAAATTGCTTTTTATGTATATAGAAAAAATTTTCAAGAACCATCATCAGATGAATGTGAAATAATTAAAATTGAACCAAAGTAATGAAAATAAAAATAAAAATGATATATTTATTATATTAAAAATTAATCATATACGATGAATATTCTAGAACTTTCAATTGATTCTATCAATGATTTATTGGATGAGAGATCTACCAATGGCGACACCTCATTTGATTCCTTTATTATCGATGTATTTGATTATAAAACTGAATTTAAACCACTTATTTTGAATCTTTGCAATCATTTTCGTGGTGAGTTTGTTTGCGGTTTTGATGATGATATTCCTAATATTGGGTTTGCTGTTATTTGGATTGATGGATTATATTTCGAAATTTGTTCTGAACCTCGTTTTAATATGTCAACTTTATTTAGCATTAGCACCTTTATATCAATTAAAGATGTCATTGATTTTGATGAAGTTCTTGAAAATGAACCTGTTGGTGCTACTGAAGATTCATAATTTTTGTATTAAAATTTTTCAATTATGATTACATCATCAAATTCTTGATAAAGATTATAAGTATAACAATTATTCATAAATATGTTATAACCATTCTTTTTATAATTTGAAAAATAAGTTATATTATAATTATTTTCGATTAAAATATTTGATATTTTTGCAATTAAATAATAAATATCCTGCATTTTATAATTATCATAATATAAATCATTAAATACTAATTTATATTTTTCATTTTCATTTTTAAGTTTTTCCATAAAAATAATTGAAATAATTTTTGCATCAAAATTTATTTTTATTTGTCTAATATAATCATCTGGTAAATCTTCAATAACTTCATTTAATATCTTAAACTTGTCATTTATACTGATATTACTTGTATTCATTATTTATTTAATTTATTTTATTTAATCACCAAATAATTCTTCAATATAATCATAATCAGGATTTTTAAAAACTCTTGATGGTTTCATAACCTCTTTAATTAATTCTTCATAAAGATTTTGATTATTATGTTTCATGGTTTCATAATCTAATTCAAAAATAACTGGATTTTCAGATAAATGATACCAATCTCCTTCATTAAAATCTTTTAAATATTCTTTAATTAAATATAAATTATCTGGATTATTATTATAACTTAAAAATGTTGTATTAATCTCATAATTATTTTTCAATAAAACATCAATACAATTTTGATTTCTTGAAAATTGAATTATATCTATTTTATCTAAATTTTTTTCAATGATATCAATTGCATTTGGATTATGACATAAACATCTCCAATTAATTCTTTTTTTATATTTTTTTATTATTGGAATAGTTGCGGGATTTTTATTTAAGCAAAACCATGCCCATTCAATTCTATCTGGATATTGTTCCAACATTTTTATTGCTTCAATATTAGTATTTAATGAAAACCAAAACCAATTAATTTTATCTGGATTTTTTTTTAATAATTCAATTGCTTTATCTGATGGATTTTTTGATAAAAAACACCAATTAATTTTACTTGAATTTTTTATTAATAAATCAATAGCATCAGGATTTGCAGATAATGTATCCCAATTTATATAATCATGATTTTTTCTTAAAATTTCATAAGAATTTGGATTATAATAATTCAGAGAATGTATATGTATTTTATCAAGATTCTTTTCAAGAAGTTCAATTGCGTTTGGATTTACAGATAATGCTGTCCAACAAATTTTATCTTGATTCTTTTCAAGAAGTTGAATTGCATTGGGATTTCTAGATAGATAATACCAATTTATTTTTTCAATTGGGATCCAATCTCTTAATTTCCATACTGGTTTATTTAAACTCATTATTTTATAAATTAAAAATTATAAATTATTATATATATTTAATAGATTCTATTTATATAATGGTTACCAAAAAAAAAGGAGGTTTAACTAGTGAATATATATTAGGTATTGAAAATATCAAAATTAATGATTTATTAGAAAAATTTGAACAATTATATAATGATGTTGATGATAATAATGATGATGAATATAATATATTACAAGAATGTTTAAAGTCATATATCAATAAATTTAACTATAATTATGCTGTGCCAATATATACAAATAATTTTATTGAAATGCTTAAGATTTTAGATAAATTATTTATTTCATTTAGTTACACTAAATATAATGATTATTCAATTAAACAAATTAATAATAAATTAAAATGCAGTTCAGTATTTTTTTTAAAATTATTAAATTTTTATTCAAATTTTTATTATAATAAAAATTTACAAAGAAATAAAAATGGTGATCCATTTGCAAATTATAAAATTTTTATATTTGATCCTAATATAGACATAAAAAATTTTAATGATAAAAGTTTTATTGCAAATAAATTAATGATGATGGAAACATGTGACAATAAATATAATAAATTAGATGATTTAAATAAAAAAGAATCACATAAAACTTGTTTTAAGGAGAAAAATAAAAAAAAACTTGCTGAAATTAGCAGTGCACAAAAACAAATAGTAGACGAAGAAATAAGATTAGAACGAAAAAAAATAAATGAAGAAGAAGCAGAAAGAAAAAAAGCAATAGAGGAAGATATTGAAATAAAAAAAGGAAGAAAAGATGAATTATTAAGAAATATAAATATAATTAGAGATACTTTACAATTAAAAACAGTTTTAAAATTAATTAAAGATTCTCAAATTTATAATCATACACAAGAAATAACTGATTATATAATATATGATGATGTATCTAAAACAATCATTGAAAAATTAAACATAAAATCAGTAGTATTATTAAATCCTGATTTGATATTTACAACATTAAATATAGATGAATCCATGAATTTTATAAAAAACATCATTAAAAATATTAAATTTGTAGATACATATATAAGAAATATAAGTCCTGAATATTTTTTTAATGATCCTAATTCAAAAGATCATAAAGAAAAATATATGTATAAAGAAAATGATAAAATTAAAACTATTAGATCTCAAATAGGTATTGTTGATAAATATTTAATATCATTAAGACAATCACATACTGAATATTATAAAAATAAGGGATATCAAACATTTTATAATGAAACTAAAGATAATATTAATTTTATTTTTGGAACGATAAAAAAAAATGTTGATATGTTATTAAGTATAAATGAACATGAAAAAATTATGTATCAAATAAATATAATTAATACAATTATTGATACACAATTTATACCTACATTAAAAACACTTATAGGTTTTAATAATGAAATTTATATTGATTATGTTCGATCATTGTATTCGAAACCAGAAATTAGAGGTGGAATTAAAAAGAAAAGAAAGGTAAAGAAAATGAAAAAATATGTTTAATGAAATATCCATTTTCATTTAAGAAAATAAGTTTGATTGATATTTATATGGATATAGCAGTTATTAATATTCCTCCGCATGGAAGATTTGGAGACAAATTAATATCAGTAATAAGTTTTTTAGTTATTTGCAAATATTTAAATTTAAAACCAAATATAATTACATTTTTTACAAATATTGAAGGTAATTGGGATTTTTATGATCCAAAATTATTAGAATTTAATCAAAATGAATTCATTTTTGATAGTAATATTAGAAACAGTAAATATATATTTCTTCATTTATTTTATCCAATTAAAATTTATGATTATTTACTTAAATATCATCCAAATCTAACATTTGAAGAATTATCCAATAATTATATGACAATTGCAAAACATGTAATTAAACCATCTCAAATAATATTAGATAAAATACCTTCAGGTCTTGAGGATACATATGGAATCCATCTTAGAAAATCAGATAGAGTAAATGATGGTGATGATAAACGTCTATCAACATTAACTAAAGAATTACCATTAATTATAGAAAATCTCTTAAAAGATGTTAAAAATATTATAGATACTGAAAATAACCCTAAATTTTTAATTTTAAGTGAAGACAATGATTGGAAAAATCATATAACATCTCTAATTCAAAATTATGCAAATGAAAATAACAAAAATATTTATATATATAAAATTGAATATAATAATGAATATAATTTAAATAATTATGAAGCAGTTTTAGATTTTTTCTGTTTGAGCAAATGCAAAGAAATTCTAATGGGTGTAAAATCTACAATGTTTTCATATGCTGCTGCATTATTGGGAAACAATAAATTAAGAAATTATTTTACATATGATACTGAAAATTATAAAGAATGTATTGTTCATGCATATTCATCAGTAATAAAAATAAATGGAATAAATAATTATGATGTTAATTATCATAGACAAGTAACAAATTGGATTGATGATATAGTGGTTACAAAGAATAATATTTAATTATAAATTTAAATTAAAAAAGGTTAAAAAATGAATTTGAAGTTTCCGCAACTGATGACATATTATTATCACCCATTTTAAAAGTTGTATCTTGAGATTGAAAAGTTGCAATAAAATCATTTAAATTCTTTGTTTGTATATATATAATAGTTGGTCCAGTAAATTTCATACCAAATCCTTCACCATTTATAAAAGATCCTATCATAGTTTTTCCAAGTTTGACAATTTCATAATCAGTACTCACATGAGACGCCAAAAAAGTTCCATTATTTATAATAATATGTTCTCCTTGAGGTATTATCATTTTTTCAAATATACCAAATGCAGCAATCCAGACATATCCATGATCACCTGATATACATGTTGCTGTTGGTAAAATAAAACCTTCTTCTTGACCTATTCCAATTATCCCTTTCATATTTGTAGTAGCATCAATTTTAATATTATCAGTAGATGCTATAAAAGAATTGCGTGATAATTTAAGAGGAAAATTATTTTTAACCTTTAATCTAACAACACTGTCTATTGTATTTGTTCCAACAGCAACAACACCTTCTTTTTCTGGATTTATTCCTTTATATCCATTGTAAAAAAAATCTTCTCCACTAAAAAGATTTTTAAATCCAGACATAAAACCATCAAATTGAATTGCGCCTTTATCAATATTACTATCCATATAAATTAAAGATGATAAAGAAGTGATTATCATTTCATTTTCACGTAATTTAAATTTAATGTATTGAGATCCATGATGTCCCATAATTTCAGCACGTTCTGCAATATTATCATAATAATCTAAAACAACTGCTTCTTTTTGTTCATTATTACCTCCCTTTTTAATATTATTCTTATTTTTTAAAAATCTTTTTGACATCTAATTTAATTAAATAAACAAAAAAAATAAAAACAAAAATGACAAAAACCTAAGTAATCGCCATTTTTTTTGCCCAATAACAACACCGACACCTACTCGTCGCCGAAAAGCAACTCAATCCGATCAACAGAAGGATCAGCGAATATTCTCCGCGGATGCATCACCTCTGCTATAAACTCAGACTCAAGTCGCTCCCCATTTCGACGCATAGCATCATAATCGAGAACGAAAACCCCTTCATTACACGCGAGTTTTTCAAGATTGAACAACGACGAATCCACACCCCTAAACAGCGATGCTGCATCGGGATTAGGATTGCTGCACAATAACTCAAACGCGATCTTATCAGGATTCTCCCTCAACATTTGAATTGCTAAAGGACTGGGATTGAGTGCCAACGACCTCCAATTAATCAAGTGAGGCATCCTCGTCAAATGAGGAACCGCATTTGGATTCATTGAAAATGTAAACCCTTTAATTTTCCTAGGAAACTGCAGGACATAATCGATGGCATTCGGATTGCTGCAAAGCGCATCAAAATTTAACTTCCCAGGGGAAATCCAATCACGAAGTTGCATCTTACCATCAACTTTCACAAAGATAGCGGGGTTCTCAGAAAACATATACCACTTAATCTTATCGGGATTTTCTCTCAACAGATCAATAGCATAGTCTCGCTTACACAACGTACACCAGTCATTTGCAGTAAGTTGATGCAGACGCTCCCTAATGAGAGGCAAGCACTCCGCAGAGGGATTGTGGACTAACCAAGAGACCACGATCCGCTGAGGGAATGCACGCAAATATTCAATTGCATCACAGGAGGGATTAGCAGAGAGACGACGCCAGTCAATTTCCTCTGGATGTTCCATGAGGTAACTAAAAGCACGAGGATTCTGGGACAAACAACCAACATCAAGTTCGCTAATGGGAAACCAATCACACACCTTCCAAATAGGACGATTGAGACTCATGATAACAGACAAACAAACAGATAAACTTTCGCTTTTCCAAGAATAAACTTCACTAATCCACCAATTAATAATTGGATTGGTAAAAAATCATTTTTATATAATTTAAATAAAAAATAATACAATTTATTTAGGTTTAAATTCAGGTAATAATGTCATTCTATTAATTTTAACTAACTCAATAGCGATTGAATTACAATAAGTAAATTTTGTATTTTTTCCACCAGTATCTAAAGGTAAATTTAATTGTTTTAATATAGTTATATGATCACCTTTTTTGAGAGATGAACAAACAATACCTGTTTTTTTTCCATAAATCACACCTGGTGTTAATAATTTAAATGTATTCATTTTTATTTTTGTTTCTTTTTCAACCATTGGTATTATTAATCCCCATGGTTTAACCTCTTTCATAAAATCAACTGGTTTTTGAATATATTTTCTATTTGATTTTAATTGTGTTAATTGTTTTTGATTTAAAGACATATGATTACCTTCTTTATCATATAAAAGTGGTTCAAAGTCTTCATTAAATATATTTACAAAACCAATATATTTATCATGAACATTTGAAGTAACTAATGGTATTTCTTTATTTTTAATGAGAACTCCTTCTTTGGCAAAACAATTTTCAATAAAACTATCTATTTTATTTAAATCTTTTGTTTTAAATATTTTATTTATTAATAATTTGAAAGTAGTTTCATCTAATGAGGTATATAATGAAATTATTGCATTATAATAGTTATCATTATTTATTCCATGAATTTTTTCATAAAAATCATTTTTGACATCAACAACATCTGTATTATCAATTGTGTTTGAAATTATTTGTAATTTTAATGGTGTGTCTTCGATAACATCTATAATATGTAATCCATCTTGATGAGGTATTAAAATTAAATTATCAATCAATGTATTTGGATAAATACTGATTTTAATTGAATGCATCAATATTTTGAAATCAACATAATTAAAAACTTCTTTTAAATATTTATAAGAAACAAATCTTTTATTATTATGAATTAAATCAAGTATTAAATTTTTAATTTTTGTTTGAATATTTATTGCCAAATGTTTATAAGTTTCTTCTCTAAAACCTTTAGAATTTTCTTTTAATTTATCCATATCAATTTTGCACACAGGTTTATATTTATCATCATCACCTAATTTATATTTAATTTTTTTGCCTTGTGATGTTATTATATCAATATTTCCTAATTTAAACATAGATGAAGGAAAATAATTTATGCTTTTAAATAAACTACAATCAATTGCATTATTTTTAATAATTTCGTCAATAATAAAACTTTGATATAATTTACGAGTTGCAATTCTATATGCAGATATATCTATTGTTTCTCTATTTAAATCTACAATACTTGCATGTAAAAATACAGTTACATTTCTTTGTTGAACTGGCAAATTTTTATGACTGCAATTTCGAATACCTCTTCCTATAATTTGATCAACTTTATTAAAATGATACCATGGATCAGTTACATGAAGTTCTCTTATATTAAAAAAATTGAGACCTTCGCCAGCAACAGGTGTCATTAAAATAACTTTTACCAATTCTCCATTTATATTACCGGGATTATTAATTTTACTCATAAGATTATCAATAGTCGTATTTCCCATTACTTCTGGATCAGTACTAGACAAAATACAGTATTTGGGTGTTTTAATTCCTTCATATTCAACTTTTTCACTTACATTAGGTTCTGCTAATAAATTAGTTGTTCCTTCTCGTGAAAATCCGAGATGTTCAAGAGCAATAGCGAGAGGTATTACACCTGCCCATTTGAATCTAGAATAAACAACAACAATTCCTTTAGATTTTTTAATTAAATTAATTATATTTAAAAATTTACCTGAATATAATCCCAAATGTTTATCATCGGGCATTAAAGCATTTTTATATTTAGTTGCATATTTTACTATTATCTGTTCACCCTCACCTTGTCTAATAAAAAAATTATTAAATCCTTCTTTTCCTGAAGTATTATCATAAATAATATTCATTATTTGATCACTATTAAAATTATTACCTACATTTGTATCTTCATATAACATCTTTTTTGCTTTTAAATAATTTATTTGAAGATTACTCAATTTTGAAATTACGATGTCATTATCCATTTTTTTCAACCAATCTTTATCAGTTTCTTCAATTGGTTTTCCATTTCCCATTAAAGGAAGTGTATTTTCTAAAACAGGAATACCACTTAATTTTGGTGATAATTTAAAGGCAAAATTAAATGGATTTTTACCTCTTAAATATGATATATAATTTGATGACATTAAACTTATAAATTCTTTTGCATTTTGAGTTAATTTATTTTCATTATCAAAAATTTTAAGATTATCATTATAAAGTTCTTCTCTTTTATCATTTATAAGTAATAAATAAAAGAGATTGTATATATCAGTTGGTTCATTATACATAGGGGTTGCAGTTAATAAGATTAAACGATTATTTATACCTGGTTTACATACATCTATTAATGCATCATAAACACGTTTATTTTCATCATTATTACCACCACTTCTTATATTATGTGCTTCATCAACAATAATGACTTTATCTTTTACTATTTTATTTTTTTGAGTATAGTTAGTTTCAATAAAATTGGCAAATCCTTCATAAGTGAAAAATAAATAACGAGATTTAATTAATTTCTTTATTCTTTTTTCAATTATTTTACTGTCAGTTTCTTTTGAAATTTGACTTAATTTAACATAAGTATCACCTGTGCATTGATTTCCAATTGTTGAAAAATCAGCAGTTTTCATTATATCAAATATTTGATTTTTAAAACCACCTTCAATAGCACCAGGAAGAATAACCCATATTTTTGGTTCTTCATATGTATTATGATTAATTAATAGACTTTCTGCAATTGTAATTGCAGAACATGTTTTTCCAATACCAACTGAATAATATAACAATAAACTTCTATATGGAGTTCTATATGATAAGTAATGTGCCATTAAATATTGAAATGAACTTTTATCAAAACCACTACATAATTCATTTGCTTTTTGTTCAAAATCAGTAATTGTTTTAATGTCCGGATAATCATTTATTTTATGAACTCTTATTTCTTTTAATTCCAATAATTTTTTATTAAAATCTATATCATTTAAATCGGGATAATAAAGATCATTATTATTGTCATTATTGTCATTAAAAATGACATTTCTTTTGGGTTTTTTAATATTAACAACAACCTTAGGTTTAATAATTGGTTTAATTATATTTGTTCTTATTTTATTATTTTCTGTAATTTTTGTTTGTTTCTTTGGTTCCTGATGAGCATCTTTAATATCATTCTTATTAACAATAATTTTAAATTTTTTACATTCTTCTTCTAATTCTTTATAAATTGGTCCACCTTCTTGTATTTTTTGTTTACCATCTTTAGATTGAGGATTTTTTAATGGTTCTTTTTTCCATTTGAGACAATCTTCTTTTGTTATTTTTTTTTTAAGTTTATAAATTGGATTTTTAATTTTGGCAATATCTATTTGTTTTTGTTTTATTTCAACTTGATTTGAAATCTTCACTAATGGTTCTTTTGTTTTAGGATCTATTATTTTTAATTTAATACATGCATCCTCCAATTTTTTATATAAACTATTTGATTTTTCACTTTGTTTAATTGGTTTATCTGTTACTGGATTTATTTTTTTATTGCTTTTTAACCATTTATAACATGCTTCAGATGTTATTACTTCTTTTTGATTTGGAATTTCAACTGCTTTTACTATTGGTTGCACAGGTGTTGCAACTTCTTTACATGCTTTAGCAAATTTTTTATATATAGCACTTTTTTCTTTTGCTTTAAAATGATAATCAGTATGTGGATTGACTAGTTTATTTTTCTTCCATTTTATACAATCATCGTTTGTTATTGGTTTTTCAGTCATAATTCTATTAGTTATATTGAAAAGAAAAAAATAAAATCATTATTTATCATTGTGAATTTTTTCATAATCCATAATTTTTTTGTTTGCAAATTTAAATAATTCAATTCTTTCTGTGTTATATAGTTTTATATGTGAAATGACTTCATTATAATTATACCATTTAATTGCTCTTATTTCTCTAATTTGTTCCATACAATCATTATCTACTTTGATATTAATATCATTATTATCTAATTTAGCAATATAATAAAGATGTTTATACATAATTCCATTAGTTCCAAAAAATATTTCTTCGAATGGAATTATATCAGATATTAAACTTAAATCATCTTTCTTAATTCTTGTTTCTTCATAAAACTCCCTAACAGCACAATCAACATCACTTTCTCTCATTTTTCTTCTGCCTTTTGGAAATCCCCATTCTTGTTCATTATAAATATTTTTAATGGATATAATATAATTTTTCAAAAAATTATTTTCATTTAATGTATAAAATTTAATTTTAGAATTAATAAATTCTTTATTATTTTTATTTATTGAATTATCATTTGATAACCATACATAATTCCAAATATCCTCAAATTTATTATTTAAAATCATATTCCTTTCAGGTATTGTCATATTCAATAACAATTTTTTAATGTAATCAATATTATTTGTATCATATTTACCTCGTATAAATTCCATAAATGATAAACTATCTTTTCTTTGAATCATTAAATATTTGATTTCATTTCCTTCTATTTTATAACAAATAATACCAAAACTTATTATTGGATGAGGGCAATTTTTATAAATATGACCATTTAATCCACAATTTCTACAACATTGAATTTTATAAGGGGTTTTATCATTATTTTTACTTTTCATAAATATTTCCCATTATTTATACTAATAATTTAATTTCTTAAATAATTAAAAAAATAATTAAAATAATTCAATTATCAGAATAATGAATATTTAGATTCATCCATATTGGTGAATGCTTCAACATTTCCAAATCCTTCGTCTAATTGGAAATTACCTATGAATTTCGCTAAAGTTCCATCATCTTTAGATACATATGGGGGATTAGTATCAACAGTCTCTGGTTGTTTATTTTTGGTTTCTTTTTCTTCTTTAGGAGTTCCGATATTTCCATGTACAGATTCAAATCCTTCACGAGGAACTGGTAATTTTTGTTTTTGGTCTTCTGTTAATGGTCCAGGATATTCATTCGCATATTGATTCGCGAAATTGCTTATTAAATTCATTTTTGGTTCTTCGCTAGCATTAGTGGGTTGTAATAAGTTTAATCCAGTTGAATTAGCAAGTTGTTTTTGTATATCATTAATATTTATGAATTTATCTATTTTCTTTTTATCAGCTTTTTCAGTATTTTCATTGGTTGGTTTTACATTCGCAATTTTGCCTGAATCATTTATATTTAAATTACTTGGTTCTTGATATTCATTATTTGCAAAATTTTCAACCATTACTTTTTTAGCGTAAGCATTTGAAACTTCAGGAGAAACTTTATTAGTGGCATCTTGAACTTCTACTTTACTCATAGCATTAGTATAAGTAAATAAGGAAGAGAAAGATATTATTATTACAAATACACAATAGATAATTACAAAGGCAGAAACTATCCAGGCATATAACCAACACCACCAGCGAGTATCTTTAGTTCCACCAGTAACCATACAAGTTATTTGGAATAAAACTAAAAATACTGAAGGTAAAAGCATTAGAATAGTTAAAAAGATAAATAAGAATCGATTGGCAAATGGTATTTCAGTTCCAGTAAGCATTATTGTTATACATATAGTTATAATGGCAGCAATAATAGCATAAGAGGCATAAAGAGATTGGGGGGTTCCAAAGAAAACATCTAAAAATTCACCCATCTTTAATTTTATTATTATTCTATTAAGAAAATAAGAGAATAAAAAAACTTATTTAAAAAATGATTGTTAATTTAATTTAATTTAACTTAACTAAAATTAAATTATGGGTATTCCTTATTATTTCTTTCATTTAACTAAGAAATACAAAAATATTATTCTTAGTAAATTGCCAACTGATATTTATATATATGCAATTGATTTCAATGGTATTATTCATCCTGAAGCACATAAATTACTTAAATCAGGAACCATTAATAAGCAATTGTTATTTAAAAATCTATGGAATAAAATTTTAAATTATAGTGAAACATATAAACCTACTAAAACTCTTATTTGTATTGATGGTGTTGCACCTCTTGCTAAAATTATTCAGCAAAGAAAGCGACGTTATTTATCTGTCTTCAAAAATAAAATTGATTCTCTAGAGGTCAAATGGGATACAAATGCCATTTCTACTGGAACCGAATTTATGAATGATTTAGATGAATATTTACAAACCAAAATCATAGAAGAAAAGAAAGAAACTTTCATTTTTGATGGAAGTAAAAATAAAGGTGAAGGGGAACATAAAATATTCACTCATTTTAATAATCTTATTTCAAATCATCATAAGAATGAACCAAATTTAATTATTAATGGTCTTGATGCAGATTTAATCATCCTTTCATTAATCTCCGGTATTCCTAATATTTATCTTATGCGCGAAAATAATGATGATATTACATATGTATCCATTAATAATCTCAAACAAGCATTATTGAATGAATTAAAACACCGATGGACTTTTATTGACAATGATAAAGATATTATTGAAAGTTATTGTGTAATGTGTTCTATTCTTGGTAACGATTTTATACCCCATATTTTAAGTTTGAATATTAAGACAGGTGGTGTAAATACATTAATAGATATCACGACAAATGCACTTAAAGAACATCAAACATTGGTATCTAATGGTAAAATTAATAAGGATTGTTTGACCGCTATTTTCAGTGAAATTGGATTATCAGAAGAAACAGAAATTATTAAAGAGGTTTTTAAATTTATTCATAAAAAACCTTCAGATTTTACATTAAAATCACAGGAATATGGTATTAAAAATAAAGATGAATTATTGCACGAAATTTATATTAATAATAAGAAATGGCGTTATAATTATTATAAATCCTTATTTGATATCAATATTAATTTTGACAGTTCATTAATATCAGTATTAGTTGCCAGTTATATCAAGGGAATTTATTGGACTTATAATTATTATAAGAAATTTGATTTAGATTATGAATGGTTTTATCCTTATAATTATCCACCAACTGCTCGCGATATTAGTAATTATTTAAAAGTTAATGATATACCCAAAATTGAGAAAAATGGTGACTATTTGAAACCTGAAATGCAATTACTATTAATCTTACCGATTCAAAGTAATCATCTCTTAGATTTCAATAAAAAACTAAAAAACTTAACTATAGATGACAAAAAAGGACTTACCTATTTATATCCAATTGATTTTAAAATTCAAACTTTCCTAAAAACTCAATTGCATGAATGTTGTCCAGTATTACCAATGATTAATCTTCGGAAAATTCAGTCGCTTGAATATTTTGAATAATCAAACCTTGTTTTTTTAATATTTCACTCATATTATTAAAAATGTCATTCAATTCATTTATATTTTTGTGAATAATATCAATATTATTATTTATTTCTTTAAAATCATTACTGAGTTCTTTAAAATCATTTATGAGTTTTTTAAAATCATTTACTGTTTCTTCCATTTATATTTTATATTAGTGGTTTATTTTTATATTTAATATTTTAATTTATTAGATATGTCAAAAAAAATAAAAACAATAGAAGAATTATTAAAAAAAATAAAAGATTTTAAAACAGCAAAGGATATAGTTGAAAAATTAAATTATGATTATTATCAACAAAATAATGATAAATCAAAACAAGGATATATTTATGAAAGATTATGGGATATATGTATTAAATTTGGATTAGTTAAATCTATAATATCTTTTGATAATAACAATAATAAATTATTACATATAATTGGTAATATTAATTTACAACAAAAATTAGTAATTAATAATTTTAAAGAATTTAAAGATTTTTTTAAGGATTATTTAAAAACAAATATTCAAAGTGGTAATTCAGGTGGTTATTCTGATATAACATTTAGAAATGAAGAAGGTGATATAATTATTTCATCTTCAAAATACTATGATGATGATGAAAAATTCATTAAAGATTATGATATTCAAAATTTATGCCCTTTTTTTACAATTAATCCAGATTTAAATATTAAAACAATATTATTCATTAATGATAAAGAAAAATTTATAAAAAAAAGAAAAAGTGAAAATAAATCAAGTTTAATATTGACTAAATATATAAATCCTTATGGAAACTATGAAAATGTATATGATTTAAAGGATTTAGAATTTTATTTTATTGAATTGAAAAAAATACTTAAATATTATAATAATTTTGAAACTACTGAAGATTTAAATAATTTTAAAAAAGGATATTTATTAGAATTTAAAAGTGTTTTCATTCCTAAATTTCATCAATCATTATATATAAATCAAATTGACAAAATAATTTCAAAACAAGTAAATAGACGACACGAAAAAAATATTCTTATTGGTGCTATTCCAAGAACAGGAAAATCATATATAATGGCAGGCATTATTAAAAAATTTTTAATTGCACATAAAAAAACCAATAATAATTTTTTAATAATTACACCAGCACCAACAGAAACTATACCTCAGTATAAAGAAATTTTCAATAATTATTTAGATTTTAACAATTTAAATGTTATTGATAAAACAGAAATTAATAATAGTAAATCTAGTAAACATAGTAAAGATAATAACGGTAACAATCTCTATATATTTTCAAAACAAACATTAGATTATGATAATAATGATAAAGAAAATAAAAAAGAAATTGATAAAATTATAAAAATTTTACAAGATATTGAATTTGATATTATTTTTATAGATGAAGCACATTATGGTATGACAACTGATAAATCAGAAAATTTATTAAATAAATTATTGGATGTTAATAGTTATAGAATATTTATAACAGCAACTTATAATAAACCATTGAATACATTTAGTATACTAGATAAAAATAAATTAATATGGAGTTTAGAAAATGTAATTGATTTAGAACAAATAGCAAATTATAATGGTGATGATAAAATAAAATTTACAATAACAAAATTTAAAGATTTTTATGATAAATTTATTAAACTAAAAGGGAATACATTTAATGTGAATATTATTAATGATATTTTATATAATGATTATAATATTGATATCAAAAAATTTAATGAAACTGAAGAAAATTATGATAAATTAAGATTATTATTAAATCAATATAAAGATTTTCCTGAACCATTTTTAATTACAACTGTTTGGAAAAATGTTGACAAAATTTATAATGAAATAAGATTAGCAAATGGTTTATCTGAATATACCTTTAATATGGATACGTTATTTGATTTAAAAAATCAAAAATTTGAAAATGAAGATGAATTAATTGAATTATTTCATTATTTCTTGGGATATAAACGAAAAACTTTGGAATGCAAAAATTCAGATAATGTAAAAATAGATGTAGATTATGAATTTAGAAATGAATATGCAAAATATGGTATATTACCAAGAATTAATAATATATGTCAAAATAATTGCAGAACATTACAACAACCTGTAAATAAAACTACTACTACAAGTCAATTATGGTTTTTACCAACAAATCAAGATAAACTCTCAAATAAAATTCCAGCATTATTAAAATTACTTTCTGAAAATTTTAAACCTTTTTTTAAAAAGACTTTATTTTTAGTTGCTATAAGTAGTAATTCTGATATTAAAAAACAACAATATGAAAATTTAAATAATGTTATATATGATATTAAAAATAAAGATGATATAAATGCTGCTAAAAATAATAATATTACTGATAAAAATGAAAATAATTATAAAAATATTGTTATTTTAACAGGTTTTAAATTTAATTTGGGTATATCATTACATGATGTAGATATTGTTGTTTTATTTAATAATAGTATGTCTTCTGATTTAATTTACCAAATGATGTTTCGTTCAATGACTGAAGTAATTGATAATGAAATATGTCTTCCAAATAGTTATTGTCATAAAAAGAAATATGGTTTTATAGTTGATTTAAATCCACAAAGAACATTATTTTTAATTAATGGTGTAAAAAAACATTTAATTAAAAATGATTTAAATAAAGAAGAAAATGAAGAAGAAGTTGAATACAAAACTTGTAAATTATTAAATATTGATGCAGATTATTATAAATCTAATTATGATAATGAAAATGATAATAATATAAAAATAAAAGATTTTTCATTACAATTTTTTAAAAAATTAAATGAAAATGCTAAAGAAAATTCAAATAATATTTTTAAACAATTAAAAGCAATAAATATAACAATAAATCCTGATTTTATAATAAATGTAAGTAAATATATAAGAAATTTTAAATTTGAAAATAAAAAGAAAGAAGAAATTTATAAAGAAGGTTTAGATATAACTTTTAAAACAAAAATTAAACAAGAAATAGAAAAAAAATATCCCAAAATAGATGAAAAAAAACAAGAAGATATATTCAATGATTATATAAGAATTCTTGGTATTATTAGTGAATTTTTACCTATTTTATCAATTTTAACTGAAATAGATGCTAAATGTATATTTAAATATAATAATCAATATTATAAGAAAGATCTAAAATCTAACTTAGATAAAATTAATAAAAATAAAGAATTACAAGAAATTTTCATTGAATTTATTGAAGATAGGTGTAAGTTATATTTTGAAGATAAATCTTTTAAGAATTATTATGATTTTTTTGTTAAATTAATTGATAATATAAATAAAACTGATACTAAAACCATTCGTGATAAAACCATCCGTGATAAAACCATCCGTGATAAAACCATCCGTGATAAAACTATAGTTAATAAAACCATTCGTGATAAACCTAAACTTGATAAAACCATCCGTGATAAAACTATAGTTAATAAAACCATTCGTGATAAAAAAGAATGTCCTCCTGATAAAATATTAAATCCAAAAACAAATAAATGTGTGCTAAAAAAAGGTATAATAGGTAAGAAATTATTAAAAAAAGGTGGTGCAAGTGAAGGAATACAAATAATGGAAGAAAATATACGTAGTATAAAAAGTGAATTTGATAAAACAATTAAAAGTAAAAATCCTGATAAATTATTAGAATTTATTGATAGACATTTAAAACCCACTGAAAAAAAGAAAAAAGAAAATGGTGAAGTATTTACACCAATGAAATTGGTAAATGAAATGCTTGATAAATTAGAGGAAGCAGATTCATCAGTTTTTAGTAATCCAAATTTAAAATGGTTAGATCCTGCTGCAGGTATGGGTAATTTCCCAGTTGCTGTTTATCTAAGATTAATGAAAGGTCTTGCTCTTATTAAGGGATTAGAAAATGAAGAAAAAAGAAGAAAATGGATTTTGGAAGAAATGCTTTATATGGTTGAATATGATAAAACCAATGTATTTATGATGAAAAAAATATTATGTAGATATGAATATACATTAAATATCTTTCATGGTTCTTTTATTGATCTTGAAAGATATAAAAAAGAAGGAACGGATATTTTTTCATTGGATAAAATAAAAATTGAAACATTAAAAAATGAAGACAATATTAAATTTTGCAATAAAATAAAATTAAAAAGAAAAACTTATACAAATAGAAATTTTGAAGCAGGAGGTTGTGATGAAAAATTTGATATTATTATGGGTAATCCTCCTTTTAATAATAAACAAAATAGTGATGAAAAAAGAGGCGGAGGTGATTCATTATGGAATAAATTTGTTGAATTTTCTTTAAAAATATTGATCAATAAAGGATTTTTATTATTTATACATCCTTCAGGATGGAGAAAACCACAAAGCGATAGATCTAAATATAAAAATTTATTTAAATTAATGGCAAAAAAAAATAAAATTTTATATTTAGAAATACATAATACAGAGGATGGTAAAAAAATGTTCAATAGTGGAACTAATTATGATTGGTATATATTAAAAAATGAAAAAAATAATAATTATATAACAATTATATTAGATGAAAATAAAAAAATAAATAACATAAACTTAAATAATTATGAATGGATTGCTAATTCAGAATTGGATTTAATAAATAAATTAATTGCGTCACCTAATGAAAAAAAATGTCAAGTTGAATATTCTAGAACTAATTATGGATCAGATAAAAAAAACGATTGGATATCTTTTGAAAAAACAAGAGAATTTAAATATCCAATTGTTCATTCTACACCAAAAGAAGGACATAGATTTATATGGTCAAAAGTTAATAATAGGGGATTTTTTGGAGTTAAAAAAGTTATTTTTGGTGAATCTGGTATAAATAATCCTATAATAGATATTGACGGTAAGTATGGTATGTCTCAAGAAGCAATTGGAATTAGGATAAATAATATAAGTGAAGGAGAAAAAATTGTGAGATTTTTAACTTCTTCAGTTTTTAATAAAATTTTAAATGCTTGTAAATGGAGTTCTTATAGAATAGATTGGAGATTATTTACTTATTTAAAAAAAAGATTTTATGATATTAAATTAAATTAATTTTTGTGCCATTTTAAATTATTATTAAATAAAGAAATTCATATAATTTATTTTCAATTAACAAAATATGAAATTAAATTAATAGAAGAAAATATTTAATTTATTTTTTAAAATTAATTATTGTGCCATTTTTAAGTTCAATTTTAATATTGATATTATATTTATTAACATTTAACATTTTAATTAATTCCTTACTCCAACCATTAGCGTCCTTATTTTGAAATGACATATTAATTTTTGGACACCAATTATATCCTAATTTTCCTTTCATATTTTCCAATTTAAAGTTAAAAGTTGTATTTTGCAATATTTTACTAGTAGGCATTGATGCCCAAGTATCTCTTAAAATACCCCTTAAACTACGTGTATTAGATGAAATAATATTTTCACCATTAGAAATAATACATTCCTTAATTTTTGCATCTGTAAGATCTATTGCTAAAAAGTTTTCCTCAGTTAAAAATAAATTTATTATTTTTGGCGTTGCTATAAGTTTTCCATCTATAATTTCAATAGTATAATTTTCAATATTTGGAATACTAATTATATCAGTCATGATAATAATATAATTATATTGTTATCATTAAAATCATTTTTTCATTAAAAATATAAAAATAATAATACATATGTTTTCTTTAAAATATTTCTTCGAGGTCGATGCCTGCTTCGATTAATTTGCAAATTCTTTTTGGGTGATATGCTTCTTTGATTAAGTCTTCTTCAAAGTTTTGAAAATTTGTTTTCATTTTTTCAAAATCCATTTTATACATGAAATAACAGTTGCAATTTAACCAATTGTAATATAAGAATTCATTTTCTTCGTTTTGAAACATCATGAAATATATATATTCATCTATTGATATATTATCTTCTGCTATTTTAATTTTTCTTTTATTAGTCATATGTTTACATATATAACTTTTAATATAATTATTAGTATTCATTGATAAATAATACCAACTTATTTTGTTTTGATTATTTTCAAATAATTTTATTATTTTTTGATTTGGATTTGTAATTAAATAATCCCAATCTATTTTATCTAAATTTTTATTGATTAATTCAAAAGCATTATCATTATGATTTAATGCCAGAAATTCCCAATCAATTTTATCCTGATTTTCTTTTAATAATTCAATCGCTTTATCTGTAGTATTTTTACTTAAAATATTCCATGAAATTGGTTTATCAAGATTGGTGCTTATGATATCAGTCACTATTTTAGGATTATCATTATAACAAATATTAGACCAATCTATTTTATCCTGATTTTCCATCAATAATTTATAAGCACAATTATTCATCGATAAATTTTTCCAATTTATTTTATCTTGATTTTCATTTAAGAGTTTGATTGCATTTGGATTACTACTTATAAAATTCCAATTTATCTTATTTGGATGCTTTCTTAAATAATCTATTACTATTGGATTTGTATTTAAAGAAATACCATCATTATTGATAATATCAGGATATTTATCAATTAAAACTGTGATTGCAAAAGGACATTTAGATAATGTATAATTATCCATTTCATAAATTTCTTTTTCAGTTATTTCATTGATGAATTTGTAAATTGGAAAATTCATGATTATTAAAAATTAATAATTATTATCAATAATTATTTATCATTTTTTGTTTAATTATATTAGAATATGAATAGTGGTAATTGTCCTGAAGGTAAAATTTACAATGCAAAAACAAAAAGATGTGTTTTAATTACTGGCAAAATTGGTCAACAAATATTAAAAGAACTTCAACAATCCAAAAAAACAAAAGTCCCTAAGGTTCCTGTCAAGCAACCAAAACAAGAAAAACAAAAAAAAGAAAAAGTTCTGAAAGTTGATTATAACAAAGACGCCAAGAAAGTTGCAAATAAAATTAAAACAATGATTAAAAATAAAGTCAAGGTAAATAAATTTTATGTTAAGGATTTCAATTTAGATGATAATGAGATATTTGATGAAGATTTAGTTAAATTGATAGGAAAAACCGCAACTTTAGAAAATAGCACCATGTCATATGAATTAAATGCATATAAACTTAAAATTAAAGACAATAAAAATCATATAATAGTTACTTATTTCGGAGACAATAATGAATCTGACACAGACAGCACTAAATTTAAAGTTGCTATATTTGGAAATAAGAAAAAAGCAGATGAATATTATGATAATGATGAAGATGATGATGAATAAACTTAAATAACCTTAAATAAACTTAAAGTTAGTTTGAGTTTGTAATTTATGATATAATAAAATGATAACACTGAAAAATTTAAATGAAATAATAAAAACAAGAAAATTTTTGATAACTGCACAACAAGTAATCAAAGAAAAATTAAATGAAAATTTAGTTGATATCATAATAGGTTACACAGGATTTTTAACAATACCAAAAGAAGAAATTAAAAAGATGTTTGGATTAATTACATTGATTTGTAATCGTATTTATTATATGTATAATAATGATATATCTGATTGGATGTATTACTATAATCATAATAATTATCAAGTAATTATTTGGAATAATAAAAATTTTAATATAAATAAACTTAATGAATTATATATTATAATTTCTGAATTATTGAAGTCATATTTTGATTTCAATGTTTCAATAATAAAAAATTTTAATACACATGAATTAAAATTAAAAATAAATGAAGAATTCTTTATGATATGTCTAGATAACTATAATAGTAATGAAATCAATAGCATTTTCGAAATAATAAAAACTAATTGATATGTATATTTAAAAATAAATTGTTAATCATTAATTAATGTTATTTATTTATATATTACAATTAGAAAAAAATAAATATTATGTTGGTAAAACATCTAATCCTAAATTTCGCTTAGAAAATCATTTCACAAATAATGGTTCAGAATGGACTAAATTATATAAACCAATAAAATTATTGGAACTTATACCAAATTGTGACAATTATGATGAAGATAAATATACAATAAAATATATGGATAAATATGGTATTGATAATGTTAGAGGTGGTACATATTCATCAATAAAATTAAATGATATTACAAAAAAACAACTTGTAAAAATAAGTAATAGCACAAACAACAGATGTTTTATATGTAGTAAATATGGACATTTTGCTAAAGAATGTAATTACAAAAATGATTCTGATGATTCTGATGATTCTGATGATTCTGATGATTCTGATGATTCTGATGATTCTGATTATTCTGATGAGTCTGATGATAGTTATATAGTATGGTGTTGTGAATATTGCGATAAAGAATTTGAAACAGAACAAAAATGCGAATATCATCAAAAATCATGTAAATCAAAATATAAAAATAAATATAAATGGAATTATAATTACTACTAATAAAAACAAAAAGTTTTTTTAATAGGTGACAAATACAATTCTTACATGATCAGGATAAGTAACAGTTCGCATGAAATAATTTAATAAAATCTCAGCAGAATCATTAAAGTCATCATCATCAGAATCATAGTAATCATCATTAGATTTGATTCCCTTAACCTTCTGATACATGTCACGCAATTTGTTTGCCCTGGTCAGATATTCACCATCACTAATCCTTTCTTTTTCATCGTCTAATGCTTCCATTAGACAATTAATTTCTTCAATCGTGGTCATATGTATAACACGAGATGTAATAAAATAACAGTAAGTAATGTAATCATTTTTTTATTAGAAATATAAAAATAATAATACAAATATCTTGAATCAAAAAAATGACTATTCTAATTTAAAAATAAAAATTTAATAATAATGGTATTTATTTACATATTACAACTAGAACAAGGTAAATATTATATTTGCAAAAGAAATTCTATATCAAAATTTCAAAATAATTTCAGAATCAATGGTTGTGAATGGACTAATATATATAAACCTATAAGAATTTTACAAATAATACCGAATTGCAATAACTATCATGTTGATATATACACTAAATTGTATATGTATATATATGGAATTGATAATGTTAGAGGTGGTATATATTCATCTGTAAACTTAGATAGTATTACTAAAATTAATTTGATGCAAGCAAATAATAGTAATAAAAGATGTTTCAAATGTGGTTTACATGGTCATTTTGCTAAAGATTGTTATATTCAATCTGGTTATTATCATAATTATGATAAATTTAAATATTTAAGTGTTTGGTGTTGCGAATATTGTGATAAGGAATTTGAAACAGAGGAAAAATGCATAAATCATGAATATCTATGTCAAAAATAATTATTTAAGGATATCAATCAAAAAATAAATAAATCATGAATGAAAGTATTGCAATTACCATTATGAATGATATCATATCACATAATTCAACTGATAAATATAAAAATGAAAATAATATTGAAACTGATGTATTAAACAGATTAAATAAATGGATTTCTATGTTACGCATAGATGAAATAATAAAACTTTCATATTTATATTTGTCATTTATATATGAAGAACTTTTGTCTTTTAATGATTCAAAAAGTGACACATATAAAATCATAAATGAAGTCAAAAATAATATGAAAGAAATGCTATTTGTAAAAGAAGTTGATAGTGATATCAGTAGATATAAAGCGGCAATTTATATTTACATGAAATACAAAAAAGAAAATAAAAATCTTATAAATTTATAAATCCATTAATACTTTATTACAGTCATCATATTTTTTAATTTCATTTTGAATCATTGATCTTTTAGTAATCCATATTTCATTTTCCTTTAATAACTCCCTATTTTTCACTTTAATTTCATTAAGTTTCATTAAAATATGTCTCTTAAAATTTACACTGATTTTAGCATATAAATATTTGATTTGGATTGCATTAATTAATTCATATTTTAACTTTTCAATTGATGAATTAAACCAATCATCGAGATGTTCACATTCTTTATTGAATATATTAATCCACTTAACATAAATAAACTCTTTTAAAATTGCAAATCTTTCCAACTTATAACCACAATTCATATTATAAACACTATCTAACTTACGTTTAATATTCTCTTTAATTTGATTTTTAAATATTGCATAATTTTCCACAACTTCTTGCAAATCATTATTACAATTGAAATAACCATTATCATTATAATATTCTAATTCATTACCAACTACATAACCATTGGGTTCATCATAAAAATTATCTATTATTTCATTAATAATAGTTTCACTAAAAATTTCATTTAATTTAATTTGTTCCTTAATAAAATTATAAACTTCGGTGATATCTAAATTTTCATCTCCCAGTTCCTTATATTGGTTTTTTAATAATTTAATTTTATCTTGAGCAGTTGCTATTGCTTTTTCTTTCCAATTAAGTTTAATATAATTATCATACATCATATCAACTGATTTAATTAAATTTTCCAATGTTATTTTAGCAATTATCTGTTTTTTAATGTCATTATCAGTGATATATGCCAATATATTTTCAGAAAACCATTTTTTCTCATCAATACTAACATTATTACTTAATCCAATAATATTATAAATATCCAATTCATTGACTTCATCACTTTTCATGAGAATTCTATTGATGAATACTTCAATATCATCATCATGTAGCAAATCAATCATTGATAATGCAATGATACAATCTTTAGTTTTTTTTGCATCAATAATCAATCCTAATGCTTGATTTGATGTAAGTCGAGGTGTACTTGCAGGAATTACACAAATAATAAGAGTATTTTCCTGAATTATATATTTATTCACAATTTCTTTGCTTTTCAATCGCAAATTATCTGGATATTCAATGATTCCAGGCAAGTCATAATAAGTGCTAGTAATGACATTTGGATTTTGAAATAGAATATGTAATTCGTCTTCAATAATATCATTGATATCACTCATAAGTTTAGTAACCATTTCAAGTATTTCCTCTTTTTTCTGAACTTTAAATGAATTTCCTTTGAATGAAATTAAATAAAGTTCTTCAGCACTATTAATCAATTCAATTTTAATTGGACATTTCGTACATCTGTTTCTATTAATTGGAAATATGTCACATTTAAGGATATTTGAAATTAGTGATGATTTACCACTACTTTCATTACCTATAATAGTAATAATAGGCAATTTAAAGTCATCAGTTGGAATATCCATTTTTTTGATATTATTATGAAATATTCCAAATGTTGAATTATTTAATTTTTGAAATAAATTATTTTCTCCAAAGAATTCAACACTTTTAATAGCATTTACTGTCTTTTTGAAAAACTGCATTTAATTACTGTTATTTTTGTAGTTATTATTATTAAAATTTAAAAATCATTTTTTTATAAAAAATGAATATCATTATAGTGAAGTAAATATATGACAACAATTGCTTTAATTAATCCAAATGATCCAGATGTTTATAGAAAAATTAGTGAAAATATAAATATATTATTCAGTTCAAATGAAATAGTTAATAGTATGATTGATACTAAGATTGAAATAGTAAAAGATTTTTTGATAACTATGAATATTAATATAAATAAGATTAAATTAAAAAATTATATAATTAAGATTTTCAATTTATTCTTTTTCAATAATCTAAATTCTATTTATGAAAGATATGAAAAATATGTTTATGATTATATTACAGATGAATTGATTACTAATATTAATAAAAGATTACTATCATTTTATATAGATATTGATTATGATTTGAAAATATATGATGTTAATATAAATCATTATGTACATACATTTGATAAATTTTATGCAATGATTAATGTGAATATTAATAAAAATATGTGTATGTTAAATAATTTTTATAATACTTATTTATATCAAAGTGGATATGGTTATAATAAATGTATTGAACTTGATTATTTAATGGTAAATAATTCAATAGATACATTAAATAATGATTATAAATTTTTAAATGATTCATATAAAGAAACCAAAAATTTAGTTAAAATATTAACTAAAAGTGATGAAAATAATAAGAAAATAATATTGCTTCTTAAAAATAAAAATGAAGAACTTGAATCGAATATAAAAAAATTGAGTAAATTTATTATATTTGGTTTCGGTTTAACATTAGGCATGTCAGTTGCATTGCTAATATTAAACTAAAGTCCTCATGAACTCATGCATATTTTTTGTTCCCATACTTGAATTGCAATTCTGACATATTGGTCGTAAATTACTAACGATTGTTTCCCCGCCTCTCGCTTCTGCAATCACATGACCACAATTAAAAGATAATTGTGTAATATCCGTTACTCTACAACAAAGACATTTAGATTTTCCAATTTCCTCTCCAATGTATGCATTCCAAACTAAACGTTTCATAGTTGAAGAAATTTTAACTTTACTTCCACTAGAACCAGACCCATTACATCTTGGAGGAGGCAATTTTGAACAGTTATCATTATTGCTACAAATAATATTCCTTGCTATATCAATAGATTCCGCTGCTAAAATTTTTTCGAGAATTGAGTGCTTCTTCATTGAAACATTCTTTAAATTAGGAAACTTTCGCTTAATTTCAGCAATGAGTTGCATACGATTCATTGGTTTACCTAAAAACTTCTTTACATCACTGATTTTATCAAGGTTTATCAATTTAATTAATACATTCAATGATTCCTTTTCATAATATTCTGCCTTCAAGGTTTTGAATTTTTTTCTAATCTTCATACAAATAAAATCACGGTCAAGTTCTTCAACCAAAATCTTGATATCATCCAAATCGCTAATAATTTGACTAGATAACATTGTCAATTATCATTAAAAATCACACAAATCATTTTTTATGGTTATTTATAGTTATTTTTATAATTTCTATATTTTTTATATTTTTTACCACCTTTATAATTTAATAAAGAAGATTCTAATTTTAATATAAAATCTTGTTTTTTATCTTCATGATGTTTAAAATAATTTTTTAAATTAGGATAATATGGTGTTGTATATAATTCAATATCAATATAATATTGAATTATCTTTTTTTTTCACATTTCTTCACTATAATCGGAATCAGAACCAAAATATTTATTAAAAATAATGCGATGTATTTGCGTAGAAAATGTAATATCTTTTGAAAATTGAAATATGATATTTTCAATATTGCTATATTTTTTATTATGATTTAATTTGATATTTTCAAATAATTCAAGATATTTTTTTGTAACATATGTAATTAATAATAATTCTTCATCTTGACTATCACTATCACCATATTCATCTCTTATATATTTTTCAGAATTTTCAATATTTTTTTATTTGTAATTGGTTTAAAATTTTTAAAATATGACATAACAATTCTATATAAAAGAATTTATAATTATATAATCTTAAAAAAATGATTTATTTTTTATTAAATTTCAATAACTTAATATTAATTTATGGCAGCACAATTAATGAGTTTAATTGATAAGAATAAAAAGAAATTTAATGATGGTGATTATTTGAATATGTGTAATATACTCAAGGAAATTAAAAATGAGGAAGATGATAAAGTCAAGAAGAATAAAAATAAATTTATAATTAAATATTGGAAAATTTCATTACAAAATTCATTTCATTCAACTGAAATTAAAATGAATAAGAAAATTAAAACTAAAGTTGTTATTGTAAATGATAATGATATTGAAACATTATTAAGTTTTAATGATAATTTTTATAATAGTGATTGTGAAGATTTAAATATCAATTTTATTAAAGATAAAAATGGAGACATTACTCTTGTTTTAAATGATGAAGACGAAAGTTTTGATGATATTTATACAGTTGATAATGACGATAATAAATATGACGTTGATATTCTATATTATCAAAATTTATTTATTAGTTGTAAAAAATTATAGGTATTTTAAACTAAATACGATATAAAAATAAATAATATATGTTACAAAAAAGTGTTTTTCCGTATATTTACATCATTTCAACCTATTATTATGTAATAACTTGAATTCATATATATATGCAAAAACAACACCCTAACATATATAATTTTTTAAATAGACATAGTGGATATATTTTGAAGTTTAATGAACTTTTTAAAAATCATTATTTATTCATTATACTTATTTAAATAATTATTATTATTCTTTAAATTGTTTTTTTATATAAATAATTGCTGTGATAATTAATTTAAAAATGGCAATAATCACAATGAACACTGAAAAATTTTATGATTTAATGGCAGATGAATTTGATAAAACAAGAGTTCGATTATGGCCCGGAGTAACTTCTTTTTTAGATTTATTTCCATCAAATTCTGTTATTTTAGATATTGGTTGTGGTAATGGTAAATATATGAATTATAGAAATGATATTTATATGAAAGGTATTGATATTTCACAAGAATTAGTAAAAATTTGTATGAATAAGGGTTTTGATGTGATCAAAGGGAATATGACAGAACTTCCTTTTAATGACAACGAGTTTGATGGTATTATTTCAATAGCATCATATCATCATTTAGATAATGATGAAGATAGAAAAAAAAGTTTAAATGAAATTTACAGGGTTCTTAAAAATGGTGGTATTTGTTTTTTAGAAGTTTGGGCAAAAGAACAACCTGATAATAAAAATAAAAATTCAAAAGATTTTAAAAGTAAATCAAATTTGGTAAAATGGACTTCAGTAAAAACTGGCAAAATTTACTATCGCTATTATAATATTTATGATAAAGGCGAATTAGAATTAGAAATACAAAAATTTGAACCAAAATTACATATCATGAATAATGGTTATGAAAAAGGAAATTATTATGTTATTTTACAAAAAAATGTTTAAAGTAGTTTATTAATAAGATTTTCAACAATTGTATTTGCAGTAAATGCTGAATAATTTCGTGTTGTTAAACATTTAATTACATCATCGTCACGATTATCAATAAATAATTTCATATCATTTTCTTTAGTTATTTTTTGAGAATATTTATTTAATATTGCATTTAAATATTTATTTTGTAATTCAAAATAAAGCATATCTGGAACATATGTATATTTCATGGACTTAGGAGGAACAAAATTTTTTATGAATGGTTTAGCATAAATATTTGATATGGCTTGTTCTTCAATTCGGGTTAATATAACACTTAATATATGTCTCATATCATCATTTATAACAAAATCTCTTTCAGATACAAGTTTTAAAACACATAGTAAAAATTTAAAATGTTTAAAATTTGTACGTTCACTGACTTCTTTTTTAAAAGTATCTAAATCTAAATATGTTTTTGATGATCTTCCAGGGTTTTTAACAGATAAAAATAATTCTTTAATTAAATTACTTCTGATACTTTCTATTGAATTTGGATCATCATCAGGAGTATCAATTTCAATTGATCTTAATGACTCTTTTAAAAAATCTGTATTTTTTGATATTTCTTGATCCAATTTTTGAAGTGTTTCCTCATTAACTCCTTTAGAAATTTTAAATTCATGTTCTTCTGGTGCTCTACTAATTTTCGAATGTTTACAGGTTGAATGTAATGATGGACTACTTTCTTCTGCTCTACGTTTACCTCCACCATAAGTTTTAAGAATTCGTTTACTCATTCTATATAAATAATAATAAAAATAAAATTGATAATATTAATATTGTCATTAATGATTTACATGAGATAAATGATTATTTTTATAATAATTATAAATTAATAATAATTCTTTTATATAAATAATCTACCATATTCTCCCATTTATAATTAGTTAATATATGTTGTCTTCCTCTATATCCGTGTTTTTCCATTAAATCAGGACTACTTAAATATTTCCAAAATGCTTCAGCATAATCATGAGGATCTGTTAATTCCGCTACACCGCCAATACCATTACTTTTACAATCAAGATAAATATTAATTTTCGGTTTAACTAACAATGCAATATTTTCATTAAAAAAATCACGCATACCACCTACATATGCTGATATTTGTGGTTTTCCTAATGCCAAACCTTCAAAACCGCATAAACCAAATCCTTCTCCATCTGCTGTATTTAATCCAACATCACAAGCATTATATAAAATATTAATATCACGATCAGTTAACGCTTGAGGTGTGGGAATTGTAATAATTGTATTTTTGACATAATCAAGAGGAACATCTCTGAATTTAACTTCATTTTCAATAACATTTGCCAAATCCCAAAATCCATCGACATTAGTTCCAATAACCAACTTAACAGGTTTTGATGTATATTTATTAATTTTACAATCATTTTTACCAAGTTTTTTAGTTACATTAACATGATAATGACGTTCTACGAATTCAACCCATGCAATTATAGTAATGTCCCATCGTTTTCTGGGTTGATTTCTATTTAAATTAAGAACAATAAAATCTTCTTCATTATAATTATAATAAATACGTGCAATTTTTTGATCAATAGGATAATATAATTTATGATCAAATCCGTGAGGAAATACATAAATAGGCATAGTTTTTTTAATGCCCAATTTTAGAGCAACTTCTTTCCAATAAGGTGTGAAAGCAATAATACCATCATAAAAATTATTTAAAAGTTGTATATATTCATTTTTTTGATATCTATATACTTGATCCATATATGATATTAATTTAAAACGATGTCGTTGATTACCACATTCGTTTATAATAGTTGCAGTTAACCCAGTTGTAATAATTGCATCATTAAAAATAATGATGACATCTTGTGGATGTTGTTTTAAATAATTGCCAATTTCTTTTTCGCCAAATCCTGATCTTTTTGGGTCTTCATGTGCATAAGCATCATGAATAATTACATTTTTAGGTATATCACCGCGAATGACATTTTGACCTCCAATATTATTAAAGTTTTGAAAACCATAAACAGTTAATTCAATATCACTATATTTACCTAAATATTTTGAAATGTAATACATAACTCTGCTATATCCATTTGATTGAATTGGATGAGTTCCACACCACATTATTCGTTTTTTTCCATTTGGTGATGGATGCCACCAATTTAAATTTTCCATTATTAATTATAAAACTTTTAAATCCTTTAAATCGTTTGAATCTTTGAAAAAGATGCAAAATAAAAATAATTATCGTGGGTTATATGAAATAAAATTATCTAAAAAATAATTCATTCGTGAAGCACTTGATGATACTAATGGTCTTGAAGTAGTTCTTGTAATTACAATAGGCACTGAATCATTAGTTTTGTTCATATTTCCCAGGGTTGTTGATGTTGAATTTACAGTTAAATTTTCTAGTGATAATGTTTGAACAATAAATAGACATGCAATCATATATTTTAGATAATTCATTATTTGTTTATTTATTATAAATAAATATAATAAAATATCCTTAAGTATTTTGAATTATATATACAATTAATATCCAATTTATAAAAATCAAAAGATAGATGTAGATTCTATATAGAATTAAATAAACATCCTTATCATTATTTTCTAAATCATCGTTATTGAAATTTATTTTAAATATTTTTGATCTATTCTTATTATTATTATCATTATTATTATCATTTTTATTTGTCATACTTAAAGTTAATAATGGTTTTGGTTTATAAGAATTATAATTTTTATAATTACTACAACTATTAAGATCTTTTTTAATTAAATTAAAATTATTTACCGGAATAAATAATGAAGAACTTGTATGTAATAATAAAAGAAATAAATATTTATTCATTTAATTATTTAATTAAATAATTTTAGTTATATTTATATTGATTTAAGATTTTAATTATAAATATAATAAACAAATATTAATTAATATTTATGATCAATTTAAGAAACAATTTAATTATTATTTTATTTTCATTTATAAATGCTTTTGATTTAGGTTTATGGAAAGGAACAACTCATTATTATATCAGAAGTTACAGTAATAATTTTGATTTACATAAACCAATGATTACTACTTATAATCATTCAAATTTTTTTAATAAATCAATCATTCATAATAATCATATGAACACACGTTTTTTTAAAGTAAAACTACAATCATATGATAAATTAGGTGGTGTTAGTGCAAAGATTGACAAAAAAACAGATAATACCTATTTTTTTACAAATCAAATAAATTTTTATTATAATTCTGTTCGCTCAATTATAACAATTAATTATACTTATAATAATGATTTGAAATTACAATTAAATTCAATAATTGTATCTGGATTGGAATGTATTTTATCAAAACCATTATCAAGATCTTTAAAATCAACAATGAAAATAAATAATTTAAATGATTTGAAAGATAATTTAAAAAATTGGAGATATTGCAAATCAACAATTTTAAATCCTAAAAACCCTTATAAAATTATTCAAAAAGAATCAGATTGTTATGACTATGAATATATGTTAATTAATGAAAATCGTTTATCTCATGTTTTTCTTAATAATATAGTCATATCAGTGCCTGAAATCATTGATGATAATAAACCATTTTCACTTTTATTTGGATGTTTACATACACCTGATTGTTATAAACAATTAAATTTAAATTATAATTTTAATGGTTATTTAACTTCAGTTGAATTTAATGAATATGAACCATATAATTTTACAAATAAACTTATAAATTATATCAATCTCATGAAAAATAAAATGTTGTATCTAAAATAATTTTTTGTCATTTTCAATTAAAACTCCTTTTTTTATTTCTTCATTATTTAAATCATTTAATGAATTAATATTTACAGTTTTATATATTTCTATTGGTTTTGATAAAAAATTATCGATATATGCAATATCACACCATGCAAATTTTTGAGATTTGAAAGGGTTTGCTTCAATCATTTTAGTTATATAATTTTGTTTATCATTTAAAACCAAATTATTAAAAACAATCAATAGAAATGTTTTATCTTTGAAATTTTCTCTAATTTTATTTATATAATCATAATCATCATATTCAATAAATATGATTATATTTGCATTTATTTTTGATAAAGGATTATTATTATAATCATAACTATTTTTATAATATATTGTTAAAATAGTTAAATTTTGATTATCGTTATTATTCATAATAATTCTATTTATTTGTATAATTATTTTTATTTTTTTAAACTAATTATTTATATAGATATAGATTAATTATAATTAATAATGGAATCATCTATTGATTATGACCATAAAATAATTGTTATTGATAGTGATACTGCTATTTTTCCCGATTCTTCTGTATGTGATTTTTATATAGATTTAGATGAACCATTTAGAAATGTTTATAAAATTAAAATTATTACAATTTTATTAAATACATTTAATTCAAATACAGATCCTGTTAACAAAAATTTAGAATCTGTATATATTGATCTAAATAATTATACCAGATTAATTTCAAAAAGCAGTAATAAAAAAGATAATATATATTATTTTGATTCATTAATTATAGAAACTGCAAACATTAATAATAATGGAACTTCAACTATTAAAAATGATTATAATAATGCCGACATTGAATATTTATTAAATCCAATAGAACTTCAACTTAAACGTTTTAGAATACGATTATTAGACAGTTCCAATAATTTAATTGCTAAAACTGCAGATGGATTTTTTAGACGTTTTGTTATGAAAATAAGTGTATATTATAATAACAAAAAAACAAATCGATTATAATCATAATTATTATTTTAATTTTCCTTTGTCTTTTTTTGACACAGAAATATTAATTCTTTTAATATTCTCATCAATTATTTTATCGGAATCATCAGAATCGTCATCCGATGATGTTGTTTCATCATCGCTTATCATACTTGACATTTTATTTTTTTTTGATATACCTTTGAAATTTGTGGGATCAATAAAATCATTATCTTCATCATCACTACTCATTAATAAATTATTGACAATTGTTTCATTTTCTTTTGTTTCTATTATTGGTTCAATTGTTTGTTTTTCTTCTTTTAGTTCAACTATTGGTTCTATTACTGGTTCTACTATTGGTTCTACTATTGGTTCTATTACTGGTTCTACTATTGGTTCTACTATTGGTTCAACTACTGGTTCAACTACTGGTTCAACTACTGGTTCAACTATTGGTTCAACTACTGGTTCAACTACTGGTTCAACTACTGGTTCAACTACTGGTTCAACTATTGGTTCTTCTTTATTATTAATTGCTTGTTCTGCCAAAGGTATTTCTTCTTCACATTCGTCTTCATCGTCTTCTTCTTCATCGTCTTCTTCATCGTCTTCTTCTTCGTCTTCATCGCATTCATCATCTTCTTCGTCATCACATTCATCATCATCATCGTCTTCTTCTTCGTCTTCGCATTCATCATCATCATCGTCTTCATCGTCTTCTTCGCATTCATCATCTTCATCCTCATATTCTTCTTCTTGTTTAGTTATTACTGGTGTTGCTGATTTTTGAGATTTAATTTTTGGTATAATTGATGGTGGTTCGGGATCTGGTTGAGATTTTATTTCAGATAATTCGAGTATTTTTTCAAAAGGTATGATATCTCTTATGGTATTTTTAATTATTTTTCTTATATTTTTTTCTATTAAATTTAAATGATATTGTTTTTCTGAAGGTTTTAAATTTTTTGTTGCAAATAAATAAACATTTTTCCAACAATAAATACTTATATTAATTAAACATTTATGAATAAAATCATATGGTTTAATAATATCTAATTCATTTCGAGATATTTTGACATTAGTTAAATCAATTTTAAGTTTGATATCAATAATAACAATTTTTTCAAGCAATTTATCCAAATATTTACAATTTGTTTTTTTTACCAATTCATTATATTCATCTTTAATTTTATTATTATTCCAACTTTTGATATTTACAAGTTCTTTTTGAAATTGACTTATATTCATATTAACATCATTATAAATCTTGTAAATTTTTTTTGCCAATGGTGTTGAAAAAGTGTCTAATAAATGTTCAATATATTCTTTTTTAGTATCCAATAATACTTGCATTTATTTTAAAAAGTTGTTTATATTTAACTATCAATATATATTTTTATATTAATTTATTATAATAGAAGATTATCAAAATGAAAAAATATTATTATTTTATAGAAGATTTGGATGTAACAGATGATAATATTCCTGATGGTGTTTTAGTGCGTCAATTTTTAATTGATCGAAAAAATAACTTCTTTATTTATACTAAAAATAATTATTTATCCAAAGAAATGCTTGAAAAAATATTAGAAGATATAATTAACTCATCACATAAATCATCAGTAAAACCGATTTTAGTACCAAAAAAAACAATAAATGCTATTAAAAATAAAATGGTAGATATTGATGAAATTCCCAGAGTTATTTTAAGTAAAACATCTGTTTTTGCACATCTTATTCATAATAAACAAATTGATATGAAAATTTTAATAAGGGATTTAAATAAAATATTTTCATAATTGATATTAGGAGATATGAAACAACACAAATTTTATTATATAATTGAAGAAATAGATATTAATGGAGATAAACAATCTGATGGATTTTTAATTAGTCAATATAAATTAGATAAACAAAACAATAAAATTTTTACTAAAAATAAATATGTCACATATGAAAAGTTTAGATCAGTTATGAATAAATATAAAAAAGGGGGTTTTGCAAAACAAATATATAGCAATAATAATGAATTAGTTCATATTACAAAAGAACAATACAATGAATTTATGAATATGAAACAATTTAATAATGGATATCCAAATCATCCGAATCATAGATATTATCCACCTCAATATTATCCTCAACAATCTCATCCACCTCATGTAGCAGTTCAAGGAAGTGGTGGTTTTATGTCAAATTTTGTTGCAGGTGCCGGAATTGGTGCAGGTGCAAGTGTTGCTGATCATGCAATTGATGGACTTCTCAGTTTTTTTGGTGCATAACAAAAATAATGAAAAATTAGTTTATACAAACAAACTTATAATAATTCATCGCTTGAATATTTTCATTACCATTAAAACATTCAACATAAAAATCATCATATGTATGAATAATTACATAATAAACATCATATAAACTCATAATTATTTTTTTACTGTAATTAGATTTATCTTCACTAATTATATAATCACTATTAATTAAATAAATCCATACTGAATCAAATTCATATATACATAAAAAATAACTGCCTTCAAAGAAAAATAAACAGTAGTCATATGATAAATGAATTTTATTGACATGTTCAAATAAGTCATCCATATCAGTGTAAGATTTCAAAAACTTTGTATCAATATTATTATCAATCATATTTCTAAGAATAGAATCCATTTATTATAAGTTAATTATTTATATGAATTTTAATCATTTTTTTATTATTTTAGTTTAAATAGAATAAATAATGGATATTCAAAATAGAATAGACATTATCAAAAAAAATGCATATGACAGAAAAATAAAACTTTTTTCATTTTTAGAAAACTACCCTTTTTATTTTAATGATGATGATACCCAATTATCATTAAATGATTATATTACAAATGAAATTTTAACTTTAGAAAATAATGAAGATAAACAAAATAACTATACATATTGGGTTAATGGTGGTTTATCATGGTATTATTGGTATAATAATATGTTAACCGTGCCAGATTTAAATATAGATGTTAAAAATTTTGACAATACAATGAGTATGTCAATATCTAATTTAAAATTTAATTACATATTTAATGACATGAATTTATGGAATCAAAAAATCATAAGATTATATGAATTTGTTTATTATATAAATAGAATATTGGACAGTTATGGGTTTAATTGTTCAATAGAATGTTCTAATTTTGATTATCATGTAAACCCAGATGGAACACAAGAATTTAAATCTAAACAATTAGATATTAAAAAACCGCCTTTTTATAATATAAAATTAGTGTTTAATTCATATCAATCTAATGAAATGGATATTAGTGGAGGTGCCACAAGTCCAAAAACAAAAAAAAGAGGTTTTACTCGTTCTGAATTAAAAAAAAGAGTTTTAATTGCTACAAGAAAATTAAAAGAACAGAATAAAAAAAATCAATCAATAATTGATCGAGAAATGTTAATTCTTGAAAATTTTAAAGATAAACTTAAAGGAGCAAATGAATTTAATATTAAAACTGATGAAGATATGTTAAAAGGGAAAATATTATTAGAATTTAATTTAGAATTATATATCCCTAAAAATAACATTAGTTTTGATATTCAAAAATTTAGAAATGCTTATTTAGCAGTTAATAATAATAATCCTGATATAAAATTAATTGCAATAAAAGGTTATAAAAATTTACCTTCAATATATACACGACAATTTTTAAACAGATTAAATATGGTTGGTTTAATGACAACCACTATTTTAAATTTAAGCAAAGCAGAAACAAAAATAGAACCAGAATCAGAATTAAGTGTTGATAATATAAGACAAAAAATATTTATAAATCAATTAGAAAATTTAACTGAAAAACAATTTGATGAAATCAAAAAAGAAATAATATCAATGAATTTAAAATTAGGAGGATTATTATATAATAGTCAACCAACACCATTTGATAAAAATTATGAAGATTATCAACAAAATAAATCTATTATACTTATCGAAATATTAGAAATAATGATAATTTTATATAATTATACATATTCAAAAATTAAAAATTTTAATATATTTTTTACCGATCGTGTAAATAATATTAAACATGAATATACATGTAAATATTATGTAAATTTCATTGATTTTATAGATAGATATTTTATGACATTATTTAGACCATCTGTTAATGCTTTTGTTAGAGAAATAAATAAAGAATTATATGCAACACATAAAGTGAAATTATTTATTGCTGGTGGTGATTCAATGCGTAGATATGTATATGATTCATCTAAAACTGCTGACATAGATACTAAACTACATTTTAAAAATGCACAATCAGCACCTGGCAAACAACAATCAAAAGAAGAAATTGTTAAAAGTATAAATGATATTGTAATTAAACATACAGTTAATTTGAGAAATTATTTTGAGGAATATAAAAAGAATAATCGTGTTTTAGGTACAATTATATCGGAAGAAAATAAAGGTATTAAAGTTTTTACAGTAAATGATAGCACTTTACCAACAGGACATCCATGTAACTCATATTTAGATGTATCAGTTGATGTTCTTATTAATGTTGAAAAAAATTATCAATTCAGAAACAGAAAAATTGATGCAAATAAAACATTGCCTGTAAATTTATATTCAATTGATTTTAGATATCCAGTTGATTTAACTGAAAATAAAACGATAACTAGAAGAAATGAACAACATTATAAGCGTCAAGTTGCATTATTAGACATTGTTTTAAGTGATGATAAAGATTTTGATGAATCTGATTTTGTTGAAGTTGATGGTATTGCATATGCTAGCAAAAAGTTTTTAATAAAAGATTTGGAAACAACATATAATAATGATGAAATGGCATTAGGACGTCTTTCAAATGGAAAGGTAGAAAAAGATAAAATTCGATATACTGAACTTACTAATGATACTGACGTATTACATATGTTTACAGATGATGCAAGAAGATTATATTCTGATGCAATTAAAAATTTTGAAGAATATGCAATTTTACGTTCTGATGTAAAAGAAGCATATGATAAATTTATAAATAATACTAATGACAGATTGAAAGAAATATATAATAAAATTAAATTAAAAAATCATTTATCAAAACATGACATATCATACATATGTAGTTTAGATAAAAGAGTTATTGATAGTATACCTGATGAATTAAGATATATAAAAACACTGTTTTTAAGTATATGGAATAATGATATAATACCCAGACAAGCAGGATTATTATTAGAATCTGGAATTAAGGAACAATCTAATGAAATTATACCAGTATTAATAAAAATTAAAGAAAAACAAGAATTAACTATATTTGATTTTTTTATTATTAAAGATAATTTTCATAAAATTAAATCTAATATTAGAACTCTTGGTTATAATGATTTAGGTTTTTTATTTGAACAAATTATAAATTTTAAAATCAATCTTCCATTTGAAAAATTAGATAAATATGATCCACATTATCAACAGTTTTCTGAAGCAAATGTTAATGATAAAGAAAATTCTATATATAAGGTTTTTTCATATTTATGTAACACAGATTTAAATAATGATGAAGATGAAAATAATTTTAAACATATTATATCATATGCAGCATCATCTATAGAAAAAATATTAAAATCAATAGATCCAAATGCAGATTTTAAAACAAGTGTCGGAAATTTAGGAATTGTAAATACATGTATTGTCCCACCACAACCTATATTAAGTGAAGCAGAGAAAAAAGCAGAAAGAGCAGCAAAAGCAAAGGCAACACGAGAAGCAAATAAAAAAGCAGCAGAAAAAGCAGCGGCAGAAAGAGCAGCAGCAGAAGCGCAAAAAGCAGCAACAGCAAGTGCAGCAAGAGCATTAAGAGCAACAAAAAGACAATAAATATAATAATAATAATAAAACAACTTTTTTATTTTTGTATTTTTTTTTAATTTAAAAAAATGATTTTAAAATTATATAAATCGAATATCATTTATATTTATTAATGGATCCTCAACAACTACTCAAGGATGATTTTTGCTGGGATATTCTAGATACCTATTATACTAAAGGAAATAGTCCCCTAGTCAAACATCAAATTGATAGTTATAATAAATTCATTAATACAACATTACCGCAAATTATATCTGGTTTTAATCCTATTAAGATTAATACTAACACTAAAACCAGTGAAGTTGATAATAATAATATTCAAAAAATTTATATCAATGTTTTGCAACCATCATTAACTAAACCTATATATCAATTACCTGATGGAACACAAACTGTAATGACACCTTATATTGCACGAATGAATAATTTGACTTATTCTAGTTCATTATATGTAAATGTTCATATCATTATTGAAGTGATCAATGACGAAGGAGTATTGCAAAAGTTAGATAAATATGTAAATAATGTTTATATAGGCAAAATTCCTATTATGGTTCGTTCTAATTCATGTGTTCTTTATCAAATTCCAGCATTGGGTGATAATAACAATCAAGAATGTAGATATGACTTTGGTGGTTATTTTATTGTAAATGGTAATGAAAAAGTTTTGATTATGCAAGATAGAATTAATGAAAATGATACATTAGTATTTGCACCTAATAATAATAATGATGGTGTTTATGCTGAAATCCGTTCAATGAGTGATTCTTCATATTTACCATCAAAAACTACTAGTTTAAATATGGTAGGTAAAATGAATCATATGGGGCGAAATATTCGCCTTAATACATCATTTTTAAGAACAGAAATTCCCGTATTTATCATGTTTAGAGCACTTGGAATTATCAGTGATAAAGAAATTATTGAACATATCGTATATGATATGGACAATAAAGATAATCAAAGAATTATTTCTCAATTAATGGCATGTTGTGAAGATGCATCAGATATTCACACACAAGAACAAGCAGAAGAATTTCTGATTAAAAATATGACAGGTATTAATAAAAATTCAACTAATTCAATCAAATTACTTAAAGATAATTTAATTAATGACTTCTTGCCACATGTTGGTAAGAATTATAGAAGAAAAGGTTTATATTTGGGTTATATGATTTTTAAAATGATTCGTATTTATCTTAAATATGATGATTATGATAATAGAGATTCATATATGAATAAGAGAATTGATACTCCAGGTGTTTTGATGAGTAATTTATTTCGCCAATGTTATGGAAAAATGACAAAGGAAATTAAAGGACTCATTGAACGTGAATTAAATTTATGGAGAGCGAATCACACTTGCTTATCCACAGATATAATCAGTGATAATAATATTCATCGTTTCTTTAAACATTCATTATTAGAATCATGGTTAAAATATTCACTTTCAACAGGAAATTGGGGAATCAAGAGTATTGGAAGTTTCCAAAATATTCGTCAAGGTGTTTCTCAAGTTCTTAATCGTATGTCTTATGCATCTACATTATCTCATTTGCGTCGTATTAGCACTGCAATGGAGAAAAATGGAAAATTAGTTCAACCTAGAAAATTGGACAATTCACAAATGAATATGATTTGTCCAGCAGAAACTCCAGAAGGGGCATCTGTTGGTCTTGTTAAAAATATTGCTTTAAGCACAAATATTTCAATTGCTATGAATAGTACACATATTAGAACACTTTTAATTGAATTAGGAGTTAATATATATGATGATAGTTACAGTTATATTATTGAAAATAATGATAAATGGTTTCAAGAAACTGAAACCATTAAAAATACAAGAACTAAGATTAGCAATTTTCTCAAAGAAATGGGAAATCCTGCAAATGTTTATGTTCAAATCAATGGTGATATCATTGGTTATCATACAAATCCAAATGAATTATATAAAACTCTTAAAAATTATAAAAGAAGTGGGGTTATTTATCCTATGACTTCTATTATTTGGAATATTCTTAAAAGAGGTATTATCATTAGCACTGAAGCAGGTCGTATGTATAGACCTGTATTAATTGTTGATTATGATGATACAACTCAAACATCTGAATTGAGAATTATTAAAGTTCTCAAAGAAAAAGGTATTACATGGAATGAATTTATTAAAGATAAGTCATTTAATGAACTAATTTCTCCTAATAATGGAGAAGAAGGAGTTATTGAATATCTTGATTGTAATGAAATCAATCATTCAATGTTGGCAATAAATTATTTAGAATTATATAAACCACCTAAAGGAAATACTTTACCTATTCATTATACTAATTGTGAAATTCATGCTAGTTTAATGAATGGTATTTTAGGTGTTAATATTCCTTTTAGTGATCATAATCAATCACCTAGAAATTGTTATCAATGTTTAAATGAAAATGAAAAAGTTATGTTAAGCAATGGTTCAATGGTTCTAATTAAAGATGTTAAGGAAGGTGATGAAGTTGTATGTTTTAATCCTAAAACAATGCAAAAAGATATATCAAAAGTTATTTATAGATATCATAGAATTACTTCAAAAACAGTATTCAATGTTAAAGTTATATCTGGAAGAAGTATCACAGCAACATATGATCATAAATTTATGACTAATCAAGGATGGATGGAAGTTAAAAATTTGGAAAAAAATGTAAAATTGGGAGTTATTATTAGTCCCGATTATGTTGATAATATGAATGGTTTGAAGAAATTAATGACTCAAAGCATTGATTCAAATCTTAATAATTATTTGAAAACTTTAAATTTATCAGTGCTTTATAATAATCATTATTATGCACCAATTATTGCCAGAATGTCTGGTTATTATTTTAATAATAAATTAAATTTTCAAAATGATATTGATAAAAATGAATTTGAAAATGATGCGACAACTATTGGTTTTAATGATGGTATTCATGATATTCACTTAACTTTATTATTAAATAATATCAGTAATAATTGTAAAAAATGGTTACCATATTCAAGTTCATTAGTTAAGCGCGAATTTATCGCTGGTTATTATGCAAATAATAATAATAATAATGATAATAATGATATCAATGAAATCATTAAAGTTATATTAAATGATTTCAATGTTACATATGATAATGTTAAATTTATCAATTTAATTGGAATTCGTTATAATTATAAAAAGATACAAGAATTATTGATTAAATACGAATATTCGCAATATATATTGGAAAGTTATAGAAGTGATAAAGTAAGTAAAAATTATACTTTAGATGAATTTTCACAAATAGTTGAATTTAAAGGTTCGTTTATGTTTATTCCATTTGAATCAAAAATTATAAATACTAATAATATTATTGCTGATATTACTATTGAAAAATCAGATTACCATAGTTTTATCGGTGGTAATGGATTTGCGGTAAGTAATTGTGCAATGGGTAAGCAAGCACTTGGTGTATATGCTAGTAACTTTAATTATAGAACAGATACAATGGGAAATATTATTAATTATCCGCAAAAACCAATTATTGCAACAAGATTATCAAAATATACTTATAATAATGAATTGCCTTCAGGTGTTAATGCTATAGTTGCTATTATGACACATACAGGTTTTAATCAAGAAGACAGTGTTATGATTAATAAATCCGCATTAGATAGAGGTCTATTTACAAGCACTTATTATAAAATCTTTCGTGATCAATGCACTAAAAATCATAGTTCAGGAGAAGAAGAAATATTTACAAATCCTAAAAGTTTATGTGAAGTTAAACCATATTCATATGATAAATTAGAGGAAGATGGATTTGTTCCAAAAAATACTTATGTTGAAAATGGAGATATAATTGTTGGTAAAGTGATGCCCCGAAAAGTTAGTGGTAAAATTACTTATCAAGATAATAGTATTTATATGAAATCAAATGATGATGGTTATGTTGATATGAATTATACTGGAACTAATAGTGATGGATATAAATTCTGTAAAATTAGAATCAGAAAAAATAGAAAACCAGAAGTTGGTGATAAAGTTGCTTCTAGAAGTGCTCAAAAAGGCAGTTGTGGAATGATTTATGATCATAAAGATATGCCCTTTACTAAGGATGGTATTGTTCCGGATATTATTATCAATCCACATGCTATTCCTTCTAGAATGACAATGGCACAATTAATGGAATGTATTATGGGTAAAGTTGGTTGTTTCGTAGGTGCATATGGTGATGCAACCCCTTTTACAGATTGCAGTGTTGAAAGTATTGCGAAAAATTTAGAAAAGACTGGTCTTGAACGTTATGGTAATGAAATTATGTATAATGGAAGAACTGGAGAACAAATTAAAACTGAAATCTTCATTGGTCCAACTTATTATCAAAGATTGAAACATATGGTTACTGATAAAATTCATTCGAGAGGTAGTAATGGTCCAATTGTAATGTTAACACGTCAATGTAGTGAAGGTAGAGCGAGAGGCGGTGGATTACGATTAGGAGAAATGGAAAGAGATTGTTTCATTGGTCATGGTTCTGCATTATTCTTAAAAGAGAAGATGTTAGATTGTGCTGATAATTATCGTGTATTTATTTGTAAAGAATGTGGTATGATTGCAAATGTAAATCCTGAGAAAAATATATTCAAATGTATTCATTGTAAAAATGCAACAGATATAGTTCAAATAAGAATTCCATATGCATTTAAGTTATTGACACAAGAATTAAGAACAATGAATGTTATTATGAGATATATATGTGAATAAGTCGTTATTATTTATAATTATGATAAAAACATTTATTTTTTTTAATGGTTTATATGATATTTGTTGTGGTTTATCAATTTTAATTACTGATAAATATTTATCAAGATTACATTTACAATTATTTATCAAAGAACCCAATGAAATAACAAAAAGATTTTTGTCATATTGGATAATGACATATGGAATTATCAGAACTGCTATTGGTTTTTATCCAGAATCAATTGAAATACAAACATTAACAATTATTTCATATATAATAGAATTTGTTTTTTTTGAATATGAAAGTTATATCAGTAATAACTTATATAAAAATAAAATAACTTCCATGAATATTTTTATAATTGTTATAATAATAGTGATTATTTATATGGTGGTTTTGGACAAATAGGTTTATGAACATTTATTTTCAATTTAGTATAATCACAATTATTTATTAAAGGTATTATTTGTAATTTAGGAACATCAGTTGGTTTTCTACTTTTCAATATCTTTTTATTATGTTTATTGGGAACAACTCCCATATAAAATAAGGTAATGGTGGATGCAAAATCAGCGAGTTTATGATTAAAATAAATTAAAAATATACCACTGAAATCAGATAAATATCTATCTTCACTCAATTTTTTTATTTTATCTAAACTAATATTTGGATAATAACTTTCCATTTTTCTTATTTCATCAACAGTTAAATATTTATTTATCAAATATTTATCTATTGAAACATGTTTACATATTATTAATTTATAATTTAATTTTTGATTTTTTTCAATATTTACGTTCATAAGACGTATTCCTGATGATGAAATAAATGGTGACAATATATATAAATATATAAGATTTTTATTAGTTTTATTACCTTCTTTATATAAATTATCATATGATTCCATAAAATCTCTTATATTATTACGCATTTGACTACCTGAATATATACAATCATCTGGAAATAAAACTATATCATTATTTTTTATTTTTTTTAAATAACTTTTATCTGATGAAATAAGTTTAAATGTTATTTTTGATTTTAAATGTTTAAACATATATCTTACATAATCAAAAATCCATTTATTGGATTTTATTTCAAAATTTTTGGTTTTATAAACATAAACATTACTTATTTTATGTTTATCTAAAAATTCAATTAATTTTTTAACAGATTTATATAAATAATTTATAAATTGCATATGATTTATATATTTAGTTTTATTTAAAATTTTGGTTACTATATTTTTGACTTCGTTATCTGATGCATCAATAAAATGTTTCTTATTAATCATTGAATGATCTTTTAATTTTTCAATAGGTTTCATATTCTTCTATAAAAACAAAATAAAAATAAAAACTTATATGTATTTGAACATATCATAATAATCAATTTTATTTGGAGTAAAAAGTTGACATCCATAATCTTTAGGATTTTCTTTCATTAATTTAATATGAATAAAATCAATAAATTTCGGTATTTTAATAAATCCAATACAAAACGATCCAAGTGACATAAAAACTCTTTCTGATACCAATATATTTGTTTCTTTTTTTCCTCTGATAATTTTTGTGTTATTCATATTATAATTAAATAATAATGTGTTCATAATACCACTACTAATTGTAGCAACTTGAATATATTTATTCATTTAATTATTCTAAATAATTAATATTTAAATCAAATTTAAATTTGGCATTAAATCTAATGTATTATTATTGTTATATTTAATTATATTTCTAATTTCATCTAATTGTTGTTCATTATTAAATTTTATTTGATTAATCCATATTGATTTTAATTTCGATTTTTTTGCTTGATTTTTCATTTGGTTTTTATCTTGCAATAAAATCAATTGTCCCGCTATTTCCATTATTTTTTTTTCAATGTCTGATTTCCAAAAATTATGACTAAGTGTAATAAACCATCTTGTTTTGTCATTTGATAAAGGTAAAAAACTAAAACAAGTATAAAATTTTTCTTTTTTATTCAAATTAATTCCATTCCAAATATCATATGGATATTCATAAATATTAAAATTTCTATTGGGTATTTTTAATTCATTTTTAATATGTTTAAGATTTGTGTTTGATTTATAATTAAAAGATAATCCAAGTTTTTTATTATTTTTATAATTATAAATTTTTAGATTTGATATTGGATTATTACTGTTACCAAATCCAAACATATTATTATGAATAAATTCTGCATGATTAATATCCATTGTATTATAAATACAATCAAATACATTTGCATTCATGTCTATAACTAATTCAGATTTCATGAAATTTTTATTGTTATAAAATGGAATTGATGGTGGTTTTTTATGATTATCATAAGACCACCATAATTTACCTTGATGAATCATAGTTTTTCCAAATGTTAATTTTTCATCATGATTTAAACCATGATAAGGACAAACTAAACAACCATTTTTATTTATCTTTCCTGAATCTAATGTTGAACCATGATGAGAACAAATATTAATTGTTGATAAAGGTAAAGAATCATTTTTAAACCACACAACTAAGGGTAAATCACCAATTGAATATTTTTGAGGTTTTGTTTTATCAATATTTTTCACAAAATCTAAACAAAACCAATTATTATAAATATTAGGAACTGTCATAAATGATGAAGTTAATTCAATTATACTGATTATTGCAATTGTTGTTATTATTTTGATATTTTTAAATATCATTTTATAAATAATTAGTATTATAAATTCAATAATCTTTATATATATAAGTAAGAGTAATTATTGAAAAATTCAAATATTTATTTGTATTAAATCCAAATTTCATCAAGATATGAAACAAAGCAAATAAATTTATTGAATTTTTATTATTATAAATACCTTTTGAATTTATAAAATAAGGTAATAATAATGATAATGTATAAATATAATGCCATTGATTATTATTAATAATACGTTTTCTAACTAAAGTCATTAAAAATGCAGATAATTGTATTGGAAACATTATTAAATATCCAGTTTCATAATTTTTAGATAAAAGAAGTGTCGTTGTTGCTATTATTTGAGAAATACTATAAAAATATTTATTTGCTTTTATAATAATTTTATTTATAAAACTATCTTTTGTATTATAAATTATGTCTCTTGTTGTTGTGAGATTATTATTTTGATATTTATTTGTCATTAAATCTGCTACATAATGATGTCCTAATATCAATGCTAATCTTGATAAATAATAATAATGATTATAATAATAACTATCTTTATTTATATAATTAAATAACATTGAATGATATATCATAAAAACAGATCGTGATGTAAAAATAATATTATGTAATTGTAATTCTTTCCAAATTATTGTGCTATTTTGATATCTAATGGTAGGAACTTTAAATATAAATGATGATAATGATAAACCTAAATGAACTGCTGGCAAATAATAATTGTCACTATTAAACATTTGTCCATATTTATATTTTAACCAAAATCTATATCCATAATGAATTAAACAACCAACTCCTAATATTTTATGTATATGTAAATAATCATGATGTGTTATTAATGATGTCATTTATTTATAATTATAATTATAATTTTTTAATTTTAAATATATATATTAGAAATAAATTATGTTACCGCCAAGAAAATTGAAAACATATATAAAAATAAAGGGAGGACAAAGTAAAGAGTTTTCTTATAATATATATAATAATATATATGATACAAAACTTAAATAATTGTTTCTAAATCATAAACATTTGTGGCAAGTTTCAATGCAGTTTTTTTATGTGCTATAATTATAATTGTTGTGTTTTGAATTATATCTAAACAATTATTTATAGCAGATTGCACTATTTCTTCACAATAAGGATCTAATGCAGATGTTGCTTCATCAAAAATAATAATTTTGGGGTTTTTTATAAGTGCTCTTGCAATTGCTATTCTCTGTTTTTGTCCTCCTGATAAAGAATTTAGTTCAGTTCCTTCAAGATTTGTTTGATAATTATCTTTTAATTTCATTATAAATTCATCTGCATTAGCAATTTTAGCAGCATTTTTTATTTTTTCATTATCATTGTCATTATCATTGTCATTATCAATTCCAATACTAATATTATTAGCAATAGTATCAGTAAATAAAATAGTTTCTTGTGATACATAACCTATTTTACTTTTTAACCATTTTGGATTATAGATATCTAAATTTAAATTATTAATTTTAATTGTTCCAGAATCTATTTTTACAATTCCCATTAAAATTTTGGCAAGTGTGCTTTTACCACAACCAGAACGACCTATTAGTGCTATTTTTTCATTTTCTTTAATTTTCAAATTAAAATTTTTAAATATAGGTGTTTCAGCATTTTGATATTTAAATGTTATATTTTCAAATGAAATTGATGGAATTAAACAATCATTATTTGGAATAAAATAACCTTCATTTAATTCATTTGAATTTAAAATTAAATTAACCCTTTTATAAGATTCAATACTTTTGAGCATGTCATTTTTAATATTTATTAAATCAGTAACAATTCCAAATAAAGATTTATAATGATAAATAAAAGTTAATAAATTTTTAGTAAAATTATAATATTTAGCAATCATTATAATTATAATCATTGAAACAACCGGTAAATTATAATTAATGAAAGCATTACAACTATAAAGAAAACTTTCTGTTATTATATAATTATTTATATCATTATTATAATTATAAAATTTTGATATATATTTATTTTCAATTCCAAATGATTTTATTACACTTATATGTGATAATGATTCTAGTAAAAAATTATTTATTTTTTTCTGTAAGTCATCATAACCAATCATTTTATATTTATAAATTTTATCGTATAAATTACTGAGCAATATATTGAATATTATTATTATTGACATAAATATAATATATTGATATTGTGCAATTTCATATAATAAATAAAAGGTAATTATTATTGTAAATAAAGATCTGGTAGTTACATTTAAATATAAAGAAATGATATCACTTACAATTCGGGAGTCATTATTAACAAGATCATTTATATATGAAATTGCGGTTGTTTCATAAAATTTAGGTGTTTGATTAAATATTTTTTTATATATTTCATATTTAATTTTATTATTTAATTTTTTTTGGGTATAAGTAAAAATTCCACCTCTTAATGATGTAAAAATAATACAAAATAAACTTGATTTAAACAAACTATATAATAAATCATCATTAAAATTTCCCTGAATAATTTCACTAGTATATTGATTATTATAAACACCAAAATAAGATGATAAAAATCCAAAAATAAGACCAATTGAAGTTAATTTTTTATAACTAAAAATAAAATTAAGTATTTTCATTTTTAGTTATAAATATGAATTTTAATTTTATATTTAATAAATTAAAGGTATGTCTTATAATTCTGATTTAACAACATTAATAAATATATATAATAAACAAATTAAACCACATGAAAACAATTATACTAAAATACGCACTTATTTACAAGAAGTAATTTCAATTTTAAACAAAGAATTATCTTCAACTTCTCATGATTTAAATTTAAAAACATCGTTATTTCAAAATTTTTATTTTTTGAAAGCATTTTTAACATTAATATTACCATATAAAGATTTTATTACAGATGATGATGGTTTATTAATTACAAAATCTTCAAATTGTAAGTTTTCAATTAGTGATGTTAATGTTTATGATGATTCAACAGATGTTTCATTTCATCAAGAAAGATTATTTAATAAGGTAATAGAATATTCAAAGCAATCATTAAATAAAGGAATTGATTTATTAATAGTTGATATATTATCTGCAATTATTTTTGAGTATATTTTTAGAAATGATTCATATTCGCAATATAAAGATTTGATATCACAATACAAAGGTAGTGTATTGTCTTATTCTACTATCATAAGTAAAGACAATGAAAAATGGAATTTTAATGAATTAAAACATACTAATAATGTTTCACCTTTTTATATTACAAATATTAAACAAATTAATAAAAATGCTGATGGATCTGCTATAAATTTTACAAAACAAGTAACTATCAGAAATACTGCTGAAACATATTCTCCTCCTAATTCTTCTCCTCCTGTAGAAGTTTTTCAAACACCTCCATCTAATACAGATGATTTATTAAATGAAATGAAATATGAAAATAAGGTTGTTATTGTTTTTTATGATGCAATTTCCAAACCTTTAACAATTACAGAATGTTTCAGAAATTATGTTTCTCATAGTAATGATGCATATATAAATCAAATATTTCTTTGTTCTTTAGATATATATAATTTTCTAATAAAAATTGGTATAGAATATGGTTTCATGCACAATGATCTTCATATGAGTAATATTGTTTTAAATTCTGATACCAATAAATTAGTTATAATTGATTTTGGTCGTTCTACTTTTGGAAAATTTAAAGACATTAGTTATCATGATAATATTGAAATTAATCAACAATTACAAACATCTTTTCAAAAACTAAATTATGAAAAATTATTTGAAATGTCTCCAGAACAAATCACAACAGAGTTTTTTTATGATACTGCTAATGGATATATTAAAACACATGTATCAACTAAATTTAAAATAGGTAAATATTTTGGAATAATATTTGATTTAATTACATTTGGAGTGAATCTTTATCTTAAAATGTTATATTTTAATAAACAAAAATTATCTGAACAATTATTTAATCAATTTAAAAATAATTTTGATAAAATAGTGTTTTTTAGACCAGATGGTAATAATTTTGACAATATATTAAAATGCAATCTCATTTATAATATTGATCATCTCAAAAATAATTTAGATGTTTTAATAGATAATTATAAAGATGTGAAAGATAATTATATAAAATCATTGAATAGTAGTCAACATAATAATGGAATAGAAAACATACAAATTATTTATAATATGTTATTAGATTGTTTATTTTATTTTGCATTATTTCTCCTTTTTATAAAAATAAATTATTCAAGTATTAATCCAAGTATATTAATTTTTCAGTATTTTCAAATTATATATAATTATAATACACTATATGAAGATATATTAGATTCTTTTAAGGAATATGTAGATGATAATTTTGAAAAATTAGAAGATTTAAATGATTCATTTTTAACTAATTTTAAACAACAAAGCGGTGGACGTGGTGAAATATTAGAATTACCATTATCATCAAAATTATCATCAATAGACTCTTCATTTAAATCAAAATTACCATTAGAAAAGTCATCATTAAAAATAACAACAGATGGATACAAAAATATTTTTAAAGATATAAATGAAAATAATATGTCACCATATAATGAAGTAATATCAATAAAAGGTGGAAAAAAAATTGACAGAAAATTAAAAAAATATAAATAAATATAAATGCAAAGTGAAGAAAATTATAATCGACAGTTTAATCAATTTATTTCCAGCAAAATAGGAAATAGAACTAATATTGACGAGTTTACACAATCAGTTAAACAATTTTATAAAGGTAATACTGGTTTAGATATTACTGATAATTTTTTTTTACACCTTTTACCATTTAAAATGTCCGATTTTTATATCTTATATTCTTTGTATTTTCTTATTTTATTTTTCTTAATATAATCTATTTGTCTATTATATGTTCCATTCAATAGTTTTTTATAATACTCTTTTGGTATGGTTTTTATTACATCTTTAATATTATTATTTAAGTCTTCATATAATAGTCCTTGTTTCTTTTGTAATTTTGATTTTAGAAGACTAAAAAACATTTCTATACTATTCGTATAATGTTGATATGGTACTGAATAAATAAGTTTGTTATTTTTATTTATTAATTCTTTAACTCTTTCGTTTCTATGAGAACTTGCATTATCTAAAATTATAACCTTATTTTTATATTTATTAGTAATAAACTTTTCTAAAAACGCTAATAATCTATCACCATCAATACCGCCTTTATTATATAATTCATAACCTTCTACACCATTTACAGAAATAGCAAAAATACCTGTATATTTTTTGAAAACTTCTTGTGAATTAGTTTTTATAACACATCTTTTACCAACATCATTATAGCAATAATGTCTTAATTGTAATGAGTTAATACTTGTCTCATCTATACAAATAACCTCGTCAATATTGTAATTTTTAATTTCATTATAAAATTGTTTTATTTTTTCTTTAATATTAATATCCTTACCAAATCTCTTAATGGGTTCATGTCTAATTTTAGTTAATTTTAATGATATATAATTTTCTTTAATTATGCGATGAAGATGTGTTTTACTTAAATTTAAAACTTTAAATTTAGTTTTTAATTTAGTAAGTAAATCTTCTATTGTAATAGTTTTATTATTTTTAAGTTCTTCTAATATAAACTTAATATGTTCTTTTTTAACCTTGTATGATATAGGTTCTCTATTATGTCTTTTAATTTCTTTTTCTTCTTCATATCTTTTAATCCATCTAAATAAACTTCTTATAGAACATTTAAATATTTTACAAGTATTCTCTTTCGTATCTTTGTTTTCCAAAAAATATTTTACAGCGGATAATTTATAATCTTCGCTTTTATGTTTAGTCATTATAAAATTATTTAAAGTTATGTACTATATATTATAATGATAAGAAATTATGACTGATATGGTTAATATTGATATGTATAATAAATTAATAATTGAAAATGAATTATTAAAGAAAAAAAATGTAGAATTAGAAGAAAAATTAAAAACATATACCAATACAGAAAGAAATAAAAAGTATTATGAAAAAAATAGTGAAAAAGTAAAAGAGAAGGCAAAAACATATATGGAAAAAATGAAAACAGAAAATCCAGAGAAACTAAAAGAATGGCGACATACTGCTTATATGAATAGAAAGAGTAAGTTAGAGAAAGTTAATAATGATGTTTAATCAAATAAATTACCAATATTATTTAAATTTTCTTCTATATATTCATCACAAGATAGCATAACAATTTTATTTTTATTAGGGTATTTTTTATTTAATTCATTTTTATATTCATTAGAACATATTTTAGCAAGTTCAGAACTATTTATATTAGGATATTTTCTTTTTAATTTAATAATATTTTTTTCAAGATATGAATGAAATGATATATTATTATCATCATTATTTGTTATAGTAATATATGATTTTATTATATTCATTATATTTCTCTTTTTTTCTTTTTTAACTTCATTATTATCAGTTTTTGTAATATTTAATTTTACAATAGTTCTATCTTCTTCTCTTTCTTTTCTTTCTTTTTCTGTTATTATTTTTATATTTTCTAAATTTTTATTATACAATTGTTCTCTTTCTTTTAATTTTATTCCAGAATTAGTAATAATACTTAAATCTAATTTCCATTTAATCTTATTTCTTTCATTCCATATATTTACCATTTCTATATGATGTTTTTTTATCTGTTCTTCATTCCAATTATTAACTTTCATTAAATGTTTATTTGCTTGATTAGATAAACCTCGTAATCCTGTTAAACCCGAATGAGTTACTGAATGACATCTATGACATAATGCTATAATTCTTTCTAATTTTTGTATATTATTAATATCATCATAAGACCATCGTTCATGTGCTTCAAGTTGTATAGTATTCCATTTGTTTAATTCTTCGTTTTTATTAAATTCATTATTACTTTTTAATTCCAATAAATAATCATTAATTTCTTCATCACTATCTTTATCTTCATCGTCACTATTCTTATCTAAATCTTCGTCGTCATATTCTATTCTATTTTTACAATATAAACCACAACATTCGCATTTATAATTCACTCTTTCGTATATGTATTTTCTTATTCTTAACCAATCTTCATTATATATACAACTTCTTACATTATTAAACCAAGATGTTGTAGGAATTAAATCTATAAATAAATTAGAACCATTAAACTCTCTATTTTCACCAATTATATTATCAAATGATTTATATTCTTTATATTTTTCAAGCAATTTATTTTTATTTGTATTATTAGCATACCATAATTTTTTATCCCAATCAAATTTTGCACCAAGATTTTTTGCATCATCTTTATTTTCAAATGGAACAATCAAGTATATTTTAGACATTATAATAGTAATATCTAAAATAATCTTATATTATATCATTTTTTAAATATTCAGTATAAAACTATTTAAAGATAAGATATGTACTATATATAGAATATGTAATGTCTAAAAAGAAGAAAAAGAAAGACGATGATGTTATTAAAGATGAATTTGAAAAATTTGACTATATGAAAACTGTTAAGAATAATATTAAAAATGTTCTTAAAGATAAAGCAATTTTACCTATTATTAATGATTTAGTTATTAGAACTAATAAAATTGTTATTCATTCTTGTAATTTTATTAAGTTGTATTGTATTTATCTTTATGAAAATGATTTAGAATTTCCTTTAATTGATAAAAACTTTATTTGTGATGTTTTTAAGGTTATTACAAAAAGAAAAGATAATAGAGGTGCAACATCTGAAAAAGATTATAGCGAATTGTTAAAGAACTTATATAAGTTTTATAATGAATATTATATTACTACTATCTATGATAATGAAATAATTTATTATGACAAATTAAGTTATATTTTAGCATACGAAGCAATTGATATTGAAAAAAATATAAATAATAACATACAAGAGCATTTTATTACACATCTTAATCAATTTGTAAATTACTCTTTTAATTTACAAGAACAAAAAGATGAGATTAAAAAGATTAAAGATAAAGAATTAAGAAAAGAAAAATATAAATCTTTAAGTATTGAATATAAAAAAATTAAAGATGATTTAGTTTCATTAACAGATGAATTAACAGCAGATGAAAAATATCATAATTGGATTAAAGAACATAAAATACATATTGTACCTAATAAAACTAATTTTGATAAAGATAGTATATATTACGACCTACATTCTAATACAAAAGATTATTTAAAGTCATTTATTTATATAAATATTCAACTTGAAAAACTTAATGATAAACTATTAGAAGGTATTAGTACAGAAGATATTGATAAGGTTAAACAAATTAAATTATTTAATGTTTTACCATTAAGAAGTAATATTATTCCTAAAAATATATGTATTGATACTTGTGCTTTAATTAGTAATTTTTTAGGCGATGAAAGTACATCAATTCACCTAAAAAATTATAAAAAAGAAGATAATCAATTCAAATTATGGAATAGATTTTTTAAGTTAGATAATAAAATATTCAAAAAGAATAAATATGTATTTAATTATATGATTAGAACTGATGGTATTTCTATTGGAATATTATTTATTAGATTAGGTAATAATGGATTACCATTAACATATAATAATCCTAACAATAAACCAGAAGAGAATACAAAATATATAGAAAAAGAAATTATTACAGACGAATTAAGAAGTAAAAAAATAGTATGTATTGACCCTGGTTGTAGTGATTTAATATATTGTGGTAGTAAAGATGAAAATGATAAATTACAAACATTTAGATATACACAAAATCAAAGAAGATTAGAAACAAGAACAAAAAAATATAATAAAATTATTGAAGAAGTTAATAACACGACTTTTATAAATGGTAAAAATATTAAAGAAATTGAGAGCGTTTTAAGTCATCATAATAAAAGAACTTGTCATTATGAAAAGTTCAAAAATTATTTAATTGAAAAAAATAAATTAAACTTATTGTTATTTTCTCATTATGAAAAGACTTTTTTTAGAAAGTTTAAATTAAATAGATATATCAATACTCAAAAAAGCGAGAGTAAAATGATAAAGAACTTTACTAAAAAGTTTGGAGAACCTAATGATGTATTATTTATAATGGGAGATTACGATAAAGGTAGTAATAATATGAGTGGTTTAGAACCTACAATATGTAAAAAGTTTAGAAAAATATTTAAAAATACAGGATTTAGGACTTATTTAGTAAATGAATTTAGAACATCTAAATTATGTAATTGTTGTCATCACGAAATAGAACCATTTATGATAAGACAAAGTCATAAACCGAATGATATAAAAGTTAATAAAAAAATAACTGTTAATGGATTACTTTCTCATCAAGAGGATAAGCAGAAATGCGAGATAATTCATAATAGAGATAAAAACGCCGTACAAAATATGTTAAATATTGTAAAAAGTATATTTACAATAGGAAGAAGACCCGACATATTTACGAGAATTCATACATAGTACACGCTATGTTATAACCAAATTTTTATTACTTTTTACTATTTTTTGTTCTATAAATCGGACATTTTAAATGGTAAAAGGTGTAAAATCACATTATTGTTTTTTATTGCCTTATGAAAACTATAGATCTAATAAAGGAGGAATATTATCAGGATTTCAAACAAGTCCAACAAAATTTGACATTGTAAATGTAACTGACAACAGTGACACCACTTGTAGAGAAAAAACATTATTTATTAAAATTCTTGATATGTCTACACAATCACGCGGAAGTGTTTATGATTTATGTATATTTGATATATTATCTTCATTAATTTTTGAATATTTAATAGAAAATGATGAAAAATTTGGTTCAAATTATAGTAATTTTATTCCAAAATATAAGAATAGTTTTTTAACATATGTTAAGAATATAAATGAAAGAACAATTAATTGGGATTTAAATGAAATACATAATAATTTGTCAAAATCAAATTCATTAGAATTAGTAACATCTCATCAAAAATCTGTATTATTGATTTATGAAGCAATAACTAATTCTGTGTCCGTTTTTAGTGCATTTTATGATTCTCATATAAATAAAGAAAGAACAATAATTACAGAAATTTTAAATTGTGTTCCAAATTTTTATAATTTTCTTAAATATATTGGATTAAAATATGGGTATATGCATAATGATTTACATACTGATAATATAATTTATAATAAATCAACAAAAACACTAATGCTCATTGATTTTGGACGAAACAGTTTTGCATATTTTAAACATAATAATATTCCAGAAATTAAAAATAAAATTAATGATGAATTTAAAAAATTAAATTATGATGAGTTATATTCAATTTATGATCAAATATCTGTAGAAGAATTATATATGAAAACTCAACCTCGTTTATTTAAATCGTTTATATCTCCTTTAATAACCTTAAGTCATAATAATAAAAAATTTATTGGAGTTATTTATGATTTAATCACATTTTCTTTGAATATGTATTTGCGCGAATTACAATATTTAGATCTTGGTGAAAAAAAAAATAAATTGATAGCATTGTTTGATCAACTATTAAAATTAACACCAAAAATATCTACTAAACTACATTATTATAGTAGTGCTAATTATTTTTTTGATATAAATACAAATTTTACAAATTTTAATGTTATAGTTCAAAAATATAATGAAATTTATAATACTTTAACTTCTTTACGTGATATTGATGATAATGAACGTCAAAGATATATGATATATTTACATGGAATAACACATTTAGCATATTTATATTGTTATTGTGTTAATTCATATAAAGGTCTTAATTTAAGCACACCAGAACAAAGATTAAAATTTATATCAAATGATATAATTGCCAGTGATTTTCAAATAAAATTTGGTGATTTAGTTAGATTTGCCACATTTTTAATTCATAATATCTATGCTTCTGATGGTGAACTTTTACACATATTTCAAAAAGATTTAATATTAAGTGAATTTATTAACAGTCGAAGTGGTGGTTATAAATATTATCTAAATACTAATGGAGGTCAAAAAGATATTTGTCAAACACAATTATCTAAACAAGATATAAATACTGAAATTGATAAACAAATTGAAATTCAAGAAAGAAATCTTGAAAGACAAAAAGAAAAAATAATAATAACAAAACATGTAAATGAAAATGATATTATAGATATTTCTAGTATTTATAATAAACTCAAAGGTGGTTTATTTACCAAAAAAAAAATATTGAAAAAATATAAATAAATATTTTATATTATTATGAGCAGTTACAGTTCTGATAGAAGTAGTGATTATTCTAATGATGAAAGTGATTATTCTAATGATGAAAGTAAACGTTTACATGAAAGAAGAAATAATGTAAATGATGTTATTATTACAGATAAAAATTTACATTTAATATTATATAAAGCAAAATATAATAATGATTTAAAATGTGTAATAAATGAAAATAGACAATTATTTAAAGTATTGAATGATTCATATAAACCAATTTATTCATATTTTGAAAATGTTAAAAATATAATTAAAGAATTAAAAGAAATATCTGTAAATATTGATGTAGATTTTTTTATAAAATCATATTATACATTATTGTCATCATTTAAAAATTATGAAGGAGCAAATGATGGTAAATTAAGAACTGCTAATTCTAATAATCCTTTTACTATAGGTGATGTTACATATAATGATAATACTAAAAAAAGAATATTTTTTAAAATAATTGATTATGATCAACAATATATAAATAGTGATTCGGATATATGTATAATAGATATTCTTTGTGCAATTATATTTGAAACTATTTTCAAAGAATCTAAAAATTTTAAATATAGAGATTTTATTCCAGTATATACAGGTTCTTTTTTAAGTTATCTTAAATTTTCAAAAAAATATCATTCTTATTGGGTTTATAATGAAGTTATTAATATTGATGAAAAATATTTAACCCCTTATAATTTTGATTCGATATTAAATTTAAAAAAGTATCCACAATATGATGAAAAATGTATTGTTATATCATATGAGGCAATACATGAACCAATATCTATAATGGATATATTTATAAATTATAATAAAAAAAAAACAAGTGAAAATTTAAATTTAATCACCAAAGTTTTAAGTAAAATTTGTGATATTTATGATTTTTTAATTTATTTAGGAACACAATATGGGTTTATGCATAATGATTTACATTTTGGTAATATAATTTATAATTCAAGTAATGATAAATTAATGATTATTGATTTTGGTCGTTCAAGTTTTGGTTTTTTTATGTTATATAAATCAATAATTGTAGATAATTGTTTATTAACCGAATATTTAAAATTAAATTTCAATGAAATATTAAGGGATACTAATTTTACAAATATTTCTGATATAAATAATCATACTGTAAATAAAACTAGAAAAATATATGCAAATACTGAAATATTTCGTAGTCATTATACATTAATGATAAAAGATAAATTTTATGGTATTATGTATGATTTAATATCAATTGCTTTAAATATGTATTTTAGATTAATATATTATTTTAAAAATACTAATACTCAATATGCTGACATATTTGAACAAACATTTTCTTTAATAATTAAAGTTAATTATAGTAATAGTATTGATAATCTTATTATTACAACAAGAAATAATTTAAGTACTGAAAGAAATCTTGATAAACTTATGGATAATTATCTTAAGGTCAAAACTGAATTTGTTGATGTCATTAATGATGCTCCAACAAAAAGACTTTTTAAAATGTTATTAGAAGGATTATCATATGCTTCTTTTTATTTTCATGCAACAGATTTTGATTATTTTAGTATTTGGATGGCAAATCAAGTTCTTGCTCCATTTAATCATTCAGTAAAATTAGGTAAATTTTTAATCCAATTATTTAAAGTTGAAAAATATATGAAAATATTATCTGATGACACATTTTTAATGTATCTTGCAAATACTAATAATACTAATAATACTAATAATACTAATACTAACAATGATATAATTAGTGGTGGAACTAAAACTAATAATAATAATGAAATTTCAAATTTAGTTGTTTGTAAAGATGATTTAAAAACAAAAAAAATAAATAAAAAGGTTTCACTAGAAACAACATGTGATTTATATGAAAATATAAGTATAATTAAAATGATAAATTCACCGTCAATTATGCAAAAAAAAGAAAAAGAAGATGTTATGATGATGATGGGAGGAAATAAAAAAATGTTGAAAAATTATAAATAAATATAATCATATATAACATGTAAATATAATTTGGTATTTTTTTTTTATTTTCCTTTTCAAAATCAATTTTTAAATCATTTATTTTTTTATTTAATATATTATTAATATTATCTTCAAAGTTTTCTAATTTTAAATTCACATCATAATTAATGTCTTCTCTTATTTCTTTTAATAATTCTTCATTAATTTTATTAATTTCTGCATTATTTTTTTCAATTCTCAATTTATTAAAAATCATGGGAAATTGAGTTTTATAATACCAATTGATTTTATCATTATATGTATCTAAATGACATTGTGTTATTAATGCACGTAATTCTGCATAATAAAAATCATAATTAGGCGTTATATTATTTTTTGGATTTACTATTTTATTATATATATTTTCTTTATAATTACTTAATATTGTATTTAAATACTTATCTTTATCTAATTTAATATAAATTCCATATAACATTTCATGAAGTTCTTCTAAGATTGAAATGGTTCTATTAACTTCATAATCTAATTTTTTTATGTTATTATTAAAAAAACTAATGGACTTAATATTATTTTCAGTAATACTCATTATTATTATTACTGTTACTATTATTTTCTTTATTTATATTTATCAAAAAATGACATAATTATTATTCTTATTATAATAAATAAAAAATAATGAAAATTTACAGCAATAAAAAAACAATTAAAAAAGCAATAAATAAAATGGATAAAATTGATGAAAATAATATTTATATTGAAACAGTTATTGATAACAAACATAAATATAATTCATTTAATCAAATTAATATAATAGATAAATTATATGAATATTATGTATCATTTATCAAGTTTATTTTAAATTATAAAAATTGATTTATAAATTATAACTTATAATTATTATTAATAACCAATAATGAAATATATTGATTTATTTTGCGGTATTGGTGGATTTCATAAAGCACTTGATGAACTTAATTGTGAATGTGTATTTGCATGTGATATAGATCATCGTTGTTGTAATCTTTATAACAGAAATTTTAATATTGAACCTGAAAAAGACATAACTAAAATTGATGAAAAGTTGTTACCTGATTTTGATATAATATGTGCAGGATTTCCTTGTCAACCTTTTAGTAATGGTGGAAAAAAACAAACTTTTCAAGATAAACGAGGATTATTATTTGATGAAATTATTCGTATTGCTTCTCATAAAAAACCTAAATTTATGTTTTTAGAAAATGTTAAGCATATACTTAAAGTTTCAAATGGTAAGGTTTTTGAGTATATTAAAGATAAATTATCAAGTATCAATTATAATCTTCAAATATTTAATCTATCACCTCATAATTTTAATATTCCACAGCAGCGAGAAAGAATTTTCTTTATTTGTGTAAGAAATGATATATATACAAGTGATATTGAATTATATTTTAAAAATAAAAATATTTCAATTAATGACATCATAGATATCAATAATGATAATCCTAAATATAAGATCAGTAAAGAAATTGAAGATGTATTAGATGCTTGGAATGAAATGATTCATATATTTGAAGTTGGTGAAAAAATATCACCAACTATTTTAATTAATGACTATTATAAAAATTATGACGAAGAAACATTTAAAACTCTTCCCAAATGGAAACAGGATTATATGACCAAAAATAAACCTTTAATTAATAAATATAAAAATCAATTTGATGAATGGTATGCAAAACATAGAAACCTTTTATTAAAAAGAGAAATTTATGGTAAATTGGAATGGCAAACAGGAATTATTAAAAAGAATGATAGTATTTATAATCATTTCATTCAATTTCGTCAATCTGGTATTCGTGTAAAAAAAGGCAATTATTTTCCAACTTTAGTTGCAATAGTTCAAACACCCATTTATGGTAAATTAAAAAGATATATCACTCCTAGAGAATGTGCAAGATTGCAAAGTTTTCCAGATGATTTTATATTAGATGCAAATGATAGTTTTGCATATAAGCAATTAGGAAATTCCGTGAATGTTTTTAATGTATTCACTATTATCAATTCAACTTTCAAGCATTATGGTTTATCATATGTAAATATTGATTAGTTTTATTTATAAATCAGAAAAAAGACCTTTAAAGATGTTTTTTGGTTTAATTGTTGGTAGTTCATGTAATATAAAGGACTCGAACTTATCGTTTTGTGTCAATTTGATAGTTAATTCTGGATTATTACTAAGCATATGAGTAATTAGCGATCCTCTGTAACTTATATTTGCATCACTATTAATTATATATTTAGTATCCACAATTGAATGAGGTATTATAATAATTGTATTATTTTCAATAATGACTACTATTGTTATTAGATCAGATAAATCTCTTTCAATTTTACTTGTGTAATTATTTATTATGATAATATTACCATTTTTCTTTGATTTTGCTTTAATACTTAAATTAACTTTTGTTAATTCATCTAAATATAAACAACAATCATTTTTATATTCACTGCCAAATTCATGATCATCATCTAAATCAATACATTTATAGAAAGATTTATTTAAACATTCGATCAAAGACATTTGAACTAGAATACCAAATGCAAATTTATTTTCATTTTTAGCAGGAGGTATTTGTTTGTAAATTTTATGACATTTAATAAATAAGTCATTTAAATTATCAATATTTTTTGATAATTCACTCGTAATTCTGGTAGCAAACATAATAATAAGATTATAATGATGATTATTGCAATGATTATAATTATAAATCACTTTTTTAATTATATAAGGAATTTGAATTATTAAATAATAAAAGATGTCATCTGAAGGTATATATACTGCCGTAATTGTCGAAACTAGAGTAACAGATTTATTTGAACTAGTTCTTGATAATTTTTATAATCGTCTTGATAAACGATGGAATTTTATGATTTTTTGTTCAATAAATAATAAGGATTTTTTAATTAATCTAATAAGAGAAAAATTTTTATCAAATGCAAAAAGAACAACACTAGTAGTTTTATATATAGATAAACATATAAGTATTGATTTACATACCAGATGGTTTGTTGATTATGATTATAGTAAATTATTGACAGATGAAAAATTTTATAAATTGATTCCAACTGAAATTCATCTAATTTTTCAATTAGATACTTTATTATCTGATAAATATTATGATAAAATATATGATTTTATGGAATATGATTATGTGGGTGCACCATGGGATTTAAATAAAACAGGAGCAAATGGAGGTTTATCTTTGAGACGCACAAGTAAAATGATTGAAGTTATAAATGATAAATCATTTGAACAAAATAAACCTAATTTTTTCTATCACGAAGACGGTTATTTTTGCGGACATCCTAATCTAAATATTCCTATTGGAGAAATATCAAAAAAGTTTTCAGTTGAAACATGTTATTATGATAAACCTGTAGGAATGCACAAAGCATTTCGATATATAACACCTGAACAGTTAAATGAATTAGAAACACATTTTCCAAAAATAAAGGAATTATATATGAAATGGATTCAATTATCAAATGAAACACCTATATCACCAATTAATGAAGATCTTTCATATAAAACAAATTTCTTTGATAAATATGAATTTATTACATTTGTAGGTTAATAAAATTAAAAAATGAATTTATTTTTATAGATAACAATTATTATAATGTCATCTGCTATTATTGCAAAAAACTTAACATCTGATATTACTTTTATGTTGCATAATCGCGATATATTTGGAGATTATAGTATGAGTTATTGGTATGATGAGACTGATTTTGATATTAATGAAGTTGCCAAAAATGTGGCAAAACAATTTCCAAATTCTAGGGTAATTGAAGTATATGAAAATGGTTTTAAAATTAACTGGAATGGAACTATTATGAATATAAGCAATAGTGAAGAATATAATTAATTAAAAATCATTTTTAAAATGATTCTTTTATATATACTTCCAGTTGTTTTTGGATTTATGATAATGATTAATATTTATGTTTATATACATGATAGCAATAATCAAACAGTTAAAGATATTGATAGTTTTAGTGAAAAATTAAATATATGTAAAAAGAAAATTAAAGATTTTATAATTAAAAGCAATAGTGAAAGACTTCATTTAAAAAATTCTATTTTTGATATTGAAGAAACTATTAGTAATAATCAAGAATTTTTTTTGATTAATTTAGCAATGTTAAAGTTTCCTTCTTCTCATAATAATATTAAAATCAATAAAATTAATTTAAATACAATTAATGTTAATTATTATAATTTTTCTGTTTTTTTAACAACTAATTTAATTAATGGTATGTCTAATTTATATGATAAATATCCAATTTATAATCATTTATCATCACATATATCTTATGAAAATATTAATAAATTGAATAATAGCAATGATAGCAATGATTTTAATATATTATATAAAATAAATAGTCATGAAGAAATATGTAATTTTATGAATATTAATTTTAATAAAAATTCTAGATTTATTTATATCAAAATAGATATAATTAATATTGATATAAATAAATATTTAAAAACTTATAAAACAATTAAAACAACTTTTTATATTAAAAAAGGAATAAAAGACAATGATAATAAATTTGTAAATTTTTATAAATTTTTACATAATAAAAATAATGATTATGAATTTAAAGATAATAAAAAATTAACTTTTTATAATGATTCCGATTTATATGAAATTAATGATTTTTATAATAATAAAGAATCTTTGTTTTTGATAAATGATACATTAGAATACACTCATTATACCATAGATGAATATAATAATACTTATTATTAAAAAATGATTTTATTTTTATTATCATAATTATCTTAAAAATGGACAAGGATAATTTGATTTCATTATTAGTTTATGGTATCAATAAAACATTTGAATCAGAAACACCAATGTATTCATATTTATCTTTTAATGAATGTTATTATGGGTGTCATAATGATATTAAAAAAATTGGTAAAGGTGTTTTAAAAAAATTAAATATTGACTATAATGATCCAACCTTAGATAAAATGATTTCAAGTGATTATTTCGTATTTAATTATAAAAATATGTATATAATTATTAATTTTACATGTGATATATGGGAAATTGCCAAATATCAAGTTATTATTGTTAAAAATAGACGCGAAGCATTAATTCATAGATATGGTGAATAATTTATCGAATTCGAACATCTTGATATTCGCGATAAATAAATTTTGGCATTATACTACCAACTTGTGTTTGGGCAAATGCTTTATCTAATTCTGTTCCTTGAAATAATAATTTTGATTCTGTGAATATAGGTGTTGTTAATTGTGGTTGACCTAAAGAAGTGCATATTGGTGGTTTATAAATTTGTTTGGAAAAATCATTTGGTCCTCTATATGTCTGTTTATAATTTATTGGATCATAAATGCGAAGATATAGTTCACTGTCTTTTGGTAAATTTTTAATTACATCATCTTTAAGTTTTTGTTCTGGTTCTGGTTCTCTTACTTTCAAGAGTTTACTTAATTCCTTTTTAAGATCATCTGTATTTTTTTCACCACAATTATTATTTTTACAAGTATTATCTTTCATATCGGTATTATATGTTTCTTGTAATTGTAAATTATTCATATTAGGATTATTTATATATGAATTTAATTCATTGACATTAAGTTTATTTTCTTCTTTATTTTTATTACTATCATTATTTCCTGATCGTTTTTCTATTTTAATTCTATTTTCTGCTAATAATTTTAATTCTAATAAATTAAAATGTTTATTAAAGAGTTCCAATAAGACTTTTTTAGTTAAAACAATAGTAGATAATACTGCTTGTTCAAATTTTGAATAATTCTTACTTTCAACCATTACTAAAAATAAATAATAATTACTTGCTAAATGAACATAACAATCTCGTAAGGGTAATATCATTTTCTCAGGAACATTTTTTTTATAAGTTTTTTTATAAATATCCATTATTTTAAGAATTAAATTTCTTTTGGCAATAGCACCTTCGATTTGATTATTAGCATTATTATTTTGAAGTTTCAATAATTTATCATATTCAAATGAATTATATAAATCTTCCATTAATTTATTTTTTGGTGTTTTCATAGATGTCTTAATTTCATTTGCATTAGGTGATCGATCCAATATTTTTTTATATATATCAATTACTTCATATTCATTTAATTCTTGTTTTTCATATGGATTATCTGGAATATAACATGGAATAATTACATCTTCTATTGTGTTTTGATTATAACTACTTTCTTTATTACAAAATTCTTCAGTAAAATAAATATTTCTATTTAAAATTAGAAAAGACATAATAACAATTGTTAATAATACAATACCGGTTATTAAGAATTTCATTCTATTTAATATATAGATTGTTTAAAATTATTATGAAAGATTATGAAAATTACTCTAAAGATATACTTAAAATAACTCCTACATTAAGATTTTTTTTTGGAAAAAAAGATAAGAGTTCATTATCACAATATGAAAATAGTTTAAGTGACGATTATATTTTATCAATTAAGAAAATTTTAGATAAATATAGAGACACCAAAGATATTGAATTACAATATGAAATTAGAATAAATGATTTAGAATTAAATAATAAATTATATCTATTATTATTTGCATCTCAAGAAAATATTATAATTATGTTTAATCATATTAATAATGATATATATCCTAAAAATGAAGTTTTTAAAGAAATGAGATCAAAAGATTTTGACAATTATGTAAATACAATGATTATACGTGCTAAAGAAGGATTAAAATTAAAAATTACATATCCAAAAATAATAATTGCTAAATTCATGAATCAAATTAAAAAAGAAACTCATTATAGTCATTTATATAAATTTCTAAAAAAAGATTATTATCCTTATTGCAGATCTGAAATTGGTTTATGTTATATTCCAAATGGCAAAGAATTATATAAAGAAATAATTAAGGAATATATTGGATTTTTAGATTTAACACCAGAAGAAATTCATGAAAAAGGTTTGAGTTTAATCAAAAAAAAAGTTTCAAAATCGGAATTATATCAATCAGAAGAAAAATTATTTCATGATTGTTTATATTATGCACAATATATATATGAAAATATAATTGATAAATTTTTTCACTATAAAATGAAAAAACCTTTTGTTGTTGAAAAGGTTGCAGATGAACTTAAATCAGTAGTTCCATTAGCATATTATGATACAATAGAAGAAAAGGTATTTATTAATACATCTTATTATTCTGAAATAAGTAAAAGTGAAATATATTCATTACTTATGCATGAATGTTTTCATTATTATCATTTTGATTTTATGAATCATTATAAAATTCCCAAATATAAAATGCATATGTATTCAAATTATGCTTTAGTTGAAGGTTTTGCACATTATATGGAAACTTATTGTGAAGATTATGATGATGATAATAATTTATTTGCATTATTGCGAAAATTGAGATTAGTCGTAGACACTGGTATCAATTATTATGGTTGGACATATAAACAAGCATATGATTATATGAGTAAATATTTGCCCAATAAAAAAACAGATATTATATCAGAAATAGACAGATATATATGTACACCTGGACAATCGTTAAGTTATGTAATAGGTAAATTGCATATAATTAAAATGAGGGATGATTATTTAAAATCAGGAGGTAATATTAAAGATTTTCATCATAAATTATTAATGGAAGGACTTGCAACTTTTAAGACTTATGAAAAAATTTTTAGCGTCCATTCCAGCATTTAATTATTTGTAAATTTTGAATTTTAGAATTTTCATTTTTATTGTTAATGTCCTTTTTATACATTTCATATGTGTAACCTGAAAAATGAGGTACACTTATTATACTTCCTAATAAAGAAAATTTAAATTTATGTTCAACATTCCATTTTAATTCATTAAAACAAATTATTGCTAAAATTCTTTCTAATGTACATCTTAAAATTCTAAATTTATCGTTTCCTGTTTCATCATTAAAATAATTCAATAAATTTAAAAATAAATATTTTTCTTGAATTTTTTCCAGAAATTTTAATGTTATTATACTCGAAAGACCTGCACAACCATCCCATTTATTTTCATTTTTATATAATTCTATTAATTCCTGATCATGATTTAAATTAGTTAACATCGATAAAACCAAACGATAATATTCTGTTTTATGAAATTCAAAATGCCATAAAAATTTAATATCATTGACTTCATTTATTTCTTTTTCATCAAAAGGTTTTTGAATAAAAATAGAATCTTGAATTATAATTGCTTTTGATGATGGTTTTAATAATAAATAATAATAATATGGTAATAATTCACCGGCACCATTGAATTCAGATTTAATAAACATTATATTATGATCATTTAAATATGATTCTAAAGAATATTCTAAATTTAAATCTTCAATATCACAATTATCAATAATTATAATTATTTTATTTGAATAAAATTTTCGAATACAACGAACACATTCTTTCCATAAAATACTGTGTTTTGGTTTTTTTATACATACGGGAAAAATAAAAACAATATCATCCATTCTTTTTTAATAAATATTAACCTTAATTTTAAATAGATAAAGAAAAAGAAAAAATGAAGGGTAATGATAGTCAAGTAATTTTAAATCAAATTATGGATAATCCTGAAATATTATCAGTTATTCCTCCTGATGTTTTTATATTGAAGTTTTTATCTTTAACAGGACATAAAGATGTTAGAAAATTTTTATTAGCAAATGAAAATATATTGTCTATGCCCGTTGGTTATATCTCAAATATTCTTAAATCTGCTGATATGAAAGTACTTCATTTATTAAAAATAAATAAAAATTATTATATTAATAATGATTGTTATGATTATTATATAAAAGATAATAAAATATCTGGTAGTATAAGAGATGATTTTTCTAAATTAAGTAATGATGATAAATTTAAAAAAAATCTTGATATAATTATATATAATCCTGATATTATTATTGTTCAAGATGAATCTGCATGTGAACTTGATACATCGATGATTAAATATTTATTAACAAAAAGAGATATGGGACTATTATTAAATTTAAAAACATATGATAAAAGTGAAATCAATAGAATCAATGGAAATAAATATAAAATAAATGTATTAGTTAATTCACAAAAAGAAGTTTATTTTAATTCTAATAATAAACAATATATATATAAGGACGAAGAAGTAATTAAAACTTCATGGAATAAATCAGATATTAGACCTATTTTAACTATTTATACTAGAGATGAAGATATTGCTTCTAAAATAGGTGCTGTGCCTGTATATGATGGTTTTGATTATGAATTATCATAAATATTAATGAATATTCGTAAATATATAAGTAATAATTCCTTTATGTTTTATTAAATGGAAGGAATTAATAATTTAGGTTCAACATGTGCTATTAATAGTTTAATACAAATGATTTGTAGATGTGATAAATTAAGAAATGTTATTTTAAATGCAAATGTAAATGAAGGAACATTTACACATGAATTAAAAGAAATAATTGATTTAATTCATAATCAAAAACAGTCAATTAATCCCATGAAATTTATAAATAATTTTTATATAACTTTTAAAGGTATTTTTAATAGATTTGAACAAATAGATATTAATGAATTATGGTTTTATATGATAGATAAGATAAATGAAGAAACATGTGTAACTATAAACATTCATCCAAATATGAATCAATATGAATTATCTTTAATGCGACATAATAATAATAAATTAAGTGAAATTTTAAATTTAGTTCAGGGAATATATATAAATGTCATAAGTTGTGAAAATTGCAACCATAAATCACAATCAATAGAACCTTTTATTACTATTGCACTTGATATAGATAATGAGAATAAATCTATTGCTGATTTAATAGTATCAGCAATTACAGATGAATTAAGAGAAAAAGATGAATGGAAATGTGAAAATTGCAAAGAAAATCATAATTATTTAAAAATGAAAAGAATTTTAAAATTACCGCAAATATTAGTGGTTTCTTTAAATCGTTTTAAAGATGTTTATAATAAGAATAATACAGATGTATATGTAAATGAAATTTTAAATTTTAAAATTCAAAATAATGAAGTTATTTATAAATTAAAATCAATTGGTTTACATTATGGTAATTTACAAGGTGGTCATTATATGTCTGTTTGTAATATAAATGATGAAACATTTAATTTATATAATGATGAAATTGTGAAATCAATTAAAAAGGAAGATTTTATTCTAAATAATTTGAAAAACAACACAGCATATTTAATTATATATGAAATAAATAGAACTTAATTTTTATGGATAAATGTTTAAATTTATCTGTTATTCCACAATTCGGAGGAACTTGTTGGTTTAATGCTATTTTAATGATTGCACTTTATAGTCAAAATACTAGAAAAGCAGTATTAAGAGCAGCAAAATATTGGGATAAGTCAAATACATTTTTAATGATACTTAAATCAATCTTAATTAAATATTATAAAGAACCTGAAAATGTTCAAAGTTTTTTCAAAAAAATAAAACCTGAAATAATTCTTTTTAAAATGTTAAAAAAATATAATCAAGATGTTATTATAGATAAATTTAAACACAATTTATTATTTGATTCAAGTAATTTTGCTTGGTTTGAAATATTTATAATTAAGTTTTTTAAATTATTGGAAGTAAACTCTTTAGATATCATTTATATGAATGGTAATTATTATTTAAATTATGATGAAGAAGTTAATTATATATTGGATAATACTGACAATAAAATTAAAGTAATTAATAATCATATATATGAAAATAGTGTTATTAAAAAAAATAGAGTAACTACAAATATTAAAAAAGCTATTAAAAAAGTTCCTGATATTATTATTGTATCTCATGAAGATATAAATGAATTTGTTAAAATTATTTATCAACCTGTTATGACTAATGAAGAAAAGGAATTATTCAATGCTCGCAATTATGACTGTAAAATTAAAGGCGTTAATACATATGATGATATTATTTATGTAAATGGTTATAAATATAAATTAGATGCATGTACATTAAGTAATTATAATACATATAATAGAGGTATTCATGCTATAGCAGGTATTACTTGTAATAATAAACATTATGTATATAATGGATGGCAAGAAGGAACTACGGATCCTGTATTTGCTTATTATGGAAATTCCTTAACTACTACTCCATGTTCATTGATGCGTTTTGATTGGGATTTAAAAAAAGATGTTGAATTTTGTTTGAATTTGAATAAATGTAAATTAGATAGAATTAGACATCAAATTACTAAAGATGATTTATGTTTTTCTTTTGGTAAAAAAATAAATGTTGGTAGACGAATGTTAGTATATGTAAGAGTAAAAAAGGAAGAACTTGTTACAGAAGATCTTGAAAACAAATTAACTGTTCCTAAAGAAATAAATATTTCCAATATATCAAATATTATTAATGAAATGCATGATATTAAAAATATGCATATATTAACAATCAGAAAAAAATTGGCAGATTTTGGAATACATTTAATTGATGGTTATCAATATTCACGAGAAACATTGGAAGCATTATTATCAGATGCTTTAAAACAAAAATATGACGTAAGAAATAAAATAACACAGGATTATAAAAAGAAAAAAATAGAAAAAAAACCAGAGAAAAAACCAGAGAAAAAACCAGAGAAAAAATCAGAAAAAACAAAAGATGAATTAATTAAAAAGATTTTGTATATGTATCCAACATTAAAAAATCTTAAATCAAAAACAAAATCAGAACTTAAAGAAATTCTCAAAGGTAATTATAATTTTAATAAAACAAAACCTAAAGATATAACAAAAGATATACCGAAACATAAAACAAAAGATGAACTAATGTCTTTTTTATTACGCAAACTACCTAAAATGAATAAAACCGAACTCGAGCATTTAATTAAATGTTCTAAAAAAGAACACTCAACGAACTTTTAAAGCAATCATATATAATTTGACTTGAGTAGAAACACAGACAAGTTCTACCAACACTCATTCCTAAACCCAATTGCTTAAAACGAAAATCCTTAATTATGTTTCTATAAGAAGCACCATCTGCATACTTTCTATTTCGCACCAAATTTATGGGAGATGTAATAAGAACTGCTGCACATATGACACTGAGATTGTGAAGGTGATTATCTTTGATTTTTCCAGAGAGATACACATAATTAAACGTGAAATCTCGGATAATCAATGGCACAATACCAATTGACATAGCACGATGACCACCTGATGCAATAATTGACTGATATGCATAAGTATTACTGCAATTCAAAAACCATGACCGATATTTCACCAACTGTAAAGGATTGGTAACCGAACAAAGAAGAGCAGTAACTGCTGCGATAGTAATCTTACAATCAGTGTTATGTGAAAGTGAATCGATATATGAAAAATAGAGTCCAGAGGTAATCAAACGCGTGCCGATGTTATTCAAAGAACCCTTGAAAAGATCCTTATAGGTATTCGCTGATAAGAGAGATTGTCCTTGAATACATGATGCAAAGATAATCTTGTCAATTGGATTAAAGATACAAGCAGATGTAATACCAGCAAATAATCCACAGATGAACTCGTTTGAACTCATGATATAGGTTTATAACCAAAAATCATAATAAAAATTATAAAATCATTTTTTTAATATTTCCACTTGTGACCGCAACAAATGCAGTTGAAATACTGGGTAATTGCCTCGTCACCACTTCGAGTCTGTAATTCATAATAAGTGATCTTATTATTTTTACATTTGCCACATTTAATGGCATCTGTCATTGATACCTGCTTAATTTCATAAGCACCCTTAATTTTCTTTTGATGCTTTTCCATGAGATCTTTCCAAACTTCAGGGAAAACTTCATCAGCACTCATATAAGGTAATTTATGAGGTAAAAATTCACGTTTCTTTAATCTATCTAATAAATTTTCATTTTTAATATAACTAGTTTTATCTAAATTTGCATAATTACTCATAGCAATATTTAAATAGGTTTCAGCAAATAAATCACATGACCAAGAAGTAGGTATCTTAAGAGAATTTGCATAATCAATAGATGCATTAAAAATACCTATTTCAAGATCCTTTGCTTCAATTTCAGATAATTCTAGGTCATTTTGAAACATGGATATTAGTTTTGTTCTAACTTGATGTTTATTATTGATATTAGAATTACTATTCATTATTAATTTTAATGATAATTCTTTTTAAATAAAGAATCATTTTTTTATTTGATTATCTTTCATTAGATTAATCCAAATTTTATTTACTTTAAATTAAAATAAAAAATGATTATTTTATTTAAAGATAATTTTATATTAATATATCAAACCAAATGTCTACACCTATTCTTCCTAAGAACATTAATACTGCTCATTTTAAATACTCTGAAGTAAAAACTCTAACATCAGGTGCTAAATCAGTTTATATTAATTATGCCACAGGAAAACTTCGTATTCAAACACCTGTTATGTATCTTCCTTATGGAGTAAATGAAGGTGGATTTGAAGATAAAAATGCAAAAGTAGATCCCAAGAAAGGGGAGAAAAAAGAGAAGAAATTCGATTTGACTCTATCTTTCAAAGGTCACGAAAGCAATCCTAAAGTTGAAGCGTTTCTATCCAAACTTAAGGAAATCGAAGCAAAGATCATTGATGATGCATTTGAAAACAGAGAACCATGGTTCAAAGATGATTATGATGGTCAAAAGATCATTGTAACTAAGATGTTTTCTCCAATCATCAAAATCGACAAGGATAAGATTACAGGTAAACCTGTTGGAAAATATCCACCCACTATTCGTTTCAAACTACCTTATGACAATGAAAATGACAGATTCAATTTCAGTAGTTATAATATGAATGGTGAATTGATCGATCTTTATGATGTTCTTGCCAAACTCAAAGGTGGTAAAGCACAATTGATTGTAGAATTGAATAGTATCTGGTTTGCTGGTGGTAAATTTGGTTGCACATGGAAAGTTATCACTGGTAAGTTCCAACGTTCAATTAGTAATGATGTTACATTCCTTGATGATAGTGACACTGAGAAGGTTGAAAAGGATGATGAAGATGAGGAAGAAGAAGAAACTCTTGAAACTGAAGTAGTAGATGACACAGTTGTTGAAAATAGTGATAATGAGAATTATGTTGAAGATGGTAAGGGTGAGGAAACACAAGAACCTCAACAAGTTCCTGTTGTCGAAAAAAAGAAAGGTGAACGTAAACCTAGAAAATAAATAAAAGTAAACCTGTTATTATACTCATAATTAATCTAGCAAAAAATGTTGGTTCTTTTTTTTCATTAATAATTTCAAAAATTTCGAAATTGTTAATCATTGATGACATTATTACATTTAGGACTTTATATGCTGTCATACTAGATAAAATTAAAAAAGATAATAAACCTATTAAGGCAGTTCGTAATTTTAATGTATAATAAAAATCTTTTTTTTTTAATTCATTATCTTGAAGTTCTTTCATATTTCTAACTTTCTATGATATTAATTAAATATACTAATTCTCTTGAATGATAATTATTTATTATTATTGGACTTTCTATATCAGATAACCAATCAGGCAAACTATTATAAAAATCATTACTATATACACCTATTGATTTCATAAAATTACAACATAATAGAAAGTTAGCATTTCCATTTTCAAATAATCTGATTATTTCTTTAGCAAAATAATAATAAATTTGATTATTACTAGTATCTTCATTATTTATAATCATCAAATCCATAAAAAAATTATATATTTGATTATGATTATTTCTACTTGAAATAACATGAAATAGTCTAATTATATTTCTGATTTGTTTATGTGTCAATGCAATAAACCATTGAGTATTTGTATAAAACCCTATTTTTTCAATTGCAATTGAAACATCAGTAAATGCTTGTAATAATGTTTTCCATTGATTATTATATTCTTTTTGTAATTTAAAATAATCAATAAATTTATCTAAATTAGACATTACTTCATAATTTATTTGTTTTTTTGTATATGGATTCCAATTACCATTATTTCTTATGAAATATTTAAATTCTAATGCTCTGAAACAATAATAATTATTATCTTCAACAAATATAAATTTTTCTGTTAATGGTATTTCTTCCAAAAGATCAAATGTAAAAGGATCACTTTCATTTATATATTTTATTGTATGATCATATCTATGTTTTTTTATAACAGTAAAATTTAAAAATCTTTTTATTATTAATAATTGTTTATTATTAATTTTTTTTTCAATTTTATATGTATTTAAATTTAATTTAAAAATTATATCAATTAATGTATCATAATTACAATAATTAGTTAAATAATAATATTTACTTCTTAATGTCCATTGTTTTATAAACAAAGTTTTCAGTATTTTTTTAAAAATTAATTCTTTTACATATATATCAGGTGTATCATATATATATTTAAAAATTTCATATATATCATAAGTGTTTTTTATTTGTCTTATTCCAATTGCTTTATTTATAATTTCATAAATAATATTTCTATTATTGATATGAATACTGCAATATTTGTTATATTTGGTTTTAAAAAAACAATTTTTACAATCATTTACATTTCTAAATATGCAAAAATTATTCATTATTTAATGAATTTTTAAATACCTATAAATATATATCATAAATAACTTTATATTTCTTCTGGTATTAATATTCCTGCATTTACATAACTATAATAATTATAAATCTTGCCATTCATAATTACATATTTAATTCCATTTTTAATTAATACCTTACCTTTATTTTTCTTTAATATTTGTGTTGCTTTATGTTTCATAATTCTATGATCATCTTTAATATCATATGTATATGATAAATCTTTATTATTTACACCTAATGCCCAATTATAACATTTATATCCATTTTTTAAAGGTTTATTTTGATGTGAATTTATTATACAATCAAATGAACTTGCTTTTAACATTTGAAGAAATTGATTTACTAAATTCATCTTTTTTGTTGCCATCATTGCAATATGTTCATCTGTAGAAATACCTTTATCTAATGATTCTAATGTAAAATTTTTACTTAATTGTTTTTTAGTAATTTTCATTATATATCTATAAACAGTAACATTTCTATCATTTAATGGTAATTTTTCATGAGAACATGAACGAATAGCACGTCCTATAACTTGATCAGTTCTAATATTATTCCAATAAGGTTCTGCTATTAAAACTCTTCTTACATTTTTAAGAGATAAACCTTCAGCACCACTTGCTGTAATACAAAAAACCTTAACTAATTTTCCATATAATTGATTTCTATCTCTTGGTAATGCTTCAACAATTTTAGGTGGTAAATTTTCAAAATCACCATTAAAAAGATTCATTAAATATCTAGTTTTTTCTTTATCAGAACTAAAAATAATATATCGTTTATTATCATACATTCGATTGAAAACGTTTGGATTTGTCAAATAATATTGTCCATCTATTTTTTTAAAATCAACCTCAATAAAACCATTTTTATTTAAAAATTCACTGAATAATCCTAATCCTTCAACTGTTCTGAATTGTGAATAAACTAAAACTGATCCTGGAGACTCTTTTATATCTATATACATTTGTGCAAATTTAGGACTTAATTGTTTTTTTACCTTATCAAATGTTAAATAATTACCATCTTTTAGTTCATTTATGGCATCATTTAATTTGACTTGATATAAATCTACTGTTGTATTTTCTTTTATTCCTAATCGTTTTTCTCTCATTTCTTTTTCATCATCATCTTCATCTATTTCTTTTTTCAATTCTTTTTTAATATCATTAGGATAAACTCTATCAATATTTTCAGGAAAACTAAAATTACATACCATACGACTAAAAGCACGATAAACTGAAGTTTTATTATCCAACACATTTCCTTTTTTCATTTCCATTTTTCTTTCAATATCACGTGCTTCTGCATATTTTTTAAATTGATTATCAGTCATATCTAATATTTGTAATACATCATCATTTCTTTTTGGAAATAAATCACTTCCACTTATACTATAATAACTTACTGTACCTAATATACGTCTCATGAATAAATCTTGATTTTTAATTTTAGGATCTTCATCATCTGTCATATCTAAGAAATAATTGTTAAATTCATCAATTGAAGATGGTAATGCACTTAATTGATGTTTATTTGGTGATTTATTATCTAATTCAAGAACAGTTATTATATCAGATAAAATTTGATTTTCATCTCTTGTCCATTTTTGTTTTTGTATCATTATTGAATCACTTTCTGTTTTTTTATAATTTTTAGGTAATAATGATAACAATAAATTATTTTTTTCATGATCAATATAATATTCATCAATCAATGACATTAAATCAGATGTTATTAATCGTTTTTTAATTTCATCTTCAGTCATATTTTTTAATGGAAATTCATATACAGTCATTGTTCCTCTTATTAGATTTATAATGGTTGCAATTTCATAAGGGTTATTAATTATAGGGGTTCCTGATAATAAAATTAGTTTACAATCTTGGGCATCCATTAATTTTCTGAAAACTTCTCTTGCTAATTTACTTCCATTAACTATTCTTGATGCAAAATTATGAACTTCGTCTATTATTACAAATGAATTATTAAATCTATTTGTGGTTTTTCCACCCAATTTACTCTCAATTAATTTTTGATTTAAACCATTATAACTTATGAATGTATATCTATTTCTAATTATATGTGATATCATTGCATCAATTAAAGGTTTGTCTGTATCATTTGCAACTGTTTTTATTACTATTGCATTTGGTATATCGTCATCATATAAAGGAATCCATACTAAACCATCTTTTTTAATTGCATCTTTTGCATTTATTGCATATTTTTTCAATAATAAATCAGTTACAGTAGCATCAGATTTATTTACTTGGACTAATTTCCAATCCTTTTTAAGATTGAGTCCAATTGAACTTATTTTTAAAATTTCCATTTCATAATTAACTGCTAAAGAAGCAGGAGATAAAACAAACATCTTCTTTTTATTTATATATCCCTCTGCAGCAGCAATAGATGCACCTGATTTACCTGAACCTAATTCGTGATATAAAAGAGCACCTCTATAAGGACTATCATATTGAACATAATCTTTAATTAATCTTTGTTGAGGATATAAATTTACTGAATTTGTTGAAACATCACAAATATTACCATCACAAACACATGATAATTTAGAAGTTGGTTGATAATTTTCTGGTCTAAAATTTTTAAAAACATTTTCACCATAACCAATTCTATTAGGAAGAACCCAATTCATATTAGATATACTTTCAGAATCAATTGATTGATCAGATAAACTACTTATATCAGTTGAAGAACTTATTGATGAAGATTTTCTCGATTTTTGTTCTATCATATCAATAACAATTCTATGTAAATCACTTCCTTCATTAAAGAAATCTGTTGCTATTTTTCCAGTGTTAGTTATTTTATTTCTATCAATTATTTCTATTTCTAATTCATAATCAATTTCATCTTTTAATATATCAGAAACTGAAAAAGTTTTATTTGATTTTTCTTCTGCTGGATTAGCATTTCTATATTTATTTACTTCTGTAAAATCGTATCTAAATAAACCATTTTTTGAAATAAATGAATATCTTGTTTTATAACGATATGATTTATTTGATTTTGATAATGATGCCAATAACTTTTTTATTAATGCTTCATCAGTTACTTGTTTTTCTTCTTTCATATTAATTCTTAAATTTAATTCTTTGATGTCTATTGGTTTTATGCCTTTTATTGTTTGTTTTACTAAAAATTCTTTAATCATCTGAGGAGTTATTTTATTTTTACTAGCATATTCCTCCATATTTGAATCATCAATTGTTATACGATAATTAATTTTATTATTTGTAAAACCAATGTCTAATGATTTACTTTTTATTTCACGTAATTGTTTTTTTTGATTAAATAAATTTAAAATTTTATTAAAAGTTTTTTCAGATATTTTATCTGTATATCTTAATTCCAATTCATATTCATCATTTGATTTAAATTTTTTTACAAATTCTTCTATTTTAGATGTAGTTGTATTCATTCTATCTATAATAATATAATTTTTTGTTATTCTATTATGAAAAAATAATTGCAGTTGAATTATTATGACTTTTTAATTTCATATAATGACTCGAATATAAATATTTTGATGTATAAAATGGAACTTCTCCCATTCTTAATGGCAATAATGAAACATCAGTATTCATATATTTATCATAAATACTAACAATAGGAGTTATCATTGTTATTATACCCAAATAAATAATTAAATATGATTTCAGTTTCATTATTAATAATAATAATAGAATCTTTATATATTTATGTTAATGATCTGTTTTTTAATTCATTCCATTTATATCTATAATAACTTACACTTCCTTTAGGTGGCAATCTAGGATAATATAAATAGTAAGTAATTAATGCCATTGCTATTAAAACACCACCTATTATCATCTATTTTATTATTATTAAATAGTAATTCTTTATATATATATATATGAATATTTAATTAACCTGTTTCCATTTTGCTCGTTCTTGTGTTAAATCTCGTTTGCGCATATAAACTATAAATTTTAATGCCTCTTCTCTATTTTCTTCTGTAAAAAAAGCATTCATTGCTTGGGTATATGTGGGATTTGATTTTGCAAATGTTAAATCTCTCATTTGGGTTTTATAAATATCTGATATAAACATAGGTTGTTCTTTTAACCATGCATTATATAAATTTCTATATCCATCCATGTTCTTTTCAACAACTTCTGTTTTATCATTGTCATATGTAACAGTAAAAGATTCTGGTGTAAATACTATATTTACAATTTCGTTTTCTAAATATTCCATTTTTCTAATAGATGATTTATAAAATAATTATAGCGGAATTTACATAAATGTGGAAGGTGTGGGGTTCGAACCCACGCGTACTTACGTACAAATGATCTTAAGTCATTCCCCTTAGACCGCTCGGGCAACCTTCCGCTATAATTTGAAAAAATAAACAATAAGTTTTTTATACTAAACACTTGTTATTTATTAATAATAAATAATCCTTATATAGTTTTTATTATTAATAAAAGCTTTATATAAATATTATAATATTAATAAAGATAATAGATAATTATAAAATATGTCTATTTATGTAGGGAATTTTCCAAATGAACAAATTACTGATAACAGATTAAATTTTAATTCTTATATAAATTCGAATGTTATGTTTCTTAATACTAATTTTGATAGTCACCCTAATGCTATGATTAATTTTAAAAATGATTATTATTTTGGGTTATCAAATTCAAGTATAAATATAAATAAAAATTTGACAAATCTTTTTAATATTAATGCTACAAGAACTACTTTAAATACAGATATTAATATCAAAACCCTTTTTAATACATTGAATGTAACTACAACTATAAATTCAAATTTTATTATTAATTTAAGTAATACCAGTAATTCATTTATTGTTAATAATAATAGAAATTCTAATTTACTTAATATTAATTCAAATAGTATTCAATTAAATATTAATAATAGTAATAAAATTACAGTTACCAATAGTAACATAAGATTTAATGAAAATTTAATTTTTAATTCAAATAACAGTATTTCTGTTAATTTCATTAGATCAACTGCAAATGATCTTCCCGTTATTATTGATAATGTTCGTTATAATACACTTGATATTTTAGATAATGTTGCCAAAAGTTCTTTTACAATTAATAATGATATCGTTTATAATAAACCTTCATTACTAATAAATCGTTTATTTGTTAACAGTAATATAGTTGAAATTTATAATTCTAATTTATCATCATCTAATAAAACCAAGGTTTTTTCCATAAATTCAAATGGTTTCATAAATATCGGTTCATCAAATATTAATAATCCTATTGATATTCAATTTTCAAATACATCAAATATCCCCATTATTTTTAATTATTTATCATCAAATGATAATTTTACAATAAATAATCGTGGTTATATTGGTATAGGAACAATAAATCCAAATAATTTTATTGATTTAGTTATCAAAGATGACACACGAAATGTTATAAATCCACCTATTTTAAATTTTGAATTTAATTATAACAGTAATTTAAATTATAGAACAAATAATTTAATTACTCTTCAATATATTGCTACAAGCAATTTATTGCCTATTTATAATGATATTGATGCAATTATTGATTATGTTCCTAACATAAAAAATAACTTTTTTTTAAATTTTACATCTCAAATTAATATAACACCTTCTTCTATTAATCCACCTTTACCAGAAATCAGAAGAATTTCTGTGGTTAATACATTAAATAATGATTATATTATTAATTATGGTATAAGTAATATTGTTTCATATGCATCTAGCAAATATAATGATTTTGAAGATTTACGTATCAATAATGTTTTATATAGAATTGAATTTTTTTTAAGATATCCTAGATTTTTAACAGTAGATTTAAATGAAATCGGTAATTCTGCGAATCGTATAAATCCTATTGCATCTTTTATAAACGCCAATACTTATCAAATTGAATTTACTAATTATGTAAAAAAACCTTTTACATTTTCTCCATATAATCTTGATAATTTCTTATTAAAAGAAGAAATAATAACCATCTATAATGGATCTCTTTATAATGATCAAATAAGTATTAGATTAAAAGAACGTTTATATATTGAAAAAAATATATATGAACTCAATAATTTTGTTGATTCAATCACTTATGTTTATCAACCTCCATCTGATATAATTTATATTTCTTCAAATCAAAATTTTACTGCATCTTTATCAAGTGATGGGCGTTTAAATTTGGGAGATTTAGCACCATCCAAAGAATATCAATTATATGTAAATAAAAAATCAAGAATTAATAATTTGGAATGTTTGAATATTTCTAGCATTCCAGAAAGAAAAAATATTAATTTTAGTTATTGTAATATATCTAATATAAATAAAAGTTTTGCAAATTCAAATATTATCAATCATTTAAATGCACAAAATGCTTTTATTAATAATTTAAATATTTCAAATTTAACAATCCCTTTTGTTAATATTCCTACTATAAATACCTCAAATATCAGTTTTAATTTTTTGACAACATCAAATTTATTGATAACATCAAATATTTTTAATTCACGTTTGCGAATGATTATTGGTTCAGGTGATTATAATTCAAATATTACATCAAATTATATTTTGAATATAAATCAAAATTCTAATAATAATAGTGGTTTAGGTATTTTGAGTTTTCATAGTAATACTAATCCATCAATTAATATAATAGGATACAGTAATAATAATTTTCCATTCATTAATTTGGCAAACTTGAATGCATTATATTCAATTAACATGAATAATAATAATTTAAATTTTACTAATAATAACAATAATTTTATTTATAAACATAATAATATTAATAATTTATTAATTTTTGGTAATTCTAATAATGTTATTTTTGATTTAAAACCTGTAAGTTTACCTACTAACTCTACTAATAAAATTTCATTTGGATATCCATATCGTTTTTTGACTCAAAATTCAATTTATAATATCAATAATTGGGATAATATTTTTAACGATAATTCATTAAATTCACATGCAATGTTTAATGTTTATGGTAATGTTAATTTATCTTCTATAAATAACACTCCTTTTATTTCATGTATTGCAAATGATCAACCATCACCTAATGAAGTCATTAATGTTTGTATTGGTAGCAATAATACTCGCTCTGGATATTTATTAAATGTTGAAGGAAATGCTTATTTTTCAAGTAATATATTTGTTCAAAGTAATGTTTTCGCATTTGGTACTATTGGTAATGTTTCTGATATCAGAATTAAAGATAATTTAAATATTATTGAAAACCCAATTCATAAAATAAATAGAATTAATGGTTATACATATACACGTAAAGATACTGGTAAAATTGAAAGTGGTTTAGTTGCACAAGAAGTTTTGAAAGTTATGCCTGAAGTTGTGAATTTAAATAATGATTATTATAATATTTCTTATGGTAATCTTAGTGGTTTATTAGTGGAAGGTATTAAGGAATTAAATATGCGACTCAAAAATATTGAAGATTTATTGAAATACTCTAATTTTAGTAATAACCCATAAATCATTACATAATTCCTTATCAGTGATATATTCATATGGTAAATAAAAATAACCATTATCACCCCAATAAGAACCCCATGAATTTCTTAAAATAAATTCTCTTGTATTATCATTATAACCACATAAAACTATGGCATGACCACCTATGAATTTATCATTATTATTAGGAAGTCCTATTTTTCCTGTTCTTGCTGATGAAAAATTCATAAAATTACTATAAATAGCAATTGATAATGCTATTGGTTCATTTTTATTTAACCAATATTTAATAATTGGTATTTCATTTGGAATATTTATTCCATCTATTAAATAATTATTTTTTGCTTTTTCATATGCCTCTTTTGAAGGTTCCTTAAATAAATTTTCCATTGTATATTTCCAATATTTTTCTTCACATATTCCATAAGTTTTTAAACAATAAATACCATCTTTAATATATGCACCACTATCAGTATCTGTTTGATTTATAAGTAATCTTTCATTATAATATAAAAATAGTTTAGAACCAATAAAATTTGTTGTGTCATATTCATATATTGAACATAAAGCAATTGCTGTACAACTTCCTATTTTACCTTGATCATATACATTCGGAAATTTTGATTTTAAATTAACTATTTTATTTTCATTTGTTTCTTCTAATAATTCTTTTGATAACTCATTATTATTGTCATTATTATTGTCATTAATATTAAAATTAATAAATGATCTCATCATAAATATATATGGTGTTGATGAATATTCATTTGATAATATATATAAAAATGGTATTTCATAATATTTATTTAATAGTTGAATTATAAAAACTTGTTTTGAAATATTGAAACCGCAAATTATAATTGTGATACCACCTTGATGTTTATCTGAACTATCCGGAATATTTATTGTTGAATTGGTAATTTCAAAATTATCATAAATTTTTATAGATATTATAATTGGTTCATTATTAATAAGAGACGAACATAATGTATTTAAATTTTTTTTTAATTTCATCATTTCAAATTTATATCTCATTTCATTTGCCTTTTCATAAATTTCTTTTGGTGGTTCATAATTTATTTTATTAGCATCATATTTATAATCATCTAAACTACAAAAACCATATTTCAATAAATTTTTTATTGAACTATTTAAATTATAACTATCTGTATTTAGTCTTTCATTATAATAAATAAACATTCTTGAACATTTATAATTAGGTATATCATATTCAATTAAACTTGCTATACAATTAGCAGTACTTCCTAATAATTCATATCTATTTAAAGGTGTTAATTTTTTTCGTAAATCAATAAATATTATATTATTTTTAAATGAAATATTAAAATCGTTTTTTTCTAATAAATAGTCTAGATTATCATCTGAATCTAAACTTACATCAAAAAAAGTCATAAATATCTATTATATTTATAAGATGGAAAAATTAAAGGAATGTCCACCTGATAAAATTTTAAATCCTAAAACAAATAGATGTGTATCTAAAACAGGAATTATTGGAAAGAAATTATTAAATAATAAAAATAATAATAAAAATCCAAATTGTCCATCTGATAAAATTTTAAATCCTAAAACAAATAGATGTGTATCTAAAACAGGAATTATTGGAAAGAAATTATTGAATGATAAAAATAATAAAAAACCAAAATTAAGTGATTTATTAGGAAATACATTTATTCATTATCCATTGGATCATAGTTTTGATAAAGACGCTATTAAAAATTTTTTGAATGAATGCGATCCTTCTGTAAAAGATATTGCTAAAAAAATTATTGATAATACTGATCATATATCATTTGAACAATTATTAATAAGAATAAATAAAATTATTAAAGAATTAATTATAAAAATAAATGATAACAATAATTTATATATTTACATTAGTAATGATTTAAAAAAATATAAATATAAATCAAATTATTGGTTATATACATATATATCGAATTATATTAAATATTTATTTAATATTGAAAATAAAAAAATAAATTTAATATTAACAGAAGATTTGAATACAATAAATGAAAATAATGCCAATATTATTTTAATAGATGATTGTGTTTATTCTGGATTACAAATGAGCACTACTATTAAAAATATTGAATATAAAACGAAAAAACAAATAAATTTTTATATTATTGTTCCATACATATCTGATAAAGGAAAAAATAAAATCAAAAAAATGTTTAATGATAATGTATATTTAATGCAAAATAAATGTATATTAACTTTTTTCAAAAATACTTATATGATTAAATCAATCAATTCTATTTTAACTCAACAAGAATTATATAAAATTCAAATATTTTATGTTAATTTATTTACATTTAGTAATAAATATCTTATTTATTTTGATCATAAAGTAGCAGATATAATTTCTACTATAACTGCGTTTTATATGGGTATTGTTCCTTGTAATGAAAATTTTAATTTACATAATTATTATAGTCAAGAAAAACATGAAGCAAAAATTCAAATACCTGATAAATATCTAAAAAAATTTAAAATTATTCCCATAATTAAAAATTGTAGTCATTATATAAATAATATTGATTTATTAAGTCCGAAATGTCCATCACCTCCTTATAAAAAAGGGTTTTATAAATTTATAAAAATAATTAAAAAAAATAAAAAAAAAGCATTGTCAATATAATTATTATTTTTGTTTATTTATTTATAGTAAAATGAATAAAATGAATACAATAATAAAAGAATGTCCTGATGATAAAATCTTAAATCCTGATACAAATAGATGTGTATCTAAATTTGGTGCTGTTGGTAAAAAAATATTATCGCAACTTCAAAATGTAAAAAATACAAAAAAGGTTGATGAAATTAATATAAAAGAGTGTCCTCCTGACAAAATTTTAAATCCAGAAACATATAGATGTGTATCTAAAACTGGTGCTATTGGTAAAAAAATATTACTTGAATCAAAATTATTGTTATTAAAAAAATCAAAGAAAGAAGTTAAAAAACCTAAAAAAGAAGTTAAAAAACCTAAAAAAGAAGTTAAAGAACCCAAAAAAGAAGTTAAAGAACCCAAAAAAGTAGTTAAAGAACCCAAAAAAGAAGTTAAGGAACCCAAAAAAGAAGTTAAGGAACCTAAAAAAGAAGTTAAAGAACCCAAAAAAGAAGTTAAGGAACCTAAAAAAGAAGTTAAGGAACCTAAAAAAGAAGTTAAGGAACCTAAAAAAGAAGTTAAGGAACCCAAGAAAGAAGTTAAAGAACCTAAAAAAGATTTATTAGAAACATATAAAGCAAATTGTGAAAGTAAATTTGGTAAAGCAAATAATAATGATATTGAATTTTTAAATAAAAGTTTACATTTTTGTATGAAAGAAAAACATGAATTCTTAAAAGATAATTTTAAAAATTTTATAGAAAAATCTGATAAATCTATACGTAAATATTTAGAAATAATTTTAAATGAAACAATATATGTGTCATTAGATACATTTCTTGAAAAATTAACTTTTAATATTTATAGTTTTATTAATAATTATGTTATAAAAAATGATGACAAAAACAGAATAATTTGCTTATGTACATTAAATTTAAATAATAAAAACAGATGGATTTTTAATTATGTCATATATATGATTAAATTCATAACAAATGATATTATTAAAGTTCAAACATCTAACTCAGAATATAGTATTTTAGATAAACTTAAGAAAAAAGATATTCTTATGTTCATAGATGATTGTTATTATAATGAATTTAATTTTACACTAACATTGACTGCTAAATATTGGAAACAACTAATTAATTGTAATGATATTATTTTTTATTTTATGGTTCCTTATATGTCTACTGATGCAATGGCATCTATTAAATATATTTATGATTTTCGTGTAAAACCTAATGCTGGTTCTATTGTTTTTAATGAAAATATTACAATTATTAATGAAATAAATACATATATTGATATGGCAGGTATTAAATTATTAAATTTATATTATAGTCACAGAAATAGTTTTACTTTTGGTAATAAATATATGATATATTTTCAACATAATATTGAAGATGAAAAACATGTTATTAAACCTGTTTATTTGGGTATTATTGCAAACGCAAAAAATGGAAAATTAATAAAAGATTCAGATTACTTTAATCTTTCAACAAATAGAAAAAAAATTGTATTTGATATTTTAGATAAAATTACAATTATTAATAATTGCAATACTGTTGATTATAGTGGTTCAATTAAAAGTGATTGTGAATTTAAATTATATCAAAAAATAAATGATCTTGATCTTTATAAAAATAAATCTGATGAAAAATCTTATTTTTTAAATGAAAATATTGATGAAAAAACTAAAGATAAAGAACTAGAGAAAATTTATCAAGAAAATAAAATATTGGTCGAAAGCACTTTTGGAAAACCAGATAAAAAACTTTTTGACAGTTTGAAACAACAAACATTTAATTTATTTCCGTTAGATCATAGTTTAGATGAAAATGCTATTAAAAAATTTATAAGTAAATCTAATAATGATATGAAAGAAATTGCTAAAAAAATTTTTGCAAATACTAAACATATATCATTTGAAAATTTTATTGTAATAATCAATAAAATAATTTATGAATTATTAGTTATGTATATCAAGAAAAAATATCTTTTAGCAAATAGACCTATACATATATATTTAAATAGTTCAAAACGATTAAGTGTAATAGAACAGAAATCAAATTATTGGTTATATAAATATGTAAAACAATTTATAATGTTTTTAACAAATAATCAAGTAAAAACACAAATTATTAATTCATTTGATGATATAACTGTATATAATTCAGATACTGTTATTTTAATAGATGATTGTATCTATTCCGGAGAACAAATGGGAAATACTATTTCAAATATTATAAATAAAAATTTTAAAGGTTTATTTATTTTTTTAATTGTACCATTTATTTCTAAAATTGGAAATATGAGAATTCATCGCAATTTTAAGGAAAATATGTTTTTGAAAAAATCAGGATTAATTATTTCCAAATATACAAAAAATCCATTATTATTAAAAAATGTGTTATCTCATTATGAATTATTAACATTTTTTAAATATTATGGTAAATATTATACTAATGATTTAGATTATATTAAAGGTTTATCATTAATTTATTTTGATCATAAGTTAGCAGATATTGTTTCAACATTAACCCCTTTTTATGTAGGAGTTGTTCCTTCACAAAAAAATTATGATATCATAAGTAAATATATTTCATTCTCTAATACTGATGTTAATAGTGAAGATGATATGAAAATAAATCCAAATGATAGAATTGATGTAATACCTATAATTAAAAATTGTGATCATTATACTGATAAAATAGATTTGATGAGACCAACATGTCCAGCACCTCCTTATAAAAAATCTTTTAAGAAATTTATTGAAAATATTAAAAAAATCAAAAAATATAATTCATTGACATTAAATAAGAATGTTAATAAAAATAAGAAAAATAAAACAAATTCTATATAATAATTTTTATTTTTATTAATTTATATATAGTAATAATGGTTGTCAAAAAAGAATGTCCTCCTGATAAAATTTTAAATCCTCAAACAGATAGATGTGTCTCTAAAACAGGTGCTATAGGTAAAAAAATATTATTAGAATTATTGAATAAAAATAAGAATAAACCTAAATCTAAAAAAGAAATAAAAGGAAATGAATGTCCTGATGATAAAATTTTAAATCCTCAAACAAATAGATGTGTTTCTAAAACAGGTGCTATCGGTAAAAAAATTTTATTAGAATTATTAAATGAAAATAAAAATAAACCTAAAAAAGAAACTCCTGTAAGTAAATCTAAAAATGATTATATTATATATGATGACGATTTAGTTTTTAAAAAATTAAATAATGAAGTACAGATATTATATGGAATTCCACATGTAACTGGTATAAATGAAATTAATCAACAAGTTAAAGATTGTTTTGATATGAATAGTGTTGAATTTATATCTAAAAATTTAGATAAATTCATCAAAAGTTCAAATGAAAGAATACGATATATTTTGAAAAAAATATTTGATGATACTATTGCTATTTCATTATCTCAATTTTTAAAACGATTAATAATGATTATATATCAATTTATTTGTGATTTCAAAAATTCAAAAATATTTTTATATGCTGGTAATATTAATGATAATAATAAATGGATTATCAGATATGTTAATTGTATGTTTAAATGTATAACAAATGGTAAATTTAAAGTTAATGTTATAAATAAACAAGAAGATTTAGTAAATATAAATATTAATGATACAGTTATAATTGTTGATGATTGTTATTATACAGGTAATGAATTAAATAAAATTATTGAAAATGATTTCAAATTTAATATAAAAACTAAACAATTTAATCTATTTTTAATGGTTCCTTTTATGTCAAATATTGCAATCAATAATATTAAAAGTATTTTTTATCACATTTTCAGTTATTCCAAACTTATATTTGCTAAACATACATTTAATAAATTATATAAATTAGGTGATTTATATCAAACAAGAGATCTTAGATATTTAGATTATTATTATGGTCTAGATGTATTTAAGATGAAATTTGATGATAAATACCCAATATTTTTTCAACATAATATTGCAAGTGATAAATCCGTAATAACTCCCATATATTCGGGTATAGTTGGTAATTCCTCTAATGCAAAAATATTAATAAAATATAAATTTTATGATTTATTTGAATCAGATAAAGAAAAAATTTATAAAAAATTGGAAGTTGTTCCTATTGTTAAAGGTTGTACTAAATATAAATTTATTCATAATATTCAAGGTAAATGTGAAACCATTTTATATTCTAAAATTTCAAAAATGGCATTATTTCATAAAGAACAAAAGGATCAAAAGGAACTAAAAGAACAAAAAGAATATAGATTAAAAACTTTTGATGTAAATAAAAATAATGATTTTGTTAAAGCAAATAAAAAAATAATTGAAAGGGTTTTTGGCAAACCTTATAAATTTAAATTGAGTAATTTATTAAAAAATAATTTTGTTGCTTATCCTTTAGATCATAGTCTTAATAAATATGCTATTAATAAATTTTTGAGAGCATGTGATTCAGAAGTTCGTGATATATGTTATAAACTTATTGTTAATACAGAACATATATCTTTTGAATTATTTTTAAATAAAATTAATGAATGTATTTATGAATTATTAGTATATTATATAAATCAAAATCCTAAGATTGGTAAATATACAAGACCGTTAATTATATATAATTCTAATTATAAATTATTTGGTAAATCCAATTATTGGATTTATACATATGTTTTTCAATTTATTAAATATATTACAAATGATAATGTTAGAGTAGAATTATGGAATGGTTTTGATGATAATGGTCTTGTAAAAAACGATTTTATTGTAATGATTGATGATTGTATTTATTCAGGTAGTCAAATGGGTGGTGATATTATGTCATTATATAACCCAAAAAAAATTAAAATTAATTTATATTTATTGGTTCCATTTATTAGTGAAGTTGGAGAAAAACGTGTAATAAATGATTTTAAACATAATTCATATTTATATGAATCAAGATCAAAATTGATTTTTCCAAAAAAATTTCATAAACCAAAAATAATAGATAATGTTTTAACAGAAAAAGAATATATTATTTTTAATGATTATTATAAAGCATTTATTTATTTAAAAGGAAAATCTCTTATTTATTTTGATCATAAATTGGCAGATATTGTTTCAACAATAACCCCTTTTTATTTAGGAATAGTTCCTTCAAAACAAAATTTAGAGATTTTAAAACATAATTTTAATATAATAACTGATATAAATCAAGCACAAAATGTTACCAAAACAGATGAGATTTATGAATATTTAAATATTATACCTATTATAAACAATTGTAATCATTATACAACTAAATTAAATTTAATGTCTCCTGGTTGTCCAGCAACACCATATAAAACTACATTTAAAGATTTTATGAAACAATTGATTAAACAAAAAAAACATAAATCATTAGATAATAATAATGAAAAAAAAAAGAAATTTATTAAAAATTCTTATTAACATTCATATCCAAACATTTCCTCTATGAAATCATAATTGTGATTTAATAGATATTTATTTATTCTTTTAGGATGCATAACTTCCTTAATTATTTCTTCTGCTAATGGTTCAAAATTAATTTTAATTTTTTCATAATCTAATTTAAATATATTTGGATTATTTGATAATTGACACCAATATAAATATGAAAATTTATTTTTATTTATTGATAAATAGTCAGTTATAATTGGATTTTTATTTCTACATAAATTACATAAATCTACTTTATCCAAATTTTTTAATATGAAATCAACAATGATATCATTTGAATTATTTGAAATTACATACCAATTTATATATGAACTATTTTTAATTAAATATTTGGCAACTTCATCATTATTAACACTACATAAATTAGACCAAACAATTTTATTTTTATTTTCTTTCAATAAATTAAATATTTTTGGATTTTTATTTTTTGATAAATGATACCAATTAATCTTATCTTTATTTTCAATTAATAAATTTGCTATTTTATCATTATCATTTAATGATAATTCTGACCAATCAATTTTATTCTGATTTTTTAGTAAATGTTCAACTGCAATATCTGTATTATTACTACTCAAATAATACCATGTAAATGGAAATATATTTTCAGGATGTTCAAATAAAAATTCCAACATTTTTGGATTTTCATTATATGCTATATTTTGCCAACAAACTTTATCTAAATTTTCTTTCATTATTGATATTACTGCTTCATTTGGATTTAATGATAAATAATACCAACTTATTTTATCTTGATTTATTTTTAATAATTTTACTTGATGTGGGTTTGCAGATAAACCACACCATGATATATTATTAAAATTTTTCAATAAAAATTGTTCATCTTTTGCTATTTTTGAATACATACTCCATATTATTTTTTCAGGATGTTTTTGTAAATAATTTTCTGCTAATGGATTATCTGATAATTCACCAAAATCTAATTTATCTTCATCAACCCAATCACATAATTTATAAAAAACCATTATTTTAAAATTAAATTAACCAAAATAATGAAATTAATTAAAATCATTTTTTATATTAAAGATGAAAGATTGTCCAATTGGTAAAATTTATAATCCTCATACAAAAAGATGTATATTAATGAATGGTTCAACAGCAAAAAAATTAGAAAAATTAAAAATGATTATTGATAAAAAAAATGAAAATATCAAAGAAAATATGGTAATTAAAGAATGTCCTAAAAATAAAATTTATAATCCCAAAACAAAAAGATGTGTTTTACAAAATGGTATTATAGGAAAACAACTTTTAACTGAAAAAATAATTAAAAATACTAAAAGAGTTAATGGTCATGAATATCTTAAATGGGAAAATAATAGTTGTTATATGGACAGTTTATTTATTGCCTTGTTTTATAAAAGATCTAAATTTATTGAAGAGATTTTATTGAAAGCAAAAGTTAATGATTATGGTAATTATGAATTAAAAAAAATTGGTGAAAATATTAAATTGCAATTGATATCTATTTATAAAAAAATAAGTGGTATTAATAAAAATGATGTTAAAAGTTGTTCAATGCTTAGAATTTTACTTGATAGATATTATAGTATTCTTAAAAGAATCAATCCTAAAATAAAAATTATAAGTTTATATGATAATTGGACTACTACTCAATTAGATGTATTTGAATTTCTTGAATATTTAACTGTAATTTTTAACATTAAAAATACTACTAAAATAATTGATGCAGGTAATCAACCTATATATACCAACTTTGTTAATATGATTCCTATTGATTTTCTTATGACTAACCAACTTTATATTGGTGATTATTATCCTTCTTATGAAACTAGTTATAACCTTGATAGAAATAATCCTTATATAGATAGCAAAGGCATCAAACATTATTCATATACAAAAAAAACAGAAATTAAAAAAGCACCGTTTTTAATGATTCGTATATCAAGAAATATAGGAAGAACTAAATTAAGCACTAAAGTTATTCCAAAATCTTCACTTAAAATAAGTGAAAATAAATCAAAATTATATTTAACTTCAATGATTATTCATTATGGTAGTAATACAGGGGGACACTATACATGTTTAATTAATCCAATTGATGATTTATGGTATGAATATGATGATTTAAGTTCAAAATTAAAGAAAATAGGAACTCTTGATGATGTTAAGGAAAATAGAGATTATACAAAAAATATTGTTGGTTTGATATACATGCCCAAATAACAAAAACATTAATGTTCTCGCTATTTTTTAAAATTAAACACATCTCAATTTTCTAAGATTTGCCTAATGTCATCGAGATTGAACACTGCCCATACAACTGCCCCTCTGAACCCTCGCTTAAACAAACTCTCAACTACCGTTTTGAATGCAAACTTTCCCTCAAGTGAAACAATCTCATTAACACAGTCATTAATATAATTTTCAATTGAGTTATTATTAGATGCATCGAGATCTTCAAGATGAGGTATGAGTGCATTGAAAAGAGCAGATGATTTAATTTCAACTACCCTCAAAAATTCCACACCAGCACTCGAAAAATCGAATTGCAAATTTGTAATCAGTTCCTCTGACATTTTGTTATTTTAATTTTACATTAAAAATCATCTTTTCTTTTTTATTTAAAAGTTATAATACAATTATATACAATTATATGTATGTTGATTGTTGGTGTTCCAAAAGAAGTCAAAACTAATGAATATAGAGTATCTATGACACCTACTGACGTTGATAAATTAACTAATTTAGGAATTCAAGTTTATGTACAATCAAATGCTGGTGTTGGTGCAAATTTTACAAATATTGAATATCAAAATGCAGGTGCAATTATTTGTAATACAATTCAAGAATTATATAATAAGGCATCATTAATTGTTAAAGTTAAAGAACCGCAACCAGAAGAATATGATCTTATAAATGAAAAACATACAATTTTTACATTTTTTCATTTTGCAAGTTCATCTGAATTATTAAAAAAAATGATTGAGAAAAAAGCAACATGTATTGCATATGAAACTTTAAAAACTAATGATGGTAAATTTCCAATTCTCGCTGAAATGTCTAAAATTGCAGGAGAACAAGCAATATTAGAAGCAAGTAAATTTAGATATTATTTTGCTAATGCAAATTCTAATAATAATCCTAATATTAATATAATTGATACTGATGAAGTTACTATTATTGGTGTTGGTAATGTAGGAAAGGCATCTGCATATAAAGCAAAGGAAATGAATTATAAAAAAATTAATTTAATTGATAAAGATTTTGAAAAATTGAAAGAATTTGAAAAAGATGGTTTTATTATTCATGAAATGAATGAATTGAATTTGAGTAAACTTTTAATGAGATCAAATATAGTTGTTGGTTCTATTTATAATAATGGAGAAAAAGCAAAAAAACTAATTATTAATGATCTTTTAGTATTAATGCCCAAAGACTCCCTTTTTATGGATGTCGCAATTGATCAGGGTGGTATGACTGAAAAATCTAAACCTACTACTGTAACAAATCCATTAATTAAATATCATAACACTTATATTTATTGTGTTCCTAATATTCCAAGTAATGTCCCTCATCGAGCATCTATTAATTTATCAAATGTTATTTGTCCATATGTTATTTCATTAGCACAAGAAAAAATAAGCGATGATTTAGAATCAGGAATTAATCTTAAAAATGGAGAAGTTATTCATCCTAGTTTAAGATTGCTGTTGCTCCCGTTCTTTATTTAATTTAAGATTAGTTAAACATCTTTTTATAGAATCTTTTATTTTTGGCACATTTGGATATAATCTTTCTAATTTATCTGTATTTAAATGATTATTGCTTCTTTTTGATTTGAGGATACTGTCTTGCTCTTCAATTGTAAAATTATTCCATGTAAATGAAGGATCAACAATCTCTTTATACATTTCTAAAATTTCATTATGACTAATTAAATCAGGATTAACTAAATTTAAAGTTCCTGTTTCTTTTTTCTTTATCATATCAACAATGATTGGATAAAAATCTGGTAAAACTGTCATACTGTTAGGCATTGAACATATCTTATCATAACTTGTGATTTTTGTTATAAAATTACGTGGATGATCATAATCAACAATGGGCATTCTAATTCTTAAATTAAGTGTTGTTGGATAAAATCTCATCAATCTATCAGTGAATCCTTTTACAATCGAATATGATGAACCGAAAAAATCAGGATCATCACCTTCCAAATATTTCTTAGTTGTTGGATCTTCTTGACTGAAAATACATCCAGTGCCTAAATAAGTATAATGAATATTGTATTTAGCAGAAACATTAGCAAGAACTAATGGTGCATAAAGATTATCTCTCACATTATCTTTTAATTTTCCTGGTTGTTCTAAATAATCAATTGTATTATAACCCTCACCATATGTTCTTCCAATAAAACTTATGATATGAGTTGGACTATGTGCAATTATTATATCATTTATTAATCTTTCATTGTCTGCTCTAATATTTGTTTCTAAATAAGAAAAATTATCATTATCTTTTTCAGTTTCATTTAAGTAATCAATAAATTGATTTCCAATCCATCCTTTTGAACCAAATATGAGCAGTTTGACTTTTGTCATAAATAATTATAACTATAATTAATTTATTTCTCTTTATATTTATTTTTTTTAATTATTCATAATTTCACTGACATCTATCCATTTATCAAAAGCACGTGAATGATATTCATAATATAAATATATAACCTCATTTTTATTATAATAACCTGCAAGATGACTAAATGAACTTAAACCTAATACTAATACATCTGCTTTACATAAATGATGGAATGTATTAAAATTATCCATATCTAAATGAAATGTTAAGAAATCTAGTGATTTCAAATCTTTGAATTTTACATCAAAATACTTTGCCTGTGAAAATATATGTATCGCTGAATTTTTATATTTATCTTTCAATTTATTTATCAAATTAATATAAAAATTACAATCTAAATAAAATCTGGTTGTTGTTCCTTTACAATAATTACTTAAATAATCAACATTATCTCCGCACATATCTAACTCATTATATACACGAATATGAATTGCAATATTTATTTTATTTTTAAATTTGTCTAAATTATAAATTAATGGTCTATCTTTATTTGACATATCATATCTTTCAATTATCTCATCCTGAATAATAGAATAATACTCATTTGGATTATTATAAGTTATTAAATATGGATTTCTGATATTAATTATATATTTTTCATTTTTATTATCTAATATTTGTTTTAATATATCAGGTGTTAATATATAAACATTAATTTCTTTATAACTGTTCTTTTCTTCTTCTGATAATTCGATTGTTTTGATATTAAAAAAAATATTCCATAAATCATCGTATAATTTAAAATCCATATTGGTATCATTATGACCAATATTAACTTTTTTATGTATAAAAGGTATTCCTAATTTCTTTGATAATGCCAATAATGAAACTATTCTTTGATATATTGCACCTGCACCTTCAATTTGATTTATATTATTTTCATTTCTGATTAATGCATCATATGATAATAATAACATTTATCGGATTAATATTATAAAATAATAAAAACTTTAAATAGATATGAATAGAACATCAATTTATAAATCTTATAAAAATTTAAAAGATTTTAAAGAAACTAAAGGAAAATTATTAAAACAACAAGTTTTTTTATCTTCTTATATCACTGACAATTATAAAAATATTGATAAAATGCTTTTGTTTCATGGTATAGGAACCGGCAAAACATGCACATCAATAACAATTGCTGAAACAATTATGAAAATTGATAAAAAGATGAAGGTACTTGTTATTTTGCCTGCCAGATTAAAAACAAATTTTATTGATGAATTAATTTCAGAAACATGTATTATTAATGAAGAAGACAGATATATATCAAAAATAGATTTTGATAATTTTAATAACCCCAATATTTCATCATCTGAAAAAGATAAAATTAGACAAAGATTCAATAAAAAAATTGCGGAAAATTATGAAATAATCTCATATGAACGTCTTCGTATGAAATTATTAGGATCATTAGATTATAAAAAAACAATAACTGAAATGACTAAAAATAGAGTTATTATTGTAGATGAAGTACATAATTTAATAACAACTAAAATTAAAACAGATGAATTCGATAATATTCTCAAACAAAAAATAATAGATAAAAAATCAGATTTTATTAATGCATTATTATTACGTTTAATTACTAAACTTGCTTATAAAAATTGCAAAATATTCTTATTAACTGCTACACCTGTTTTTGATAATTATGGTCAATTTATGCAATTAGTTTTAAATTTAAATCCTGATACTATTCCTGATAAAAAAGATTTAGGTTATCTTATAAATCAAATTAAAGGAAAGGTCAGTTTTTATAAACTTAAAGATAGAAGTGATTTTCCCAGTGTTGAAATTCAAAATCATTTAGTATTATTAAGTCAAAAACAATTTGATGCTATAAATAAAAATAAAAATAATGATAATGAAGATGATAATGAAAATGATAATGAAGATGATAATGGAATTATATTTGATAAGTTTTGTATGAAAGAACGTCAATTATCAATATCACTTTTAGACAAATCATTTAAAAATAAAATTTTTAAAAATTTAGAGGAATATGCACCCAAATTAAAATTATTATTTGATTTAATAAAAAATGAACATGGTAAACATGTTATTTATTCTAATTTTATTCAATATTGTTTAGAATTAATTGCAGAATATTTAAAAGCAAATGGTTGGACTAATTATCTTGAATCTGGTTCTAAGAAATATAAAAGTTTTATTATTTGGGATGGAAAATTAAAAGACAAACAAAAACAAGAAGTTAAATCAGTTTTAAATTCAAAAGCAAATATGAATGGTGAGATTATACGTGTTATTTTAGGATCTCCTTCAATAAAAGAAGGTATTTCATTTAAACATATTCAACATCTTCATCAAATTGATCCTGTTTGGAATAGTTCCGCTAAAGATCAAATTGAAGGTCGCTGTATTCGCTTTAAATCACATGAAGATATACCCAAAAATCATAAAACTCTTAAACGTTCTGTTATTATTCACAATTATATTGGAACATTTGATAATGAAATTAATGAAACATGTGATGAAAATATTTATTTTCGTATTATCAAAAAAAAACAACAAATCATAAGTGTAATTGAATATTTATTAAGTAAGGTTTCTATTGATTATTATCTTTGGACTAATACAGATAATATACCTGAAAGTAATGATAATTTATCTGATGATATAAGTGTATTATCAGCACAAAGAAAACTTAGAGGAATTAAAATGAATTTTAATGCTAAAACTGATAAAAATAAAGATAAAAGAAGTTGTCCTAAAAAAAGAACACCAATAAAAGGTAAATGTAAAAATCCACAATATCCATTTTTGCGTAAAAATAAAAAAGGTATTAATTGTTGTTTTGTTAAAGACAGTAATAATAATAATAATGATAATAATGATAATAATGATAATCAAAAAAAGAAAAATACATGTCCTGTTCCAAGGAGAACTATTAATGGTGAATGTAAAAATCCTAAATATCCATTTATAGGTAAAAATAAACAAGGAATTGAATGTTGTTTTGCCAAATTACAAAAATAAATAAATTTTATAAATAGAAACTACTATGGAAAGTCATAAAAAAAATTTGATAAGTATTTATAAAATACATAAAAATAGATTAAATTTGCAAACTAAATTTATTGCCTATTTAAATACTTTTAAAGATCCTGTTTTAGAAAAATCTTTTTATGATACATTTTATTATATCAATAAATATAGCGAACCTGTCGCAGATAAAGAAGGACAAGAAAATTATTTTATTAAATTTTTAGAAAAAAATAAAATAATCCAAATTAAATTTATGCAATTATTACGAACTTTTGTTACTCTTCTAAATAAAATGAATATTTATACTGAAGTTAAAACTATTAAAAAAGTAGATATTTCACAATTAAAGATTTTATTAAGAAAAAGAACTCGAGATTATGTTTATTTTAGAGACATTATGAATTTATATATATCAATTTATAAAAAAGTTCGTTATTTTATTTCAAATATGTTTATGAGTAGCAATTTCTTTTTTACTGTTTCAACAATTAAATATAAATATTATTATAATTCTAAAAATAATTCAAAAAAACAAAAATGTCAAGTTAATAATTGTAATGATTCAACTGATAAAGAACTTGAAGAAAAATTTAATGAATTTATAGAACAAAAAAAAATATTAATGAAAGAATCTGAAAATAAAAACAATAAAATTAAAATGAAATCTGTAAAAACATTTATTAATTCTGATGCATTTAAAAATTATTATAAATGTTTTTATGATAGTTGTAATAGAACATTTTTATCTTATTTAAGAAGTAAAGTTAAGTATTATTATGCAATAGAATCTTTAAGATCACCTGTCTATGATTATAGATATAAAAAAGAATTTGAAAAAGTTATAAAAGTCTTTAAATATTCAAATGTAAAATCTTATGAAGATTTTTTAAATGCAATTGAGGAATATTGGAAATTTGTCGTTAAGTTAAATATTTATATATAATTAAATTAATAGAGATGTTTTTATTAAGTGAAGATCTTGTAAATGAAACTTGTAATAATTCACAAAATAGTTTTTATTTTGGCATGACTATGTCAATTTTATTATTAGTATTAATATTGATTAGTGTTCGTAATCTTGAAAAAAGTAAATGTAAATGTGCTGATATTCCAGAAAAAATATTTTTAAAAGAATGGTTTACTTTTTCATTATTATTTCAAGCAATTTTAATATTTTTCTTTATGATAAGTGAAGAACCATGTTATGTAAGATTTGCAAATAATTACTTTATATATCCAATAACCTTATTATTCGGAATTATTAATTTTGTTATGGTTATTAGACTTCTTATTTATATACAAAAATTACGTCATGGATGTCCATGTGGTTATGGTAATTTAGAAAAATTCATATTTTGGTATTTTGTCAGTGTCTTTTCTATTGCTGCATTTTTTATTGTTATAGTATTAATATTATCCGTTTCTACTTTTTTTGTATTTCTTAATAAAAAATCTAAATCAAAATAATTTATAAATCTAAGATAAATATAGAATGTCCAGTAAATCAAAATCTAAAATAATTAATGATATTGATATAAAAAAAATGATTGAAACTGAAATATGTCCTTATTATAATAAAATATTATATGGTGTCTATATATTCATTATTATTTTTCAAAGTTTGATTGTTATTAGTTTAGTTAATATTGAAAAAAATGCGTGCGAGTGTGCAAACATTCCAGAAAAAAAATTTATTAAAGAATGGTTTATTTTCAATATAATTTTTAATGTAATTATATTGATTTTATTTATTGTTAGTGATATGGCATGTTTCTTTTATATAACTAAAGAAACTATACCATATATAATAGTTTCTTTATTTTCAGTAATTTCATTTATTATGTCAATAAGACTTATTTATTATTTAAATATTTTAAGAAAAAATTGTAAATGTGGTTATGGTAAATTAGAAAAATTTTTATTTTGGTATTTAGTTATTGGTTTTTCACTTTTATTTGTTATTATTTTATCAGTCGTTTTAATTTTTGTTTATAGTTATGTTAAATTATTAATGAAAAGTAATTAATAAAAATTAAAAATTATTGTCTTTAGTTCCACCTTCATATATATACCCATGACCTTCATTTATCATTTGTGCATTTATTGATAAATCAAATTGTTCTTTATCATTCAAATTTTCAAAAACAGTATTTTCATTAAAAGCAATTATCAGCAAACGACCATATTTATCAAACTCGCAACATTTAATTTTAATTAAGGTTGAATGGTTTTCTTTCAAATCATTTGAGTTTGTGCATAAAAACCACAATCGTTCTTTTGCTTCATATGCTCTTTTTTTCTTTTCATTTCTTTTTGGATCTTTTAGAGATGGTTTTATTTCACATGTATCATAACCATAAAATCTTGCTTTCAATCTCATTGGTTTTTGATTATATATAAATAATATATCACCAGTGTCTCCATCATAATTTGATAATAATTTAGCATATGTCACCAATCCTTTTAATGAAAATAATTCATAATCATTGACTTTTGCATTTTTTAATAATTCTTTATCATGTGAATCAATTATTAGCGATGTCATTTATTAATAATAATTATAATTAATTATTTATATAATTTTAAAGTTTTAAATTTTTTAAATAATTATCAAATTTTCTAATAAAATTATTATTTAGTTTTTGTTCTATGTATTTATCTATCATTTCCATTATACTTGAAGGTAAAATAGATTTTATTATATATTTTATTTTTACATTCGATGAATTGTCATTTATTTTTTCTATTGTAGCAAATATTTTTAAATTAATTAATTTAAAAATAAGATTTGCTATTCTATTTACTAAATTTGCTTTTATTTTTATTATTATTGATTCATCATCATTTTTTAGTAATTTTATTTTTATTTTTAAAGGTATTACATTATCAGATATTAAACCACTAGTAAATGATTTAAATAACTCAGGTATATCATTTATTTTAAAATCTATTAAATCTTTTCGTTTATTACCTTTCCATACTCCTTGTTTATAATCGTTCAATTCATCTATTATTTTTAATATTTCTACATTATTATTAGTAGTTATATCAAATAAATATTTATAGTTTAAGTTATAATTAAATAATAATTCTTTTTCTATCATTTAATTATAAAATTATCATCTTATTATAAGTTTTATAATTTTTATTTAGTTATTTACGTATTATAACTAAAAATGAAAATAAAAGACATTTATGAAAGTTTTGATTCAATGTCAAGTAGTTTTGAATAAACCATTTGAAGTGTCACTGGATGGTTTAGCATTCGTTGATATTGACGTTTCTTCTTATTTGCTTGATATACTTGAATATCTTGAGTAGTAATTTTATATCTTGATGCAGCATCATCTAGAGTAATTGAATGGTCTTCATCAACAAGTGCTAGTGCCTTTACAATTAGACGTGTTTTAATACTTCCTTCTGTTCTTTGAAGTTGTTTTGCAACTTCAGTAAAACTCACACCCTCATTAATTTTATCAACAAGTGCATTATCTTCTTCAGTTTCCCATTTTAAACCAGCACGGGATGTTTCGGGATTTTCACGCTGTTTGCGTAGTTTCTCTTGAAATTGATAATTGGATGTCATTTTATCTATAGGATTTTTCCTGTTTTATTAATAATAAATAATTCTTATATCATTTTTATGAAATAATGTTCTAAAATTTTATTTATAATTTTACGTGGATAATCAATATTATTTTTTTCTGCCAAGAAAATAATAGTTAATGCAAACGCATAATAATCTGATAATTTTAAATAATAATCAGCGTTCTCTTTTATATGATCAAAACTTAATGGTTTAATTTTTTTGTTTTTTTTATTAATTATACTTGTGTTTTCACTTGGTATTTTAGAAAGTTTTGAATTATATGATATTACATCATTCATTGTCGCATCAACTAATTTATAAATTAAACTAGGTGTTTTAAGTTTTGTTAGCATTGAATATGTAAGTACTTCATTATTATAAATGAATTTGTAAAATACAAATGGAACACCTACACGATAAAATTTAATGGGATGATTATAAGTCAAATTACCATTTTTTGTATTTATAAATGTTGTAGATTGATCTTTAATATAATTTGATGATTCCCAATCAATTATTTTGAATCTTTTGCGACATAAAATAATATTATCCGGTTTTAAGTCATTATGAATATAATCATGAGCATTTAATATATCCAATGCTTCCATTATTTCTTTTACACATTTCTTTAAAGTTTTTTCTGTAAAATTAATATTATCTAATGTTTTATAACACTTTTCTAAAAATATATAATAATTATTATGAAAAGAAATACCATATACATCTTTATTTTTATAAGTAATTCCTTTCATTATTGTTGTATATTTACTAACATCACCTTTGAATATTTCTATTAATTGTTTATAACCATCAAATTCATTATTGAAATTTTTTGAATTACTACCAAACATAATACTTGTTGCATCAAATTTTTTAACTAAAACTTTTTTTGATCGTTTTTTTATTTGTTTAAGTATTGATTCATATTCTTCTTTTGAATTTATTTTTATTTCTTCTTTTTCTGTTATCAATGTAATATCACTTGGTGTTTTTACTTGTTCCAATAAATGATTATATAATGTTTGTTTGTCTTCTGAATTTTTACTATACATATCTAAAACAACACCTTTGAAACCTCTATTTATTATTTTACCACCTCTCATTATTATAGTCATGATTCTAAATTATAATAATTTTAAAAATAATTTAAGATTATATTAACATTATATTAATATTATATTAATATTATATTAATGAATGCATATATTGCACCACAAACATTCAGAGAATGGCATCCAATAGGAATTGATAAATCCATTAATAAACATAAACCATTTGTTTTTAATATTGGAACTTTACCCATGATTTTATGGATTGGTAATAATCATTATTATAATCCTCTTATTAATGTTTGTAAACATCTTGGTAACAGTTTAAAAGATAGTAAAATTAAAAATAATTCTTTAATTACACCTTTTCATAATCAAATTTATAATCAATCTGATAATTTTGGTTCAATTATCAAAAGTAATGGTTTATGTTGGTGGAGTTATAAATCCTATTCTAAATCACCTTATATTACTCAAATAATTAAAACAAAAGATTTGCCACATAATTTTCAAATTGATATTGATATTGATCTATTAACTTTCATACTCAATTTTATTTCATTTTTTAATAATGATATTAATGATAATGATAATTCTAATAATCATAAAAATCATAAAAATTATTATCATAATAAAAATAAAAAATTAATTGTAATTGATAATGATAATTTTAAAATTTTATTTAAATATCCATATTCGATTATAATTAAAACTAAAAAATTTAAGGGATCATTTATCATTTCTATTTTACCATTGCGATTTAATAAACTTCGGATTTTTGTAACTACTTATAATCCATTCAATAATTTATTATCTTTTATGTTTATGAATTATATTAAATATGTATTTGAAAAATTTATTACAACTGATAATCTTTATATAAAAAACTTCTTTTTATTTAAAAAAGGAATGACTAATAAAAATAAATATTTAGAATTAATTTATGAATCTTATAAAGATTATATGTTCCTAACTGAATATACAACTAATCAATTTTTAATTAATAAAAATTACTATTAAAAAATGATTTATTTTTATCAATTATTTCATTATAAAATAATGACTAAAGCAGATGATATTTATAATGAAATTATAAAAGAATATAGCAAAGATCCTTTTTATTATAGTGGTGAATATTTGTGTATTAGGGATGATAGAGTTGCTAGTGTAGTTTGTTTTCGATTATATATCGAAAATGACAAACTTAAAGTTAATTTTCGAGAAAATAAAAGAATCAGAAATCAAATCATTTATTCGTATAATGATTTTAAAGAAAAATGGTCGCTTTTTTATAGTGATTTAAGTTAAATATCATTAATAAAAAATTCATAAACTTTTGCAAGTTTTTGTATTTCTAAATTTCCATGACTTTTAAGTTGATCTATACTAGTTTGATTTAAATTATTTAATAATGGTAAAACAACTGTGGACATGTCTTCAACACTAATATCATCTTCATTTATCATTTTTCTTACATCACTTAATTGATCCTTGTTTTCAGAATATTCAGATGTTTCTGCATTATAAAGAATAGAGTCAAAATATCTTATGTCATTTATTACATTTGTAGTATAAGGAAATGATTTAGTATCTTCGTGTATTGCTTTTTCCATCATTAAAAAGTTTGGTCTTATATTTGTTTGTATATCATGTAATAATTCTTCAGTTGTTTGTTTGAAAAACTTTTTCTTTGATTCTGTTATTGCAAGTATTCTACGTTGTCTACCTGTAACAATTGATAATTGAGTATTACTTTCAAATGATCTTATGGTATGTTCTGCTTTTAGTTGTATTAATGATATTATTTCATCAATAAAAAGATTGAATTTATTGAGTAATGTTACCTCATCATGAACTTCTAAATATGAATATTTATATATTTTTTTTATTTGTTTGATTAAATTTGATAACTCGGGAGTAACAATTGATACTAATTTTTCTCCTAATATTTCAATTTCATCATATTTATTCAACTCTTTATATAATAAATTAAAAACAATAACATAATTTAAATTATTTAAGTTTTTAAATAAACTATTAGTTAATGTTTTGCATTTATTACCAATATTTACATCATCAAACTGTGTTTGATCAATTGGTGTAATTAAACTCTCTAATAATCTATTAGTCTTATCCATTTTTAAATCTTTATATGTGAATTTAAAACGATCAGCATGTGCATTTCTTGATTTTATAGTTAATAAGTCGTATATGTAATATTTTAATTTTTCCATACAATGATGAATATTGTCTTCATTTATCATAATTATATTTTGATCATTTATATCTATAAATAAAAATACCTCTATTATTTTTAAAAATTTATTTATATTTATTAATAATCCACGTAATATTTCTGTATCTGATAATAAATTAGTTGAACTTTGTAAAATTTTATTTTTGATAGCATCTATTATTGATTCTATTAATTTTGATATTTTTAACAAAAATTGTCTTACAATTGTTTTAAATAATTCTTTAAGAATTGGTGTATGTGTATTTAATACAAAATCAAAATTTATTCTGTAAAAAATAACATCTGTTAAATAATATTCAATAACTTTTTCATTAGTTAAATTTTTTATTATATTTTGTTTTACATGATCCAAATAAGTGAATATCATGGTTTTTATATAATTATTTATATTTAAACTTTGAACATCAGTTGTATATATTATTGATATAGAATATAACATTGAAAAATATCTTATGATTTTTAAATATTCGATCTTTGATTGTATACCATTTATTAAATGTGATCCTGCTAAATTTAAATGACCATTTACAAACATAAGTTCTTCTCTTTCTTTTATTAATCCATTTATCACAGGTGCATGAGTTTGATTAAATAATTCATAATTTGTTTTAAATTTAGTAACATAATAATATAAATTATTTTTTTGTAAATTTGTTACAGGCATTGTTTGATTTATTGGTCTTAAAAAGTTGTTAAAATGTTGTAATAATTCAGGATTAGTTACAATATCATTTGTTAATTGATAATTATCACATATTTGTTGAATATTATCACGCAAATCACTTAAATTTGTAAATGGGAAATCTATTAAATTTGATTTTTTCAATTCATTTTCAACATTTTTATATAAATTTATTATTATCTCTTTATGTGTTCTAATTTTTCCATCATATTTAAAGAAAATCTTTTCATGATCTACGTTTCTAAATATATAATTCAATATTTTTAATCCTTCAATAAATGATAAATTACGTTGAGTAAAATTATAAAAAATTGGTGTTGTTTTTTCCTCTGTTAATCTTGAATTTATTTCAGTGAAAATATCATAATCATTATCTATAAATTTTGGTATTAAATACATATTTAATAATCCCATTAATGTTAAAAAGGTAAAGTTTTTATTATTTATGTTATATACTGAAAATGCATAATTTGTTGCATCTGGATATATAACACTATTACCTTGTCTAACTATTGAATTTAATAATGCCAATTTATCATTACCAATATAACAAGGATCAGTCGTAATCATAAATGAAGGTATATTTTTTAAACAATTGTAAAAATAAGTAAATAAAATTTTACCCATATCACCTGCTCTCTTTAAATCGAAAAAACAATGAGCAATTGTCATTTTATTTGAAGGAGAAATTAAAGTTCTGTTATTATGATTTCTATCTTCAGTTAATGATATAAATTTTGATATATAAATCAAAAATAATAAATTATAGGTTCTTCCATCTAAATTTGGAGGATTTCCTCTTAAATTTAATAATGTTATCATTTCTTGTATTGTATTTTTTTCATTTAATGTTTTTATTATACTTACTATATTTTTGATTGTATTTAATGTTTTATTATCACTATAACTATTTCGCATATTTGTCAAATTTATAGCAAAATAATTATCAGATTTTTTCTGAGATTCTAATTTATATATTTGAGTTTGATTTGATAAATTTAATGTTGTTGTTAAAGTAGGATCTAATTTTAAATATATTAATTTTGATATCATTATTGGTATATTATTTTCAATTATTGTTGAATTATTAAAAATTATTGCAGTTTCTATTGTTTTCTTTCTTTCATCATAATAATAGACATTACTAAACATTTTTCTTAAATTAGGTGTATATGCTTTAAAACTTTCAGTATATCTATCTAATGATGATACATTATGATCTGATGCAAATGATACATCATTAAAAATTAAATTTGTTATATATGCATATTTATTTATTTCATTTGGATTTAATTTTTGTATTTCACTTAATACAACATCTGATGTTATTGGATAACTATCAAATATATCCTCATATGTATAAAATCTATTTTCTTTTACAAAATTCTTTATATCATCTTTAATTGATTTCCATGAATTATATTCAGAAACTATTTTATCAATTTGACTATTTTGTATTATTCCTGCCATATTTAATTTTCGTGAATATTCTCTGATTCCAGTAAATTTTCCCATATTTAAATTGCCATCTGAAACAAATTTTAATGTATCTGAAACCAATATATCTTTTAAAAATTTTCTTGTATTTTCTTTTATTAATTTTAATTGATCATCATTATTTATTATTATTCTGCCTGAAATATTTGGATTGTTTTTTTTATATTCAACTAAATTATAAATACTAAAATATAATATATTATCTATAATTTGATTTGACTTTTTTAATAATTCATTAAATAATACTCTTTCTTCTAATTTGAATAACGGTTTTAATTCATTGTCCTCTATTTTATCTTCCTTATATAACCATGAATCAGGTATTTCACTTGAATGTATATTGAAATCATGTTTATTATCGAATACAAATTGAAATTTTAAAAAACTATTTTGATATGTATCTACTGGTATATATACACATGAACCACCATATTGATTATAAAATAATTTTTCATTATCATTATTACTTATTTTATTTAAAAGCATAAAACAACATTTTAATAATCCATCCATATAATATTCATCTTTTGTTTTCTTATCAAAATCATTTATATTATTTACTATTTCTTCTTTTAATATGTCAAATATATATAAATATTTTAAATCACTTCCTGTTTTTACTGCTGATATATATGATGGTTTAAAATTATAATTATTTACATTTATTTTATTTATTTTTAAATTACGAAAAATAACCTTTTTTACTTTTGGTGTTCTTAAAGATAATCCTTCTTTTTTCTTTTTTTTATTAGTTGTTGGTAATGACGCATATTTTACTTCATTTATTCTCTTATTTAAATTTATTCTTGAAAAATCTGTTGTAAATATTATTTGCTTTCTTTTCATATTGTTTTCCATTTCTAAATCTACTGTTGATGCATCACTCAATTGTGAACCATTATTTTCTTCTGGTTCTTTTTGTTGATTGGATTCCCTTTTTGCGTTAATACTAGTCTTCGTTTTTTCTCGTGGTAATGTTAAAGATTTTGTTTTTTGATCAGTTTCATTTTTTGATGACTTTTTATTTCCCAAACTATAAGTTTTTAATGGTTTAGATAATGTCATTTATATTCTAATAAAATGATACATATAAAAAATGATTTATTATTACATAATTAATTTTAAGAATTAAAATGACTACAGATATTGAAGATTTGATTATTATTAAAAAAGAATTATCTAATGTTGATAAAACTTCTTTTGATTCAATCAATTTTATTAAAAAAATTAAAAAAGATTTTAAAATTAATTGTTCTAAAATTAATTTAATTAATGCTTATAATGAATTAGGTATTGATGATTTTGAATTTAAATCTAAAATTGTTAAAAAAATTCAAAAATCTCAATCTGGTATTGTTAGTATTACTGTTCTTACAAGTGGCACTCCTGAATATACTAATAAAGAAGGTGTTCGTATTAAAGGAACTTTTAGTTGTCTCCATAAATGTTCTTTCTGTCCTGATGAAAAACCTAGTGCTGATAATGGTTGGGTTCAACAACCCAAAAGTTATCTTTATACTGAACCTGCTGTCCTTAGAGCAAATCAAAATGATTTCGATCCTATCAAGCAAATGAATTCTAGAATTTCTTCTCTTATTCGTATGGGTCATGTTGTTGATAAAATTGAATTACTTGTTTTAGGTGGCACTTGGAGCGAATATCCAAAGGAATATCAGGAAGAATTTATTACTGCCCTTTATTATAGTGCTAATGTTTATTATGATGATGAACCTAAAAGATTTATCAAAAATCTTGAAGAAGAAATTGAATTGAATGAAAGTGCAAAAATTCATATTATTGGATTAACACTTGAAATGAGAAGTGATAGTATTAATATTAATGAAATTAAAAGACTTAGACGGTTTAATTGCACAAGAGTTCAATTAGGAGTGCAACATACTAATAATGATATTTTACGTATGAATAATCGCGGCGAATCAGTTCAAACAACTATTAGAGCATTGAAATTATTGAAAAATAATTGTTATAAAATTGATGCTCATTTAATGCTTAATTTATATGGTAGTTCTCCTGAATTAGATAGAGAAATGCTCAATGAAATTCTGGAAAATGAACATTTGCAAGTAGATCAGTTAAAGATTTATCCATGTGCTGTTGTTCCTTTTACAAAAATTAAGGAGTTATATGACGCAGGTATTTATAAACCATATGATGACAACTTTCTATTTGAAATTATTAAAGAATTCAAAATTAAAATTAAAAAATATTTTAGAATTAATAGAATCATCAGAGATATTTCAGGTCATTATATAATTGCTGGATATGATCAGAAATTTACTAATCTTCGGCAAGTTTTAAATGCTGATATGATCAAAAATAATTGGTCTTGTAAATGTATCAGATGCAGAGAAGTTAAAGGTAATAAAATTAATCACAATGATGTTAAATTGGAAATTATTAAATATAAAGGTAATTCAGGTGATGAATATTTCATTTCACATGAAACTGATAAATTTCTCATTGGTTTTATTCGATTGCGCTTAAATTATGATTATTCAGATGGTAAAATTATTGATGATTTAATTGGTTGTGCATTGATCAGAGAATTACATGTTTATTCAACATTATCTGATGTTGGCAATGATTTAGGTTGTCATTCATTACAACACAAGGGTTATGGTAAATCTTTAATTGCAAAAGCAGAAGAAATAGCAAAAAATGAAGGTTATAAAAAAATGGCAATTATTGCAGGAACTGGTGTAAGAAATTATTATAGAAAACAAGGATATCAATTAATCAATACTTATATGATTAAAGATATTAGTTAAACATACCATAATAAATAGAAATGAAATGTAAAATATTTTAAATTCTAAATCTTTTATTTTTTCTTTATTTGTTTTATTTGATAAATAAACATAATATTCTAAATTAGATAAGTCTCTTAAATTTTTATTTAGATTATCCTTAAAATCATCATCATAAAACCAATGTTCTAATTCTTTAAGTCCATAAGTTTTATATCTATTCATTGAATGTTCATCTGTTATTATTTTATTTCTAACATATTTAATAAATTCATCTTCTAATGACTGTTTAATATCCTCATAATTATCATAATAATTGTCAATTTCATTTGATATTTTTTCAGATGGAATATATGAAGATCTATTTTTATCTATTATTTTTACACAATCATCTAATAATCTAATTTCATTAATACCATCCATTATTTTTGTGAAAATAATTAACAAAAATAAAAATCATTTTTTTAAATTTAACATAAATTATAGATATCATTATGACTCCTATTTATTTTTTTATAACTTTCTTTAAATCTTACAATTCTTCTATTAAAATCCTGTTCTTTTTTATTTATATATGATATTTGATTTAAAATTATTTTTAGATATTTATCCTCTATTTTTGTATGAGATGTTTCAACATCTATTTTTTTTGAAAGATCATAAAATAATGTAAAATTATCTATTTGAATTAAAATTAATAAACTTATTATTATATTTTCATAATAATCTAATGTTAAATAATAAATTATTACAGGTTTAATATTATTATTATATATTATAGATATTATATATATCACACTTAACAATAGAAATTCTTTTATCATTAATGGTTAATGATAAGATAAATAATAATCATTTTTTTTTAAATCCATTCTTGTAATAATAATTCTAATTCTTTTAATTCAGATTGGTTATTTTTGTAATTTTCATAAAATGGAAATGATAATTTGGTAATTCCTATTAATATTAATTGTAAATCATTAAAAGCAAAATAAGGTATTCTATTACAATAAAAATCTTGATTATTATTAACTAATGTTAAAAAATTACAACATAAAAAATGATTCCAATAAAAATTAAAGAATACTTTAAAAAACATTTCCAAATACATTATATATAAATTCATTCTAAACATCAATATAAATGGATGCAAATATCCAAATAACCATAATTTTAAAATTGTTAATATTGATACCATTTAAATAAGGGTTTAAATTATAATTTAAAATACTCTTTAAGTATAGGATTTATTACTGTTTCATTTTTTATTATACAACCTCTTATATTTTTGCTTATTATTTTATCATTAATTTCTTTATTTAAAATTAAATTATTGTATTTTACATATACATCCCATTTTATTTTTGTTTTTGATATGTTAAATGATTTTATTAATATTAAATACTTATGTGTTTCATCATAAACATTGAAATTATATTTTATTAAATATGTTTCCTTATTTCTTAATAAATATTTATATGAATAATTATAATCTTCTAAATATGAATATGTATTATAATTAAATAAAATAGATTTATTGTTATTATAATAACTTATCATTAAATTATTTTTCTTTTCATTATTATTTAAAATTTTATTTAAATTCATAAATGAAATTGCAGGATTATGGTTTGTTGGTTTAATCATTAATTGAAATTTTGTCACATAAGGATAATAAGACGTAATAATGGTTATTGAGTTAGTTATGAATATTAATGATATTAATATTAGTTTTTTAACTATTTTCATATAAATTGTATTATTTCTAATAATTATAATATAAAAATATGATTATATGATTTATCATTTTAATTGCTAAATTAGCAAAAAAATGTTTTCATATGATTTTATTGACGGAAGTGCTTCTTATCGTTTGGTATCTGTCATTAATAATAACGTAATTCATTGCGGTAGTTATGATAATGTTGATGGGCAGGAGGCGATTACTTGTTTAAGATCTGGTGAAAAGTTTTATAGTATTCCTGATTTTATGAGGCATCATTATGGATTGAGAAGTTTTAATGAAAATTATGATTTCGCTATTTATGATGATGAGGAAGAAATATGGTTACCTTTGATGATGTGGACAAAGGATTAATTTGTTTATTATCTTAAAAGGACTGATTTTTTTTGGTTTTTGTATTAATTTGGTTATTTATTATAAAAAACTGATTTTAATGGAATGTTGAATATTTGTCTTTGTACCAAAAATGACTGAAGTTCTCACTGTTTTAATGCTTGTTTTCGCAATTTGTCTCTTTTTTATTGAGTTGATTTGTCGGAAGTTTTTGAAAAACTACAGAGTTTCATTGGTTATTTATGTTCAGAGATCCTTTAGGAGGATTCGTTTTAATAAGTCGATTCCCAGGTTACAGTCGGTTTTGAGGTCTAACTGTGCAAGACATATATTTCTTCGGAAGAGAAATGCATCTATTCAGATTCAGAGGATTGTTCGTGGATATAATCAGCGTAAAGAGTTTAAGCGCAAATTTGGCAATATTGTCGCATTCAAATCATTCGCTCGTAAGGTTCACTATTCCAAGTATGTTGTATTTGCTCGTGCGGTTTTTAGTTGGTGTTTGTTTATTGGTAGGTTTATTTTGAGGCGTTGTGTTGTTAGGTGTTTTCAATTTCTGATGAAGTTTCTTAGGTCTTATGGTTTTCGTATTTGTCGGATTATTATTCATATTGAATATTTGATTGGTACTTTATGTATTAGGGGTGTTTGTATGTTGTTTAGGTTATTGACGTGCTAAGGTTGTATTGAGTTTTTATATAAGAACCATCTTTTTGGTTCTTTGTTTATTGATATTTTTTCATTTGTTTTCGTTTCTTTTTATATCCTCCTCTTGTAATAGATCGTTCTTTATTAGCTATTTCAAGTTTTAGTTGTTCAATTTGTAATATTAATTCTTTCAATGAGACCTTATCATTCTCATTATCATTTAAAAGGTTTTCTTTGTTAATTCTTTTTTTTACTTTTTAAAAATTGTAATTCTAATTTTAAATTTCTTAAATGAAATTCTAGGTTTTCTTTTTCACGAACAGTCATTTTATTTGGTTGTTCATAAACTGTGGTAGATGGTTTTTGCAATTTTTCATAGTTTGTATGAAATGATTCTATCTCTTTTTCTATTTTTTTATTTATTTCTTCAATTTTTTCATCTATTAAAGTAATATAATCATTTTTATCAAATGTTTTATTGTTTGAAAATGCATTTTTAATTTTTTGATAAATTTTATTGCGATTATTTAAATATAAAATCAATTATAATTTTAATAGTATCTAAAAAAACGAGTTTAAAATAATCATATTTAATATTAAAATTTGATATGTTAATATCACTTTCAATAATAACGTTTATATTTTTATATAATCCATTTGATTTTATATTTAATATAGTTTTAATCTCTGTATAGATATTTATAAAACTATCATATAATTTATTTTTATTATTATTATCACTCGTTTGTTTTTTATAATTATAATAATTATTAAATAATGGGTCTCTATATATAATTTTATTATAATCAACATCAGCAATTTTTTTTTAAATTAAACATTGAATCATCTTTTAAAAAATTTTTAATATTTTCATTATAGGGCATATAATCAATATCATTTTTTCTTTTTATGAATTCATCGGAAAATTGTATTCCAAAAATACATTGTAAAACTTCTGTAAATTTTTTTCGATATGATTCATTATCAATAATGCTATCACGATTATTTAAAATTTTTAAATCAATTAATAATTGTGTATTTTGACTCATTATTAATTTTAAGATAGATATTTTATTAACAATAAGAAAAAGAAAATAAAAATGTATTAATTTTTATCTTTATTCATAAAAACTGATTTTTCTAATCAATTATTTTTATTGTCGACGAGACGTTAAATCTAACTGCGATTTTTATTGTGATGAACTCTACTGACCGCAAAGCGATTTCTCTGAAAACTACTCTTCCTTCTGATTTCGTGCCTTGGGGTATGACTCCTGAGGAATGGAAGCGAAGATGCGATGAAGGCGAGAAGCGTGCTGCTCAGCGTCGTCGTGAGGAAGATGAGTTTGCAGCAGAAAGAATTCGATTGGGATGGTGAAATCCTTTCGGGAACCATTAAGTGCTTTGCACTTTTTGGTTCTTAAAATTGAGAAAAATAAAAATGTATTAATTTTTATCTTTATTCATAAAAACTGATTTTTCTAATTAATTATTCTAATTGTCTAGGAGACGTTAAATCCAAAAGCGAACTTATTATGGTCAAGAACTATTGTG
>JACCDM011945356.1_pt1 | contig 151823 bp, 165 predicted proteins | sample 7445851 | NCBI WGS metagenome assembly JACCDM01 (sample SAMN15323438, study PRJNA562643) | freshwater metagenome | isolation source: river surface water | place: USA:Blue River Watershed | collected 2017-08-16
CCGAATATCGATCCGGGGCTTTATTTAAAGCCTGATATATGTTATAAAACTACCACGTCGACGTAGCTCAGATGGTTAGAGCGGAGGACTCATAAGCCTCAGGTCGGTGGTTCGATCCCACCCGTCGACACATTATTTTGCCCGCTCAGGGTCAGGTTTGACAGCCTAGTGGCGCTGTTCTACTCTATAGGCAGGACGGTTCAGTAGGTCCGCATACATGCGGCACGATGCCGATCGCGCGCCATGTGGCGCTTTTCAGTTCTTAGTCATACAAACACATACAATCACATACGCAATCAACAACCAACCCGCCAAAACCATGAATCGGTTATATCCAGTATATCCAGCAATCCAATTGAGCGATGGGACGCCCGCTTGCGCAGATCCGTCATACGTCATGCCCCCGCGCGGCCCGCATGGGACAGAGTGCATTGTCTTGTCCAGGACTGGTCACCAGCACCGGTTCCGTCCTTCATCGACACCCGGTCAGTCCGAACTGATTGATTTCGGGGATTTGGGCAAGTATATCCCCGGTCAGGGCCTCATTGTCCAATTCTCAGGACCTGTAGGGGTCGGCAAAGGGACACTCTCGAGGATGATCCTGAAATCCATTCTTGGCTCAGAGCTGCTCATTACATGCACGACGCGCGCCCCTCGCGACAATGAGGAGCATGGCGTGCATTACTATTTCCTCACGGATGATCAATTCGCTGACCATGAAGCGGCTGGCGAATTTATCGAAACGAACGTGTTTTCAACCGGACGGAAATATGGCACTCGTGAAGACGATGTACACAGGCAGATGGATCGGGGCCCATTGATTGTCTCTGATATCAATGTCGATGGAGCAAAGCAAATGAGAGATCGTGCCGGCCGCCTTCCAGGTGTCGTCCTTGATATCTTCGTCATGCCTCCCGGTCGAGATATCGATGAGCGTTTGGACGCATGCCGTCAAAGGGCGACGGCTGACGTCAATACTCGCGATAACATTGAAGCCCGATTGGAAGAGGCTCGGCGTGAAATTGTCCGCGCCGGAGAATTCTCCCATGTCGTCGTCAATGATGAGATCGGCCGGGCTTTTGATGAGGTTATGGCAATAGTCACCGTGGCAAGGACTCGGCAGATGATCCTGATGGATAATCCGTGTGCGGTCTAACCGCACCATGCTCTCGGCCATTGCCTGGCGAGAGAGTTCGGGCCGCCGATCGTACGATCGGCGGCTTTTCTTTTTCTGTATTCGATTGTGCTTTGACGCTCGCGGTGGTCATTGTCAATATATTTTCAATACGCGTTCGTGCATATAATTCCGATATGCCGATGGCAAAAAGAGTGAATAAGAATTTTTTCAAAACATGGTCTGCAGATATGGCCTATGTTCTCGGCTTTTTTGCCGCGGATGGATATGTAACGATAGACAAGAGGGGTGGACACTATTGGTCCATCGATATTCGGGACAGGCCCCTGCTCCTGAAAATTCGCAATGCTGTCGGGTCTGGCCATGCGATTTCGCGAAGACAAAGAAAGTGCAAGGCCAGGACGTGTTATACGTATCGGCTGCAAATAGGCAGCAAGGAAATGTGTGCTGACTTGCAGGCCTTGGGGTTCCGGCACAACAAGACCAATAATATGACCGTGCCTTTTGTCCCTGACGAGCTGTTCGGAGATTTCGTCAGGGGTTATTTTGACGGAGACGGCCACGTGTGGATGGGGATGAATCAGAAAGGCGGGATTAGGCGTTTTTTGACCATTCAAACCGTATTTACCTCATGCTCGCTGATCTTTTTGGAGCAGCTCAGTCTCAGACTTGAGACATGTGGCGTCGGACAGGGCAGAATATCGCAAGGAAAGGGGTCTTATTACCGTCTGCGGTACAGCGTCAGGGGCTCTTTGAAAATGCATAATTTTATGTATAATGGTCTCACCTCCTCGCTGTTCTTGCAGCGAAAGAGGGCTGTTTTTGAAAAATACAAGGAAAATGCGGCTGTAGCTCAACGGTAGAGCACGCCCCTGTCACGGGCGAGGCCGTGGGGTCAGCACCCATCAGCCGCGCATACAAAACAAAACCCCTTTTGGGGTTTTTGTTTTTGTGCGGCTGAGGAAGCGCTGGGAGCGCTTCCGTATGGGTGCTGACGCCCGATTGAGCGCAGATCATGAGCGTAGCGAAATGATATGCCCAATCGGGGTACTGGGGCAGTAGGCCCCAGCACCCATCAGCCGCGCATTTGTAAAACACTCATTTCATATGGGTGTTTTACTGTGGGGCGATGGGGGGTGGACTGTGATATCATTTACTTATGAGTAATACAATCAGTTTTCAACTTCTTCCAGGAGAAGTTGAGGTAAAGAGAATCGAAAATACAACTGTAACGCAGACGGCTTTTCTTACATATAAAAAGCTTCTTGCTCAAGATGTCGTAGTTACCAATAAAAGAGTGGCTATAATAAATAGACTGATGCCAGCTTTCGCCAATTTGCCCTTTTCGATCTTTTATAAAGAATCTGATTATAATTCTTCAAAGACTCTTACCTCTTTAGTACTTCAGAATGTAAAAAAAGAAAAAGAACTTACGATTTTATTATGTAAGGGTTTTTGGATCTTTCCTGGTCAGAAATGGAAAATTAAAGATTTGGAAATTGCGGATATTGCCCTAAAGAATAAGAATTCATAATCGCAGTTCTTACTTCATTGACTGGATAGCGCATTTGAAACAAAGACCCCTTTTTGGGTTTTTATTTTTGTGCGGCAAAAAAGCCAATATGACGGGTTTATGAAGGCCAAAATGGTTTTTGCCAGACACCTGAGTGCTGGCTGTCTATATGAAGCAGAGGATCTTAGCCGACATTAATCGGGATTCGTATTACGAACGTCGTCTTCCTCTCGGTGCCTGCGGATATGCCGTATGGTTCCAGCGAAATGCTCCCGCCAAAATGCTTTTGCAATATATGCCTTGATGCTGAGAGGCCATATCCCCAGCCGGCATGCCTTTTGGTCGTGAAAAACGGATCGAATATCGATCCTCTGATATGTTCAGGAATGCCTATTCCATTGTCCCTGACGAGAATTTTGATTTGGGTGGGTTGACTGATCGCATGTATCTCCAGGGTCAGGCGGCTGTCTTTGCCATCCTCAGTACCGCTTTTCGCCTGAATGTCCAACCGCTGTTCGCGATCTCGTTCTCGCTTGGATTCGAGCGCGTCTATCGCATTGCTGATGAGGTTTGTAAGCACATGTGAGAATAATGACGGGCTGCCGTTTATGTAAAGGGATGCGGGGATGCTTTTGCGCACGATGATGCCTGACTTTTTGATGCGGCTTTGGTGGAGGAGGAGCGATTCGTCGATCGACCGCGCTATCTGCATGCGTTCGGTCGCAAAGTCCATCCTGATCTGGTTTCTGGTCGCATTGATGATGTCCTGGATTTTTCGGCTCGCTCCGACTATGGCATCGATCGACGAAGGGTCGGATGGCGCATTCCTCACGCTTGCCGAATCCCGGCCTCGGTCCATGCATAATGCGGTAAGAGGGCTCATAAGATCATGTATGAGGCCTGCGGACAATTTGCCGAATTCGACGAATCTGTACATCTCGGTCGTGCGCTCGATCTGGGACTGTTCGAGTTCCTTGGTACGTTCGATCACCTTTGCTTCCAGACCGTCCCGTTCCGCGGCAAGGTCGCGTTCTGATGATCTCGCTCGTATCAAGGCGGATTCCGTCTGCCTGTTAGACAGCCATGAGATGCCGGAAATGAATAGGATGAGGATCGAGTATTCGATTATGTCCATGCCGTCAGGTGCGATGCTTGTCCATGAGTAGTCTGGCGAATGGATCCCGTATTGGCGCATGAGCTCTAGGGCAAAGACGATTGCGCTTCCGCTGAGCGCATATATGAATCCGGACCTGCTATTGATAAGGAGGCTCGTGCACGTGCTGATGAAGGCGATTCCGAGGAGAACGGTCGGGAGTATGGCACCCCAGACATAAGCGCTATAGAGCAATCCAAATGAGAAAAACGCGATCGTGACGCATGATGCGGCGAATATCCTGCCTTTGCGTGACAGGACATATGCCGCACCGATCGGGGAGGCTATCATGAGAAAATTAAGCAGGCCGATGCGGCTCTGATGCCGCAGGGCATTGTTGAGGACCATCAGGAAAAACAAGAACGTGATCGCGATGCAGAATCCCAGTATCACGTTGAGGATCAGCTCTCGTCGATAGTCGTCCGGACTGACTGATTTTGGATGAAGGAATCTGAGGATTTTCATGACACGTATATCATACAATAACCAGCATGATGGCTGGTTATCGCATGCGCACGCTATGCTGGCGTCATTTCCATGGCGCCTGCAGGGCCTGATTGAGGGCCTTCTGACTCAAGGACTTGGCTTCGCGTACGGAAGTCATGCCTCTTGCTATGTTTTGGATCATAGGATGCTTGGGGCTGATAATGAGGGATGCGTGGGACGCATGGCATGTCATGGTAATCGCTATGGTTCTGGATATTTCCATGCGTCCCAAAAAGCATGATACGGGTTCGAGATGAAATCCTGATCAAGTGTGGGGGTCATTCTGCTATCTTGTAGCCCCTGCCCATGATCGTATGGATGATTGGCCGATTAGGTGACTCGATTTTCCTGCGCAAATTGCGCATATGTGCCTCCACCGTATTTGAAAAAGGATCTGAATTCATGTCCCATACTTCCTCCATGATTTCCTGTCTCGATACCACATGGCCTCGTTTGCGGGACAATGTCTGCAGGATTCCGAATTCCTTTCTGGTCAGGTATACCTTCTCGCCGTTTTTCGTGATCTCGACTCTTCGGGTGTCGATCGTAACGTCGTCTATCGTCAGCACCTCTTCGGATATCTTGTAATTTCGCTTGGTCAACGCCCGTACCCTCGCTCTGAATTCGGCATATGTGAACGGCTTTGCGAGATAGTCGTCAGCGCCATTTTCAAGGAGAGTCACCTTGTCATCGACTTCTCCTCTTACGGAAATCATCATGATGGGGGATTGGATCCCTGCGCCGCGTATGTCTCGCACGATGCTGAGACCATCCTTGCCAGGCAGGATATAGTCGATGATTATGAGATTGTAGTGGTTGGTCCGCGCCATATATGATCCGTTTACTCCATCCGGCATATGGTCGACGGTAAACATGTCGGCTTCGAGGGCCTGCTTCAGAGACAGTCTCAGGAATTCGTCGTCTTCGATTATCAGTATTTTCATAAAATGTTTGGCGCGGCCTCCTTGCACATGTACGCGCCTGATATTGCATTATTATAATTTGGCCACCGTATGGTTATACGTAATGGTAGATCAAATCTGAATGAAAAAACCTAAGCGGCTGGGGATAAGTCGAAATTGTCATATGGTCCGAATGAGTTTCCTGCTTCGTGAAATACAAAAAGCGCGCCCTCAGATTCTGGGCGCGCTGTTCTTTTACTCGCTTTTCTTCTTCGCCTTGTCGCGATCGGTCTTTGTCAGGTACTTCTTCCTGAGTCGGGTCGATACCGGGGTGATTTCGAGATATTCGTCATCTGACATGATTTCGAGACCGCGCTCGATAGTGACTTCGAGAGCCGGATCGAGATATACGGTAGCATCGGTACCCGATGCCCGCATATTCGTGAGCTGCTTGCCCTTCGTAGGGTTCACTTCCATCTCATCGCCCTTTGATGTGTTTCCGATGACCATGCCGGCATATACCTCGGTACCAGGCACGATATAGAGGGCGCCTCGATCCTGGAGCGATCCAAGGGCAAAGTGAAGTGCCTTGCCATTTTCCATAGATACCATCGATCCTGCTGCTCGCTTCTCGATTACTCCTGCATATGGCTTGAAGGCCACGAATCGGCTTGAAAGGATTCCTTCTCCCTTGGTATCGACTACGAATACGCTTCGGTATCCGAGCAATCCTCGAGTCGGGATATCGAATGTCAGTCGGCTGAGGCCGTTCTTCTGAACCATGTTCGTCATGACGGCCTTTCGCTTTCCGAGCTTTTCTATGATCGTTCCCGTGAATTCGTCAGGAGTGTCGATGATCAGCTCTTCGAATGGCTCTGACTTTACGCCATCGATATCCTTCATGATAACTTCTGGCTGCGATACCTGCATTTCGAATCCTTCTCGTCGCATCTGCTCGAGGAGGACGGCGATATGGAGCTCGCCTCGTCCATATACCTTGAACGAATCAGCATTGTCGAAATTGACCTGCAATCCTACGTTTACTTCGAGCTCCTTTTCCAATCGGTCGCGGATCTGGCGGCTTGTTACGAATTTTCCTTCTCGGCCTGCGAACGGAGAGTCGTTTACGAGGAAGTTGAGGGAAATTGTCGGCTCATCGACGGTGATGGTAGGCAAGAGCGGCGTCTCGGCATTGTCGGCAACGGTATCGCCGATATAGATTTCAGGTATTCCCGCAATCATGACGACATCGCCCGCATACGCTTCGTCCGCATCTTTCTTTCCCATGCCTTCGAAGGTATAGATCTTGGTGACGCGACCCTGCTTGATGTCGCCATTGGCTTTCTTCACGAATACGTTCGCATTCGTCTTGATCGTTCCTTTCCAGATTCGAACGACGGCCATTCGTCCGAGATAGTTGTCATATGCCAGGTTGAATGGCTGGGCCTGAAGAGGGGAAGCCGCATCGTCATCAGCGGCAGGAATATGGTTCAGTATGGTGTCGAATAGCGGATCAAGGCTGATGAATTCCTCATCAAGCGTGAGCTTCGCCTTTCCTTCTCGTCCGACGGCGTACACGGTAGGGAAGTCGAGCTGCTGGTCATTTGCTCCGAGCTCCATGAACAACTCGAGGACTTCGTCGTGCACTCGGTGAGGGTCGGCCGCAGGCTTGTCGAGCTTGTTCAATACGACGATCGGTCGCAATCCCAATTCGAGCGACTTTTTCAATACGAATCGCGTCTGCGGCATCGGGCCTTCCTGTGCGTCCACGATGAGGATCACGCAGTCAATCGATCTCAATACTCGCTCTACCTCGGATCCGAAGTCGGCATGTCCAGGGGTGTCGATGATATTGATCTTGGTGTCCTTATATATGAGCGATGCGTTCTTCGCGTAAATGGTGATGCCTCGCTCCTGCTCGAGCGCATTGGAATCCATGCTTGATGCGCCTTCCTTGACCGCGCCGGTTGAGCGCATCATTGCGTCTACGATGGTCGTCTTGCCATGGTCTACGTGGGCGATGATAGCTATGTTTCTGATTTTCATATATGTGTTTTTGTGATGGCAACGCCTGCCTGATAGGGCATGGAGTCTCCCGCGCGCCGTTCGAGTCTCGATCGGGCCCGGCCAGTGGCAGGGGATCGATGGACAGCGAGCGGATCTCGGTGGTTTTTTGGTAAAAAATAAAAGGCGGTTAAGCCGTAAATATGTGGAACACTATACATTGTTTTCATTGAAAAGAAAAGACCCCCGGCATGCGCTTCTGCATGCCAGGGGTCGATGTGTTTTTTGCGGAAGGTCAGGATGCCTTTTGCGAGCCGTCTTCGCGGACCATCAGGACCAAGAAGTCGCCGGCCGCTACCCGTTTCCGGCCTTGCGGTCCTGCATAGGGCCTGAGAGCGCCCCGTTCCTGGCGGTAGGTCGTCAGAGGCGTCCTTCCTGCTGGGTTGATGACCACCCATGCACCGTCCTGGATCAGGCCCGCATCGAGGAGACGTGCAGCCTGGCTTTCGGACATGGCTTCGTGTCTGGTCGCGTAATGCGCCAGATCAGTCGTGTTGGTAGTTCCTTGGAACTTGATCTGCCGGATCGACGGTAACGAGTCTGTCTCGAGGTCCGCTCTTTCCCAGATCGGTACGATGGGCGATGGTTCTCGGGTGATCCCTGGCGTTGGTGTGAGTGCAAGGAGTGCCAGCATTTTGACTCTGCGAGAGTGTTTTTGCGGTTTCATCCGTTTTTTCTGTCTGAATGTGCTTTGTTGGATGCTTCCTTTGATCGGCTGAATTCATATTGTCCAATCCCCCAGGATCGGGAATTCGGCCGAATGAAAGGACAGCTCATAAACTCTACACCATGTCAAAGTAAAATGTCAAATTGAGTCTGAACGTTTTGATCAGGGCAAATGGCAGGAGAGCAGCGAAAACCATGTCTTGATATGGGCAATGTATGAAAAAAGTAAAAAATGTGAGAGTTCCAGGGACAGTAATGCCGGGGCGCGCAAGCGCGCCCCGGCACGATTTTGTTCTGAACTAAACCCCTCAGGCGTAGCCTCGCGTGATGATGTGGGAATTTGTCATCACGCACCATATCATTGGGGTCTCTTCGAGCTGCCATCCGGTACCTTCCGGATTCGGTTCAAGTGCATACCAGCCCATTGTCCCGTCCTTGTGGACGATGAGCGTGATCACCCGAAGGCGATCCTGTTTTAATATTCGATCCGTCAGCGCCGGTCGCTCCCCCAGTGCTGCGAGCAGTGTGTCCAGGCGGCCTCCGAAGACCAGCTCGCTGAATGCCTCCAACGTGAAGGCGTAATCGGAATCCACGAATCCGTACTGCTCGACAATGTATTCGAGGATTATAGGACGGGATACGTGGAGCAGGTTCATGGGTGCGGGTTGAGCGCCTGCGTTCGTTGCCATGAGTGCCAGTACGGCACCCATCATTGGTGAGCTCATGAGTTCTGAATGGTGTTGGTGTTCATGATACCTCGTCCTCTTGCGCGTGTCCCCCAGGACCCCGTGCTTCAAGGTAGTATCATGAAATAAATAGTAGTACGATGCCATGTCTTGTCAAGAGGAGCGTGCGGCACGGTGATGGCTGTGAAAGCCATAAGGCCGTCGACTGTAGAAACAACGATGACAATAGCAGGGTATCGATGGAAAAAAAAGTGAGGCGGTTGCAGCGGTATGTGTCCTTACGCAGCCACCTCTACGGGTTTGACTTTGTCATCAAAAAACTTAACATATCAACTATTATGCGACGCAAGTCAAAGATAGCATTCATAGAGCCGCTTCTCGCTTCGGCGATGGTCATCGAAAGGCATATCGATTCATGCATTCGCGAGGCGGGTCAGTATGGAATCTCTCAGTTCAAGATTCTGCTTTCCATACAGCGGCTAGCGGGCAATTCCAAAAAGGGACTTGGCATCAAAGGCCGCTGCTGTCAGTCGGTCATCGCTCAGCATCTCGGCGTGTCGGAAGCTGCGGTAAGCCGGCAGATCTCTGTCATGGCCAGCGATCGATTGCTGACGCGGACGCATGATCCTGATGAAAAGAGGCGGGTGGTGCTAGGGTTGACCGCAAAAGGCAAGGGATTTCTCTCAAAGACGATGAGAATGGTCGACAAGGAGCTCGCCAGGATTTTCCGGCCGATTTCCAAGACGTCACGAAATCAACTGGCATCCCATCTCAATAAGACGTTGGAGTCTTTGTCAAGAAATACGGATCACTATCAGGTGGTCAAACATGACAACTGATGTCGATTTCATGTTTTTTTCATAAAAATACTATATAATGACAACCATATCGCCATGATCACTTCAATGAAAAACAAAATAAAGGATTTTTTAACATATGCATGGGCAAATAAGCGACGTCCGAGGATATGGATTCCCGGCATCTTGATCGTCGTGCTTGTCTTCATTGCCCTCAAGCCGAGTGGCACCAATGCCTCATATGAGATCCTGGCCATCGAGCCGCGGGAGTTTGTGCAGGAGGTATCTGTCACTGGCAAGGTGGTCCCGGCCCAAAAAGTCGATCTTGGATTTGAGTATTCGGGCAGGCTCGCTCGCATGGACACCTCTGTCGGTGCACTCGTTAAGAAAGGCCAGTCATTGGCTAGTTTGAATAATGCAGACTATTATGCCGGCCTTCAAAAAAGTCAGGCCGCATACGCAAGCGAGCAGGCGAAGCTTGCCGATATAAGAAAAGGCAATCGACCGGAGTCCATCGCGATCGCACAGTCTGATGCAGAGGTCGCGGCCCAGAATGTCATTCAGGCAAAGCTCGATGTCGTCGAACAGGCAAAGGATTCGTATGCGAAAGCCGATGATGCCATAAAAAACAAGGCTGACAATGTGTTCAGCAATCCGAGAGGCAATAATCCAGAGCTTACGTTTTTTGTCGAAGGCAATGCGTCTCTCCGAACATCCTTGCAAAACCAGAGAATACGCGTCGGGGAAATCCTGACCGCATGGCAGTTACAAAACAGCAAGCTCAATAGCAATACGTTGACCGATATCCAGCTGCGCGAGATTACAGAGAACGGAACCCTTATCCAAGGGTTTCTTAATGACCTCAATACGGCAGTCGGATCAGTAAATTCGAGTCTTTCATCGTCGGCAACGTTTGTGCAGTATCGATCCGACATCAGTACGGCCCGGACAAATGTCAATGCCGCGGTACTGGCATTTGGCGGTTCGGTGACGGCTCTTAAAAATGCTGAGTCTGCGCTCGCTCGAGCAAAGCAGACTCTCGCGCTTCAGCAAAGCGGAAGCACCCCGGAAGAAATCAAGGCAGCGGAAGCAAATGCTCAGAGCGCAGCGGCCGGTGTTTCAAGCGCAGCAGCATCGCTTTCAAAGACCGTCATACAGGCACCCTTTGATGGCATCGTCACTCGAGTTCAGTACAAAGCAGGCGAGTCTGTCGCCTCGGCAGAGCCTGTGATTACCCTCATGAGCGATGCCTCATTCGAGATCGAGACATTCGTTTCCGAAAATGATGTACCCAAGCTGAGAATTGGCCAGAAGGCAAAGGTCACGCTGGACGCTCTGGGAGATGCCGTGGTATTCGAGGCTACGGTTCGTCAGGTTGATTTGTCCGAAACCATCAAAGATGGGGTGGTGACATACAGGACCAGGCTGCAATTCGATTCCAGGGATGAGAGGATCAAATCAGGACTTACTACAAATGTCGTCGTTGAGACTGATAGGCGTCCTGGCATCATCAAGGTTCCTCAATCCGCCATCGTGCTGTCCAAAGGCCAGAAGTATGTAAAGATTGCTCCGCCAGGAGTGACCGTCTGGGACAAAGACATCGATGGCCGATCGCAGCTCGTTCCTGTGACTACCGGAATGATCGACAAGGAAGGGGACTTGGAAATATTGAGTGGCGTATCGGCTGGAAATGGAATAATTATAAAGTCGTCAGCCAAGAAAGAGTAATTTGAATAATCCGGACAAGGTCATGTCTTCGGCCTCGTGAGCCAATTGGATTCGGTCAGCGTGCCTGCCTCCTTACTTCGCAAAAAAATAATGAAACATCTATTCAATCATTCGCGCGTGGCATTTTTTCTGGCAATTCGCCAGGTACGGCATGCGAGCATCTGGACGACCGGACTGATCGTCCTTATCATGACCCTTACATTCCTCAATCTCACCGTAGTGAGCGGAGTATTGGTGGGTCTCATACAGAGCTCAGTCGAAACCGCGAAGGACAGATATTCCGGGGACATTGTCGTCACCAATCTCAGGCAGAATCCATATATCGAGCGAACCGACGAGATCATGAGCGTGATACGAAACCTTCCGCAAGTAGACGGGGTCGTGGGAAGAGTTGTTGCGGGCGGAAAGATAAATGCCGACTATAAGCGCCTGCTCCGCGATGACGAAACGCCGAATGCGGCGAATGCAAGCGTGGGAGGCATTGAGCCACTGAATGAGGACGCCCAGACCGGATTGTCACAGTTCGTCCTTGAAGGAAACTATCTTGATGACAATGACAGGGATGGCGTATTGGTAGGAGCGTTCCTTATCAGGGAGCTGACTCCTGTCGATGCTCCGGGATTCGAACAGCTTCGCAACGTCACGATTGGGCAGAAAATGAAATTGACGGTCGGAAACAATTCGAAAGAGGTGATCGTCCGAGGAATCATGAAATCAAAGATCGATCAGATCGATGCTCGCGTGATAATGAACCAGAGCGAGCTCCGAAAGCTGATCGGTCGCTCGGATTATAATCTGGACGAGATTGCCATAAAGCTGCAGCCAGGATCAAGCTATGCCGAAGCATTGGAAATAAAGAATATCCTCATTGGGAACGGGTTCAGTTCGAGTGCCAATATCCAGACATTCGAAGAGGCTTTGCCCAAATTCCTGAAAGACATGACTGCCATGTTCGGCATGCTCGGAAACATGATCGGATCGATCGGCCTTGTGGTGGCATCGATCACCGTATTCATCGTCGTATTCGTCAATGCGATCACGCGCAGGAAATTTATCGGGATCTTGAAAGGCATAGGCGTGCATTCGCGAGTCATCGAATTGTCGTATGTCATGCAGTCCATATTCTATGCGGTTCTCGGATCCGTGATAGGTCTCATGCTTCTGTACGGGGTTCTGGTTCCATTCGTCGATGCTCATCCGATCAATTTCCCATTCAGTGACGGAGTCATCTATGCTCCGTTTTCGGGATCGGTATTGCGAGCGCTTGCCCTGTTCATCGCTTCGATCATCGCGGGGTACATACCTGCGAGGATGATCGTAAAGAGGAATACGCTCGATTCTATTTTGGGACGATAGGCAGCGTCAAATGATTTTTACAAAAAAAAGATGATACGAAAATAAATCAATAATCCACTATGCCAAAGCCAATCATCACGACAAAAAATCTCGAAAAGACCTTCACTGACGGAGACCGCATAACGCGGGTGCTTCGCGGCATCGATCTGGAAATCAAGGAAGGCGAATTCGTAGCGATCATGGGGCGATCAGGCGCAGGAAAAAGCACCCTTTTGTATCAAATCGGCCTTCTTGATGAACCGACATCCGGTGAGATTACGATCAACGGAACGGATACGCACAATCTGACAAGTGATGAGAAGACGCAGTTTCGACTCGATCAGCTCGGATATGTGTTTCAGGATTATGCATTGCTGCCTGATCTGACCGCGCAGGAGAATGTCGCCGTCCCGCTGCTTATGCAAAACAAGCCGCGTGCAGAAGCGTATAGGATGGCGGATGAGGCATTGGCCAAGGTGGGGCTCGGCGACAAGTTGTATAATTTGCCGGCCAAGCTTTCCGGAGGACAGCAGCAGCGCGTCTCTATCGCGAGGGCGATTGCTCATAATCCGCGAATCATCTTTGCCGATGAGCCGACCGCGAACCTCGATACGGAGAGCTCTGCCATGATCCTGGACATCTTTTCCGATTTGCATGCAAAGGGTCAGACCATCGTGATGGTCACCCATGAAGAGGAATATTCGAGCGCCGCTGACCGTGTTCTCGTCATGAAGGACGGCATCATCGCGGAAGAAAGGAGGAAATAGCGAGGGCTTGGGGGAGGGCGGTTTTTTTGAGTGCTCTACCCATCCTGATTTCATATGATATAGTATTGCCGGTTACAGAAATCCAACCCAGTTCTATATAACACAATGACTACAAGAAGCATTCAGATGCCGGAAGCGCTGTCGCCGTTTCCTTTTTTCACTACCAGTCAGACAGAGATAATTCTCAATCAAGGAATCAAGAGCGATCTCTATAGCGCATGGTCTTGCGGGGTATGTCACATGTCTGAGAGAAAGATTATTCACGGAGGGGCTCATGCATTTGATGCGTATCCCCAGCACAGATTCGAGACCGGTTATGATAGCAGGTATGATGTTGCCTCTTTCGCGAAGATATTCGTCAGCATCCTCGTTCTCAATGCGGTTACTCGCGGCCTTGCCTCGCTCGATACTGCCATTACCGCATATGTCCCGACACTGCGGCCACAAGGTCGATGCCCGACCATTCGCGATCTGCTGTCGTTTGGGGTGACATTCGATCTCGAGCACTTGGTATCGCCATATACGTCCATGTCCGCGGACAAGGTATGGCGTGAGATCGTGAGCGCCCGGATTTGCGTCAGTGGATTCAGGTATAGCAATTACGCTCCATTCATCCTCGCCAGAATGCTGGAAGAAATATACAGCCGGTCATTCGCTGATTTGGTCCGAGAAATCCTAATTGTCCCGCTTGGATTGTCCTGCACGACATTCGGGATTGAGGATCTTTCGCAATATCAAGTCGTCGCGACTGAGGTCGTGAACGGCAAGCTCATATGCGGCCCTCAAGACGAACTTACGAGAGCTCTTCATCCGCGCACAACTGGCGTCTCAGGAATGTTCTCGACATGTGGGGACATGCTCAAGTTGGCGGAATTCATGATTAGTGAAAGCGCCGGCAGTGGTGAATGCATCGCACCGGATCTTTTGTCGCAACTTGGTCAGAATCAGATTTCGACTGGATTTGGGCGTCCTGACGCGCCAGATTCAGGGCTTGGCTTTGGCCTGCTCAGCGAACTGATGAGAGACTATACTATGCCTCGCGTTGCAGAGAGAAACCCTTGGCTTCTGGACGGTGCGTTTTTCAGGAGTTCGTTTACCGGATGCACATTCGTCGTCTGTCCGGCAATGCAATCGGCCATGGTCTTGTGTACGAATTATGTCCATCCCGTTCGCAAGGATCGAGAATCGATGTCACGGCTTCGACATGCCATCGTCGCCTCGACGCTGTTTGGCGAGCTGGTGCCTGAGGCCCAATCGCTGTTTAAACCAGGGGCGTCATCTTTCGTTTGAGGTGCGACGAGGCAGCGAGTAGGTCACTGCAGACCTAGGCAATTGCGGACAAGGCGATCCGCGATACGCATGCAGCAGTAGGCCGACCAGATACATGTGAGCGCCAAAGGCATCTCCGTGGCTGGTCGGCTTTTTATTTTTCGTGATTTTTCCATATTTTGATATAGTATCTGAACTCATGTCCCAAGAAATGTTCAACTCATACTACGATGCGAAGCTTCATAAGAAGGCGCATCCCGAATTGCGTTTTTTTGATAGGAAAAAAACAGCTCTTGCGAGCGCAAAGCATGTTCATATTATCGGCATCTGTGGCACGGCTATGGGAACATTTGCCTTGATGCTGCGCGATTCGGGCTTTAGGGTCAGCGGATCTGATGCCCAGTTCTGGCCTCCCATGGGACCGCTTCTCCGATCGAGCGGCGTGGAAATATTCGAAGGATGGAATGCGGAGAATATCGCAAGCGATGTCGATCTGGTCATCGTGGGAAATGCATGCGGCCCGACGCATGTCGAAGTCGTCGCGGCGAGGGAACGCGGATTGGCATTGATGTCGATGCCCGAGGTGTTGGGAGAATATTTCGTAGGTGATGACAAAGAGTCCCTTGTCGTTGCTGGAACGCATGGCAAGACCACCACTACGGGACTTCTGGCCCATGTCCTGTCGTCGATAGGCGAAGATCCGACATACCTGATAGGCGGGGTGACGCAAAAGGCAAAGCCGCGCGCCGATGCAGGAGTGCATACGGGCAATGGATCTGCCGCTGAAGGCACAAGCCATCATGTGGGCAAAGGAAGATTCGTCGCGCTCGAGGGAGACGAATACGATACGGCGTTCTTCGACGCGCGTCCGAAATTCCTGCATTATCGTCCCTCATATTCGATCATCACGTCCGTCGAATGGGATCATGTCGATATCTATTCGAGCATCGAGGAGTACAAGACGGCATTCGCGCATCTGATCGATGTGACGCAAAAAGGATTGGTGATATCGGCCGCATATCCGCTTTTGAACAGCCTTATCGAGAGCGTATCTCATCGGGCACGTGTTTTGACATACGGCATGAATGAAGGTGCCGATCTGAGACCGGTATTGGGTGCCATAGACGAGAATGGGCAGCGGTTTGAATTGTTTGTAAAAGGCATATCAGCCGGAACATTCACGACGCCGATGTACGGAGAGTACAATATGCTAAATACCGTAGCGGTGCTCGGAGTTTTGCATCAGGCCGGATTCGATATCGGATCGGATGGCATCAAGGATGCGATCGCGAGTTTTCCGGGCATGAAGCGAAGGCAGGAAATCGTGAATGAAATCCTCATCAAGACAAGCGATTTGCCCGTCACTATCATCGATGATTTCGCTCATCATCCGACCGCGGTGCATGAGACATTGAAAGGCATCCGCAACAGGTTTCCGGGACGGCGCATCGTCGCGCTCTTTGAGCCGCGATCGAATACGAGCAGGCGCAAGATGTTTGAGCATACGTACCCTGCGGCTTTGGCAATTGCCGATCTTGTGGGAATAAAGACACCGCCATATCGCGCCGAAGTCGATGCCGGACAAGATCTCCTCGATCCGCATGTGATTGAGCGCGATATTCAGGCACTCGGCAGGGAAGTCGTACTGACTGACACTACGGAGGATCTGGTTCAGGGAATCGTTCCGCTCATCATGCCCGGAGACGTGATCGTGGTCATGAGCAATGGCGCTTTTGACGGCATACATGGAAAAATAGCATATGCTCTGCTATAGTAGGGACGCAAAGGCCGACATGGCCTTTTTCCCTGCAATATGAATCTCTCAAACATACGCAACTTCAGCATTATCGCCCATATCGATCATGGCAAGTCGACACTTGCTGATCGCATGCTTGAGCTCACGCATACTATCGAAAAGCGCAAGATGATGGATCAGGTTCTCGACAGCATGGAGCTCGAGCGCGAGAAGGGCATCACCATCAAGATGCGCCCGGTGCAGATGCATTATAAAATCCCCAGGGATCTCGTATCGGAAACGATTGACGAAAAATCAGGCACTGTCATCAATGCCACATACAAGGCAGGCGAGGAATTCCAGCTCAACCTCATCGATACGCCGGGTCATATCGACTTTTCATATGAGGTGTCTCGCGCCCTCAAGGCCGTCGAAGGCTGCATCCTCCTCGTCGATGCGACTCAGGGCGTGCAGGCACAGACGCTGACGACGCTTCGCATGGCGAGAGATACGGGCCTCACCATCATCCCGGTTCTGAGCAAGGTGGATTCTCCTCTTGCCCGCATAGATGACGTGAAGAGGGAAATGTGCACATTGCTCGGCTGCAAGCCCGAAGAGATCATGGCCACATCCGGAAAGACTGGCCAGGGAGTTGACGCGCTCTTTCAGGAAATCATCAAGCATATTCCCGCACCGCATGAGGAGATCAAGGATTCCAATTCTCTCCGAGCGCTCGTTTTCGATTTTCAGTATTCGAATCATAAGGGAGTGATCGTATACATACGCGTCATGGAAGGATCCGTCGCGAAGGGCGATGATCTGTTGTTCAGAATCGCGGATGAAAAATTCAATGCGCTCGAAGTGGGCATCTTTACCCCGAATGAGGAACCTGTCGCGCGACTCTCTGCAGGAGAGACGGGGTATATCGTGACGGGCATCAAGCGTCCGGGTATCGCATCTGTTGGAGATACGATCACGCTTCTCAAGAAGCCATTGCCGGAACTTGCGGGATATATGAATCCTGCTCCGGTCGTATGGGCATCGGTGTATCCGGAAGACGCAGATGATTTCGAATTGCTAAAGCAGGCGCTCGGCAGATTGCGATTGTCGGATTCCGCATTTTCATACGAAGAAGAATCATCGGGCTCTCTCGGCCGCGGATTCCGGTGCGGATTTCTCGGGCTCTTGCATCTCGAAATCATAACCGAGCGACTGAAGCGCGAATTTCATCTCGATCTCGTCATCGCGACGCCAAGCATCACGTATGAGGTCAGGCTGAAAAGCGGCAAGGAGGTCACGATCTATTCGCCGTCGCTTTTTCCCGATCATGGAAACTATACGGAAGTCCATGAGCCATGGGTCAAGCTAAGCATCATCGCGCCTTCGGAATATGTCGGTCCCGTATATCAGCTACTCTATGATCATGAAGGGGAACTTGTCGATTCGGAAACATTCGGGGATGGACGCACGAGCATGACGATCAAGATGCCACTCCGAGAATTGATGCGAAACTTCTTTGACGAATTGAAAAGCGTTTCGTCCGGATATGCATCCCTTTCATATGAGTTCGAGTCATTGCGCAAGGCAGACGTGACGCGCATGGACATATTGGTGGCAGGCGAGCCAGTCGAGGCGTTTACCCGAGTGGTCGCAACGCGCCGCGTCGATGAGGAGGCGAACAAGGCCGTCGATCGATTGGAGGCAGTGCTCCCACAGCAGATGTTCGTAACCAAGATCCAGGCACAGGCGGATGGCCGCATCATCGCATCGAGGACAAAGTCTGCGCTTCGCAAGGACGTTATCGGGCATCTCTATGGAGGCGATGTGACGCGAAAGAACAAGCTTCTCGACAAGCAGAAGAAGGGAAAGAAGAAGATGAAGGAGCGTGGCCAGGGCAATGTGAATATTCCGCATGAGGTATTCCTGAAGATGATGAAGACGGGGGAGTAGTGTGGGTATGTATAAAAATTAACGCGTTTCCGCGTACCTATTGACTGGCAGCGAGTTTAATGTACTATTTTTCGGTACAAAGTCCTTTGACTGGCCGTTACACCGTCTTCGTTTTCCGCCGTGTGGTGGAGGATATTGGATTTTGTCATCTAGGCTAAAATCAGCGCAACCGTTAATACAGAAACACACTACCATGGCCAAATCACCAAAACCACGCATCGCAATCTTTCTGGCACAACCCGGCGGCACGCTCGTTGGGAAAGGAAAGCAATTCGAAAATCACTGGGATCTGTGCAAAGGATTGCACGAGCTCGGCGCAGAGGCAGTCACGCTTCCGTTCTGTCTGCCTTATGTTGACCCGGACAAGGCCACCGATCCCAAGACCGGCGGCACCTACTGCCGGGAACTGCTCAAGCAGTATGAGGGTTGCGGTACGCCCGCCCTGCGCTTTGAGGCTCATGTTCCGGGCAATAAAAAACTCCTGCATACGTCACGCATCTCCCGCTTCGCATCTTTCTCGCCTGAAGGCTTGCGCAAAGAGGTCGCGACCTACGAGGCCGACGCTGACCACGCCATGAGCCAGGCGATCATTGCCTCTGCCAATTGCGAATTCAGGCATCTCGTCTCCTTTTCGGGTGGCAGGGGCTATCAAGCGGCTCAGTATCCCTGGCCGGCATACCCGCGGGATTTTCGAAAGGTGATCCTCGCTCTCCTCATCATTAAATGGCAGCGTCGCCTCAACCAGTCTGCCAAGGCGGGCGTTACGACCGGCTTCGAACTTCATCCCGAACAGGATCTCAATTCGCCGATACTGCTCAAGCTGATGCGTGACTTCCTGGGGAAAGTGGACCCTGAAGCTGCCACTGCATTGGCCGCAAATGGCGATGCTTCCCACGAAACCCTCAAGGGAGGAGATGCGGTTGATCACATGACATACCTCGTCGAGCACAATCTGCTGAAGATGTGTCATGCAAAGGATGGCGAAGTGCGCCCCTTCCATGGCGGCGGTATGGACGGTGACTTCTCTCCGCGTTGGAGCGATTCTCGCCGCCGGTTCTGCACATTCGGCACCGGTCAAGCGGACTGGAAGAAGATTCTGCCGATCTGGCTTAAGCTTCACGATGATTTGCCGGATGGCTTTGACCTGGTCGGGGAACTCGAATGTTCGAGGTTTCCTAACATGTGGCAAAACGCCGAGTTGACGATCCAAAATCTGCGCCGCGCTCGTGACAAACAGGATCTGATTGACGGCAACGGCATAACCGCTCGTCCTGCTGACGGGGATGACTGGGAATCGTTCTGCAGTGGCAAAGACACCGCAACCCAGCTCCTCGAACTGTCTCCCGACGAGGCCTTCGAGGTCGGAAGGCTTCTCGAAAGATTTGTGCCCTGACCTGCTTCGATGCCATCTCAGTCTGATCAGTGAAGGTCGGCGCAGAGACATTGCGAAATCAACTACCATCAGGCCCCGGCGCTTTACGCGTCGGGGCCTGTTTCTGTTTTGTGATTTTAATTTTTTATAAAAACTGCCATATACCCCTCTAATACCCCGTGATTCCTGGCATATAGAGCATCACCATCGAGATCATGATGAGGATGACGAGTATGTACCAGATGACCTTGATTGCCTTTTTGGCGCGTGGATCGAATAGCATGACGGTATGTAGTGTACTATAATGCGTTCAATGAATCCAATCGTGATGTCAGGTGGAGGGAATGGTCGCGATGTGGGAGGCCGGGCGGAACGATGAGTCGATAGCATACGATATTTATATGAGAGAATTTCAGGAAAAACAAAAGATACAGAAGCGCATATATTCCAAGACGTCGATATTGATCGTTCTCGTGGTGGTTATTTTCATATTTCGAGGGGTTCTCAGCGTCTACGCAAAGGAACGTGACAGTCGCATGGAGCTTTCGCTGCTTGAAAAGAAGAAGGCTGAGCTCAGTGACCGTCTTGCCCGGGTTTCGGCGAACAATGACCGGCTGAAAACGGAAGAGGGGATAGAAGCGGAAATCAGGTCAAAATTCGACGTGGTAAAGCAGGGCGAAGGCGTGATAGTGGTCGTCGATGAGAAGCTTCCTGTTCAAGAAGAGGATACGCGCGGTGTCATGAAGAAATTCTGGGATTCCGTGACGGGTGTATTCAAGAAGGACAAGAAGCGCGATCCGGCTTCAGGGGTTCAGGGCGCTGCGGTTCGCGAACAGGACCCCGATGCTGAAAAAAATGCAGAAAAGCCGGCGGCGAAGCCGAGTCGATAGGTGTGCGCCATCCTTCCTATTTTTTCCACTGCCTGAAAATCGCAATAATTGACTTTATTGAGAAAATATATTATGCTCCTTTGCAGAGGTGCATTTTGTTGGGCGTCCCTCCTAGTTTTCCGTAGCGGCATGCACGGAAACAGGGAGCTGGTATGCGTCGTGAAAGGTAATCACTCCCCCAGGTGGTTATGAGACGGGTCGCTTCAGCCCTGTTCTCCGTCTTTCAACGCATGCCAGTTCCCGGGAGGGACGCGGTCCTCACAGTCCGACAGCCTCATGGCAAAACGCCTGATTTGCCCCAGTTCTTTTAGCTCTTTCCGTCCGGTGCCATGGCATCAAGACGATCCTTTTTCCAAAGCGAAGCATATGACATTGTCTGCTTCGCTTTTTTTTATTTGTTTTATTTGTCTCGGTTGATGCGTTTTCCACCGCATGGCGCATCAGGCGGATTTTATATTGTGAAAAGATGCTAAAATTCAGGCATGAAACAACAACGGCTCGATGGGTTGGCGGATGGAATATTCGCAATCGTCATGACACTTCTCGCCATCGAGCTGCATGTGCCGATGGTGACATCGAATAGCGGACTGGCATTATGGGTCGAATTGGAAAAGATCTGGCCCGTACTCGTCAGCCTGATCATGAGCTTCGCGCTTTTGTTTACATATTGGCGAGCGCATCACTACATAGCGTCCATCTATGCCAAAAACGTGACGGTTCCATTTGCAAATATCAATGCGCTTTTCTTCCTTGCCATCGTCTTCATTCCGTTTACGGCGCATTTGCTCGGAACATATCATGACAATATCGTGGCGATCGCCATATACGGTCTCAACGTGATCCTGATCGGCCTGGTTCTGTACTGGATGAGAAGGCATGCCGAGAACAGTCCGCATATCGAGACGGTGCCCATTACCAAATCCGATTATCGCAGTGGCTACATCAGGATATTGTTCCCCGTATTCTCGGCGTTTTTTGCGATAGGGGTAGGGTTCTGGAATACGACCGTCTCCGTGGTTTTTTTCACAATCGCGATACTGTTTAACCTATTGCCTGCAAGCTCGAATATCATCCACCGATGGCTTGATCTGTGGTTCTCGGATGACGAGGACCTGATCGAGAGCAACTATCACGGAAGTATGGACATCCACGAGAATGTCCATCATTTTGCGCGAGACCTTCGCCAGATGCCGCCCAGAAGCCCATATGAAAAGATTGCGGGATTTGCCATCCTGCCGCGCGCGATCGATACGTGCAGGGCGCATCTGGTTCACAAGCTTGGAGAATACCGATTCAATTCGCCAGTAGAGCAAAAGCTGTTCGCATTCAAGGAAATCGACAGTTCTGAGTTCGCAAAGGCCGTGGCGCGAGGCCTGAATGATGCGGAAATCGGAGACTGGTTCCTGACTCATGGCATAGACAAGACAAAGCGCGAGATAACGATGTGGAGCAAAAGCTGGAATGGCCGATTCGATTCGATCGAGCGAGATGATGAGGCAAGCTTTGTCAGGGCATAGTAAGTGCGTGACACGGAATTATGCTGCGAATTCCAGGTTGACGTATCCATTTTTGAGTACTATGATCAGCATCAGAGCTTTTCACCGTGCATTGGTGACTGCATGAGGATTCTGTCCGTAGGTCAGATCTGGGTCGGTTTGGCCTGCGGATGGCAGAGGGCCGGCTGGTCGCATTCGATCATGGTAGTCCTCTTGGGCACTGGATACCATGACATGCGGCCAGTCGGCCGATTGTCCTTTCGCAAGAATGCGAAATTTCATATTGAGAGTTGATGAGCGGACATCCATGTATGTGCCGCTTTTTGTTTTTTCATGGTTTTTTGAAAAAAATGAAATCTGTATTATCATCAGGACCGTGCTGATTTGCCGATGTAAGGAAATCTTTCATCGGCTGCACTCGGAAATAATGTGAACACAAGCTTTCTCATTTTTCCTCGTTTGCCGATGTAGCTCAGATGGTAGAGCAACCCCATGGTGGCCCGCGAGGCATGCCCAATGCGCCAGTGATGGCGTTTTGAATCCCGAATTACGGTTAATAGCCATTTTCATGCCCAGGTAGATCTTGAGGAATGTGAAGGTGGTCAAGACCGTGCCGATCCCGATATTTCTGTCCGGCCGAACGACTGACAAGGGGGACTTTTCAACTTTTTTCTTTGGCTTGCCAATAGAAAAAAGTCTAAAAGTTCAAGATACAGTCTAGCCCTCTTGAATATACAAAGAAGAGGTGTAAGCGAAGGGGTAGGTCGCCGGTTCGATTCCGGCCATTGGCTCCAAAGCGAAGCGAGGGAGGCGTACTGAAGATGCGATGAAGGAGCAAATGAGACGCAGTATACATGCCCGTATTTTGCAAAACGATGCGTCATATGGCACTATTGTTGTCTGTGCCTTGGCGCTCATGGATATCAGTTGTCTGGCTGAATCCATGAGCGCGAGGTAGCAAGTCCTCCAAGGGATATGCTGGCAAATATTCCATGTGGGAGGTCGGGTCACTCATTTGGCTGGCATAGCCCATATGCATGCCGCCGTCTCAATGGGGAAATACCGCGATCCCGGGCGATTTCTTCCGATTTCGTCCGACCAGATCGAAACGCCCGGCTCAAAAAGCCGCGGGGTCGTCACTTATGCATTTGCATGGCTGCGTGCAGGGTGACGGCCCCTTTTTTATATACAAATATTCAAAATCCCAGATACAGAAATCGCAGGCACGCTCCATGATGGTGCATGCGTCAATCTGCATTCCGGCCGCAACCTCTGATATACTGCCTGCATGCATATATGGGACCAAAGCAATAAGGAAGAGGCAAGTCGGCATGCCGAATTGCTCCGCGATATAGCGGCGATCGAGGCAAAGATGTCCGAGCCAGGATTCTGGTCTGACAATGCCGCAGCGCAAGGCGTCGTCGCCGAATATCAGCAATTGAAAGACGAGCTCGAAAACGGACCCCGAACCGAGGATATCAATGCGAGCCCGTATGACGGGGGCGGAGCGATCGTGACCATCTTTGCAGGGGCAGGAGGAGATGATTCTGAGGATTTCGTATCGATGCTGTTTTCCATGTATTCGAAATATATTTCGAAAAAAGGCTGGATCGCTGGCATCCTGCATGAGCATGAGAACGATCATGGCGGATACAGGAACATTTCTTTTGAGGTAAATGGCAAGGCTGCTGGCGGCGCATCCGGACATGGTCCATATGGATTGTTAAAGCATGAAAGCGGTGTCCACAGATTGGTGCGCATCTCTCCGTTCAATGCCAAGCAGCTGCGACATACGAGCTTTGCGCTCGTCGAAGTCATTCCCAAATTCGATACGACAGGCAAGGGTGGCAAGCAGGGCGCCGAGGCCATGGAGATTCCCGAAGACGAATTGGAAATCACCACTGCTCGCGCAGGAGGTCCTGGCGGACAGAACGTCAACAAGCGGGAGACGGCAGTGCGCGTCGTGCACAAGCCTACGAAGATTTCGGCAAACGTAAGCAATGAGCGATCGCAGGCACAAAACAAGGAGCGCGCCATAGCAATCATCAAGGCCAAGCTCTATGCAAGGCAGGAAGAGGAGCGCCTCGCTTCGGAAAAGGGCATGTATATATCAAAGACTACAGATGCCGAATGGGGCAGCCAGATCCGATCGTATGTCCAGCATCCGTACAAGATGGTCAAGGATCACCGGACGGGGTATGAGACCAGCCAGATCGACAAGGTCCTCGATGGTGATATCGACGGATTCATCGAGGCCATGCGGCGCGGAGATGTGGCGGGGAGCGATAGCGCGGAATAGTAGGCGGCCTTTTGCGTCTCATGAAGAACTCATGAAGCATGCAAGCAATCAGCCGAATAATGCGTTTGCGCCGGCCCCCCTTACTTGCTAAAATAGAATCCATGCTCAGACTAGAAAATGTAACAAAGCTCTATACTGATAACTCGCTTGCCCTCGACGGCGTCACGCTCCATATCAAGCCCAAGGAATTCGTAACCATCGTCGGCCATTCTGGTGCCGGCAAGTCGACATTGCTCAAGATGATTCTCGGAGAAGAAAGGCCAACCGATGGCCAGGTCCTGTTTGAGAGCTTGGATATCTCAGGTCTCGACAAGAAAGAGATCAATGAATATCGCCGCCGAATCGGAACCGTATTCCAGGATTTCCGATTGCTTCCCGACAAGACGGCATACGAGAACGTCGCCTTTGCCATGGAGGCAGCCGGCAGGACGGATGAGGAGATTGCCGCTGACGTGCCGCATGTGCTCGAGCTCGTCGACCTGCACCGCAAGATGCATAGCTTTCCATACCAGCTCTCGGGAGGGGAGAAGCAGCGCATCGCGATCGCGAGGGCCATCGTCAATCAGCCTGATCTCATCATCGCTGATGAGCCGACAGGGAATCTAGATCCTGCCAATACGTACGAAGTCGTCCAGATTTTGAAAAAGATCAACGATCTCGGTACCACCATCCTTCTCACCACTCACAATACCGGCATCGTCGAGCATATCGGCCGGCGAGTCATTTCCATGAAGCATGGCAAGATCGCGCATGATAGCCCGGATGGCAAGTATGTGATGTGATTTTTTCCGTAAGGGAAAAATCACCAAGATCAGAAAAAAGACTCGAACAATCACTACAATCAATAAAAAAACGTCATGATAGTAACCAAAATAAAAAGAACATTGAAGTCGGGATTCGTCAGCTTCTGGAGAAACGGATACGTCTCCTTGGCATCGGTACTCGTCATGACGGTGACCCTGCTCGTCATATCGTCGATGTTCTTGTTCGGTGCGATGCTCAAGTCCACATTGAATACCATCCAGAGCAAGGTTGATATCAGCCTGTACTTCAAGACTGATGCTCCCGAGTCCGAAATCATGGTATTCAAGAAGCGCCTCGAAACACAGCCACAGGTGGATTCCGTCACGTACATCTCGCGAGAGCAGGCATATGAGGATTTCCGATTGCGACACCAGGATGACAAGTCAACGCTCGCCGCACTCGACGAGATCGGAGGCAATCCGCTCGGTGCCAGCTTTAACATCAAGGCCAAGAGCCCTGCCCAGTACGAAGGTATCGTCTCATACATCAAGAACGTTCAGGATGCGAATTCCTCAACCCGAAGCGAGGATGTCACTGCTGGCGCATCCGGCGCCGCTGCCATCATAGACAGGGTAAACTATGCCAATAACAAGCAGGCAATCGACGCCCTGACCCACATCATCGATTCCTCAAACAGGCTCGGATTCGCGCTCATCATATTCTTCGCATTCGTCGCCATTCTCATCACCTTCAATACCGTTCGCCTCGCCATCTACGTCTTCCGCGAGGAGATCTCCGTCATGCGCCTCGTCGGTGCAAGCGAGATGTACATCCGTGGCCCATTCGTGACGGTAGGGCTCATGTATGGCCTCGTATCGGCAATCCTCACCATCATCATCCTGTTCCCAGTCGCATACTATGTCGGTCCGATAACCGTGAGCCTCGGTACTGGCATCAATATCTGGGATTTTTACATGGAACACTTCCTATCGGTATTCGGCATCGTGGCTGGCACAGGGCTCCTCCTCGGCATCATCTCGAGCTACCTCGCGGTACGCAAATACCTCAAGGTCTAGCGGATTCTGTTCTCTGTGGCGGTCCATATCCTCGTCCCTCCTGCATCCCCGCGTTTCTCGGTCATGCCGGCTGATATGTCCTGGCCTGCCCTGTCATGGGGCCATATCTCCCTCTATGCCGGGCAATTGGGTTAGGATCGGGCAATATGCCCGCCAGGATTGATTTTCAGCCTTAAAAGTGGTATCTTGTCCCTTATTGGGAGATCGTCTAATGGTAGGACAAACGGTTCTGGTCCGTTTAATTGGGGTTCGAGTCCCTATCTCCCAGCCAGCAAAACACAAAAGGCCAACGCATCGCGTTTGGCCTTTTGTGTTTTGCTCTGGGTAGGAAAGGGGACGAGAAAGCCGGACGCAGTCGCGCAGTGAGCCGGAACCGTGATATCATTGCCGCACCGACCGGGCGGCGAAGCGCGACAAGGAGGCGGGGTCGACGGGCATTCTGCGGAGCAGAATGAACCGGTGACCGAGGATCTGTCTCCTGACCGAGTTGAGTAGAGTTCAGAGTGCGAGGAAGGTGTGAATAAAAATACCATGCAAGAAATTAGCTTAAAAATTGATGACAAAGAGTATCTTTTAAACAATAATTCTCAGAAGTATGATAGGGCCGTGCATAAAGCAGGAATAGGCGCATCCAATGAAGAAATCTTAGCTTTTTATGATAGCTTTGGAGGACTAATTAAAGATCAAGAAGGAAATAAGATTGACAATGGCTTTTTCTGGAACTCATACTTGAGATGGAAAGAAGAACAGCCTAAGTATATTAAGATCATTGAAGATAGAGAAAAAATCTTAGAAGAAGGTGAAAGACGTATTATTGAGATTGGTATAACAAATTTGGATCATAAGCGTGCCTTTCTAGGCACATTGATGACTATTGCTGCTGCGATCGTTGCAGGATTATTCATATTTACAAATACCGGCACGAGTCATCCGTGTTTGAATTTTCTCGCTATGTTAAGTGGTACAGGACTAGCTCTTTTCATAGTTTTTTCAGCTGTTTATTTGATAATGATTCTGTCTCAAGAGAGTAGGCAGATAGATGAGCGATTACAGTTTATCAGAGACTCAAGAAAAGATTTTATTGAAAAAGTAGGTAAAGAAATAACAAATATTGATAGTTACGAAAGATTTAGAGAAGAAAGCTATGGTAAAGAGAAAGGCTTAACAAAACCTTTAAAGAGTTCTAATGAAATATGGTTTATATTAGTGACCTGTCTTTTTGTTCTATCAACTACAGTATTGATTGTTATGTTTATTTTAGTAAGTATCTAATAAGAATGTTTAATAATTTACAACACAAGTAGATAGTAGATTCTATAAACATCTTTTTGCGAAAACAGACATTTCGATACCTCAGCCTAGGTTTACTCGAGAGGCTTTTTTAAAGAAATTACAAGAAAAGATTCAAACCAGAGAGCATGGGCCATGATTTCTGGAAAGGATATCTCGATGATCCCGAGCTCGGCTATGTCACAGCCCAAAGATGAAATCCCACGAGGCCGCACCCGTCAAACGGTGCGGCCTTTTTTGTCCTGCCTGAGACCGAACCAAAAAAAGTGATACAATGAATCATATGAAAAAGCAAAGATTTCCAGTCATTGTCTGGGTAATTGTCAGCATCTCGGCCATGGTCTGCGTGACCTATTATCTGGAAACTCATTCAAGCAAAAGTCTGCCACTTGCCTCTGGATTCGTTTCTCTGTTCTTGCTGATGAAAATACATGAGGCCCGGGCAATGAAACAAACATCCATTGGTATAAACAGGGTGGTTGCAAAAAGCAAAGATCCAAAGGCATTCAAAGCGCATCTGGTATGGTATTCAATCCTCCTTAGTATTGCCCTAGTGATCTTTGTGCGAAGTGTGATCGTTTTAATTTCCGGAAGATAGCAATGCTTTTTGCAAAGCAAAATGAACCCGTGACCAAGTCCCAATCTCCCAGCCAGTTTGAGTAGGGTTTAGGCTCCGAGGAACATCAGTTTCCTGAAGTTCGTCAACGCGATTTTTATCCATAATAATTCGATTAAGGGCATTGAATGACCTGGTGGTATGGCCTATTTATTGAACGATGCATATCTGTTACAATTGCCCCAATGATATCGAATCTTCTGCTCATAGGAGGGGCCGCCATATTGGACAGCGTCAACCCTTGTGCGTTTTCCATACTTTTCCTTACGATTGGATTCTTATTTGCCTTGGGCAGAGATAGGAAATTCGTCTTAAAAACCGGCTTGCTGTACATATTCGGGATTTTTATCGTATACCTGCTCATCGGCCTGGGCGTCCTGCAGGTATTTTCCTTCTTCAACGTTCCGAACGGCTTGGCGAAGATTGGCGCTCTGGCAATCATGGTTTTCGGCATCATTCAGATCATCAATGAATTTTCACCGAATTTCCCCATAAAGCTCAAGATCCCGCAATCAGCGCATTTGATCTTGGCCAAGAAGATCCAGAGGGCGACCCTGGGAGGAGCGCTGATTATTGGAATATTGGTCGGCTTGTTTGAATTTCCTTGCACCGGAGGACCGTACCTCTTCGTACTCGGCTTGCTGCATGACAGGGCGACGGTGATCCAAGGTTTCTTCTATCTCGTCTATTACAATATCCTCTTCGTGGCGCCCCTGATCTTGATTCTCCTGGCTTCTTCCAACAAGGCGGCAGCGGAGAGGATCGACAGGATACGCCGTCAGGAAACCCGCAAATCACGACTCGGCTTGGCCGTGGCGATGATCGCGCTGGGCATTATCATTTTTTTCATATAAGCCATGGCAATTACATCCGAGGAATTACAAAAGCGTATCAATGAAGCGAAGGTCGGGGCAGTGGACCTGACTTCCGAAGAGGATCTGGCTCTCGGGGTGATGAATCTCATTGCCATCGAGGAGCACCTCTTCTTCACATATGAAAAGACGGGCAAGGGAGAATACCTTGATTCTCTCGATACCATTCGGCAGATGAGGAAGGAGCTCATGACAAAGATGATCCCTCAGTATGAAGGCGAAGCATGGTGCACCTGCAAGCACCTGCTTTCGGCAACCATGCGACTGTCGGAAGTCGGGACTAAGTTTCTCGGCCAAGGCAACAAAGACGAGGCGAAAGAATATTTCGACAGGGCCTACAAACTCTTCAACATCTTCTGGGCTATCCGCCTGAAGCTGGTCACCGTTCCCGAGCTCTCAGATATGGCGAAGGAAGAGAAGGCCAAGTCGGAACCCTGGACGCTGGATGACATCATGAGCAAGATGGTTGATTGCTGCAACGAATAGCGCATGTGTGCCAAAATAGGTTAGTATAATGGTATGAAAAAATATCTAAGCTGGGCTGTCATCCTCATAGCGATACTGGGGATTTTCCTCTGGGTACGGGCTTCCTCGGCCGTGCCGGACGGCAAATATGACAAGTTCGCGCAATGCATAGCAAGCGAACAATTCACCATGTACGGCGCATATTGGTGCCCTCATTGCAATAAGGAAAAGGCGAACTTCGGATCATCGTTCAAATACGTTCCGTATGTCGAGTGCACGAAAGACGTACAGCTATGCACCGAAAAGGGGGTCAATGGCTACCCCACATGGATCATGGAAGGGGAAACGGGAACATCGAGCCCAACCAGATTCACCGGCGAGCTCGGTCTGAAAAAGATCGCGGAAATCACCGGCTGCGTCCTGCCTGAGTAAATGTATTTTAAAATGAGAAAATACGTCTATTTCATACGGCATGGAGAATGCCTGTCAAACCTCGATCCCCAATTCAGTGGCGCTGAAGACGCATTGTCCGCAGAAGGTCTAAAGCAGGCGGTCTCGGTTGCAAGACGGTTCGAACATATTGCCGTAGATGCCGTCTATCATTCAGGCATTCTGAGGGCACGAATGACTGCGGAAGAGATCGGAAAGGTTTCCGGCATCAGGCCTGAATCAAAAGAGTTTCTAAGGGAGCGTCGAGGGGCTTTTTCTTCCCATCATGTATACGAATACGTGGAGGATTTCAAGCAGCTGAAGGACCGTCTTATGGAGACCAAGAATTTCCTTGAACATCTCGCGTCAAAACATACGATAATCGTCAGCCATGCAATTTTTCTAAAAGCATTGGCGGCTTACTTCATTCATGGCGATGCGCTCGATGAAAATCTGATCAAGAACTTTGACGATATCCTGGTCATGGACAATACGGGAGTATCGAAGTTGATGTTTAACGAGGAAATGAAGAAGTGGAGAATCATGTCTTGGAACGACCTCGTTCATTTGGCCGAGTGATGTGAGGCTGATATAATCCCCACATATGAAAAAAGGCGAAGATAATCCGGGCGTGACGGTAGTCTATCTGTGTCACGATGGCAAAGGAAAATATGTGCTAGCCAAGAGAGGCCTGAATTGCTGTGATGAGCATGGCAGAAAGGACTGACGAAAGACGATATGGTATCATGTGGCATGCATATGGAGCGAAATCTGCCCAAATCAGGATGGGATATGAGTCCGGAAGACCTCGAATATTTTGCACTCGAGAAGCCGGACGTGTTTTTCGAATTGCTGGACAAAGACCAAGACACCGATCTTATGTTTTCACAGGATGCGTACATTCCGACCATTCTGAGAATGTATTCAAGTGAGAGGGTCTCGACAGAAGTCAGGAGCTTTTTATACAACACCCTCAATACCTGGTGTGGAGACATACTGCGTTTGCGGACAAAGACCGATATTTCCAAAATTGAAGCGTTCTTCGCGCCGTATTATTCCCATTGTCCGGAATTGCGTGATTTGTATGAAAAGGTGAGGGCCGTGTCCGAACAAAAAACGGATACCAGCGATCGGGCATTTTACCATGCATGGTATCATTGAAAAGAAATTATCGTCCGCACTGACATGGCATCAATCAAGGAAATATCAGGAGAAATGCTCCTATGCCTCTAGGTAGTGCGGTACCCGTCATTTGATACAATGACAATATGAAAAGCAATAATGCATCATTCTTTCTTGTGCCCGGTTTCAAAATGCAGATAGGGGATGCGTCATTTTCCTGGCTTGTTGATTTTTTGAAAAAGAAAGGGTTTAACGTCATCAGTGCGCCCGTGCATTGGAATAATCGTACCTTGTCTAAAAACACTGCTGAATTCATTGAATTTTTCAACGCGCATAAAGGGAAACGTAATTATGTCCTTGGCTTTTCATACGGATCCGTAATCGCTCTCTTGTCAGCAAATGCATTGAAGCCACAGAAAATATTTCTCTGCTCACTGAGTTCCGACTTCTCAGAAGACAGGGAGTCGATGGATTCTTCCATCAGGAAATATATAGGGAAAAGGAGGTTTGCGGATACCCTTACTCGAAGCGGTCGCGCGCTGGCACGGGAGCTTCGTGTGCCGTCCGTCATATTTTATGGAGAGACCGAAGGCGGCCTCTATCCCGCATTGAAGAGGAGATGCGAGGATACGGCTCGACTTGCGAAGGATTCAACATTGGTTGTTGTCAAAGGAGCGCCACATAAGATAGATTTTCCATCCTATGTTGAGGCGATCAAGCGCGAATTATCAGTTCTGAGGCCCTAGATTTGATGCTGTGGGCTCAATACCATGCCCCGGCACTCTGAAAAGATCGCAAGAGCACATCGTAGGAGTATGATATCCTTGTGATATGCCCGATTCAAATATCGAATTTCTCAGAAAAGATACGTATATCCGAGCTATCGAAAACAGCATCGGCTCCAGGCTTTTCAATACGCTCTATGTCAGGTATCGGGACTCCGGAAAGACCGAAGACATCCTGGATGATGGCACGTTCGCCTGCGCGCATTTTGTAAGCGGCATACTCTCCCTTTTCTCCTATGTGGACAGGCCTCACGCGACGGTTGCGACTCTTGGGAGGGTTTTGGCCGAATCAGCGTTGTGGGAACTGACGGAATCGGACGCGATTGAGGCAGGTGACGTCATTTTTTGGGAAAGGAAAACGTTCAGCGATGGCACGTCGTATGCACATGTAGGCTTTGCCAGCAGTCCGACCGAGGCCGTATCGACTGATTTCAGTACCAGAAGCGTAGTGAGGCATCCTATCTCGAATCAAAAAGTGGAGAGGGTATATCGTCTGAGGTAGAAAAAAAAAGGGGGGGGCAGGACATGCATGCATGACCATCCGCAATTGGAATGCCGTCGCTCGGCTTGCGTGGTCGATTGAGGGCGAGGTATGATGGGCGAACATGAACGTACTATTCGTATGCAGGGGAAATGTCGGCAGAAGCCAGATGGCCGAAGCCTTGTTCAAAAAACATGCCGGCAATGCTCATAAGGCGTTTTCTGCTGGCACGAAATTGAGCGGTCCAGAACAGCCGATCGGGGAATTGATGCCTGCGATAAGGGAAGTTCTCGATGTCATGGCAGAGGAAGGACTGGATGTTTCCATGGCTGTCCGAAAGCAGCTCACGGAGCAGATGGTTGATGATGCTGATAGGGTAATTGTCATCATGGAGGATAGCGAGGAATTGCCGGAATATCTCGCGCATTCAAGCAAGATGGAACGCTGGAGCATTCCTGATCCAAAAGGCAAAGATCTCGAATTCACGCGAACGGTCAGGAATGACATACAGAGCAGGGTGAAGGGGATGATTGATCCTCGCATATGATAAAATCATATGATAATGGTAGACACAAAAACCGTCATAGCGATAATCGCCTCAATTCTCGCCATTGTCGGAAATATCTCATATCTCAAAAGCATTTTCAGCGGAAAGGTTAAGCCTCATCCATATTCATGGTTCATATGGTCCATCGTATCGATGACCACTTTTTTCGGAGGGATAGCAAAGGGCGCAGGCATCGGCGCATTGCCAACCGGAATCGCGGAAGGGTTCACAATCGTCATTTTCCTCTTTTCCCTCAAATATCTGTTTCAGGGCAAAGCCGGACATATTCGCAAGATCGACAACCTGTATCTCGCAGTCGCTCTCATCGGCCTTATCCCGTGGGCACTGACCAAAGATCCGACCATATCGGTCATAGTCGTCGTTTCCATAGACGTCATCGCCTTCATGCCAGCGCTCCGGAAGACATGGTCGAGGCCTGATACCGAGCGGCCCATGCTCTATCAGATGAATGTCCTTCGCCATATCCTGACCCTGTTCTCGCTCGGGTCGTACAATATCGCGACGATGCTCCATTCGATTGCAATGATATGCACGAATACGGTCATGACAGCATTCATATGGAGAAGGCATGCTCCACGGCGATAGTCATATTGCAAGCCAAGAGATGCCGAACGTCTGATTGACCGCCAGCGCTCTGGAGCGTATGATCGCGGGCGGGGCCAGTCATACATGGCGGCAGACCTGCTCTTTTATCCATACCCACACCAAGCCCAACTAACTCAAACAAACCAAACAAGTACACTCAGATGATTACGAATGATGCGCTATGTGCCATAATCGAGGCTTTGCAACAGGGTCAAGACAGCATCGAAGTCAGTATTAAGATGAGCGGCACGACCGTAGGCCTGCGCGGCATACGGAACACCATCGTGGGAGACGATATCGAGGCAGTGCAGCTCTGTGACCCTGAGGGTCAAGAGGATGGCACGCTTTCCCGGTCCGCGGTTACTGATTTCACATTGGCAGTCGCAGCCCTCATGATGGACGGCACCCAATTCACCACATGCCTCTATAGGGATCGCCTTGGCGCGGACTTTGTCTGGAGCCGCAAAGGGTAAGCCGATATATAAAACAACGAGACGAGCCGATTGGATTCGGCTGCAATGCCCGCCGCGATGATCGCGGCGGGCATCTTTTTTACATGCATGTGACATGCATGCTTGTCTCCCCATGCTTATCTGACAGGGTTATGGTTCCGGCGAAAATGATATAATACATGTCATGGCAAAACTCATCATAGTGCGGCATCATGAATCAGAATGGAACAAGACCGGGCAATGGACGGGAATCAGAGATCGGCACCTGACCGAATATGGATTTCAGAAATCGTCGGAAATGGGCTTGCTCATACAGGATATTCCGATCGACGCGGCATTTGCTTCCATGCAGGTTCGATCAATCGAGACTCTCTCGTGCATGCTCGAGGCACGAAATCTCGTTCATGTGCCGACGGTTCATGCGTCAGCGCTCAATGAGCGCGATTATGGAGATTATACGGGCAAGGACAAATGGCAGATGCATGACATGCTTGGCGAGGATGAATGGAACAAGATTCGTCGCGAATGGGATTATCCCGTGCCAAACGGCGAGACGCTGCGCATGGTATACGATCGCGTCGTTCCATTTTACCTAAGCCACATACTGCCTCTCATCAATGGCAATGCCTGCGATGACAAGGGATGCAGGATAGAGGGGGAAAAGAACGTCCTCGTCGTATCTCATGGCAATGCCATCCGCGCACTGGTCAAATATATCGAACGCATCCCGGATGAAGAAGTCGTCAATATAGAAATGCTGTTCGGAGGGGTTCTCATATACGATGTCGACAAGGAAGGGCATATGACCCACAAGGAGGTGCGCAAGGCCGAATCGAATGTGCATGCCTAATATGATATTCCTATGATTGACGCGCGCATATTCACGGATTCGCTTGATTGGGCAAGAGGCATACTTGAGGAAAAAGGATTTTTGTTCAAGGGAAAGTATGTCATCCATGACAAGATTTATTCATCAAAAGATCCTACGCAGGATCTCGCTAAGGTATTCATGCGCCTTCGACTCATCCCAGAAAATATCTGGGATGAAAAGCCATTCATCGTTAGCATAAAGAATACCGAGCTCATGGGAGTAGGGAAACAGTCCGTTATCCCGCTTAAGGAACAATTTGATACAGAAGATGAGGCACGGGCCTTCATCGCGAATTCATATGCCGATACGTTCGATTTTGCTTTTGAATTCGATCGCATGGGGTGGCAATATGATCTGGGCGATCAGCAAGTCGATCTGGAGGATATCGAAGGGCATTGTTCCATCGAATTCAAGTCGCCGACCGAGGCGGGGTTGCGGGCTCTGCTCGATCAGTTCGGGGTGAGGCCTGAAGAAGTGATCAAGGGACCGTCGGTTGTCGCGATGAGGGATTTGTTGACTACGCGCTAGCGTCGCTGTATCCTGTGAATCGGCTTGCATGCACTCCGTGCTTGGCAAGAAAGTTCCTGGACGATAGCGTCCTTTTCCACAACTCAACCACAGAAACAGACTCGTGAATGCCATATTTCCAATCGAAACCCTGATCATCATGCATGCATTGGGCTCGACAGCTTCCGATATCGTCGTACTGCATGACGGTGTCCGATGGAGGCTGCAAATGGGGATTGCAAATGTGGTCCAGGTCCCGGCCGTGATCGTACAGCTGTATGCACCTGAGAGCACAACCCGAAATCCCGTGATTTCACCAACGGCTCAGGCCGATCTCGATAGGGCGATCATCGATCTGCTGACAAGCGGTATTCCGTTCTTTACGATTCTCCGGTCAGACTGGTGTTCTCCCGCCATACGTTGGCATAGTGCGACTGGTGCCTGAGATGTCAGGAAGTTCGACTCCTCCCAATATACAAGGCCCCGCCGTTCAATCCGGCGGGTGTTTCTTTTGCAAAAAAATACGCCGGCAGTTGCATAGAGGGTGTTATAATCCCCATATGGCCCAAATCTCCGATATAAAGAAAAAATCCGGCGCTGTCGCGTTCGCATCGATTCTCGGCAAATCAACGATCCCGAGAGATCATGCGGCATATGTCATGATCGAGCAGGCGGTCGAAATTCTGATCCGCAATGATTACGGCATTATCCATGGCGGATATTCTGGCGGCGCGATGTCAGCCGCAAGCGATACGGCGAATCGATTGATCGCAGAACTCCATTTGCCAAAAGAGCGCGATATAGCCGTTCCGCAAAAAGAACATGATGGCATGTGGGAAAGGGTGATGGATGCGACATTCGTAGAGGCCGCTGAGGATATATTCGCGCGCCTCAAGGTTGTCTTGTCTGGCGAGATCGCAATCGTCTGCCCGCTCGGAGGTGATGGTACCGAGCTCGAAGAGACCTTGGTCTTTCACGAGAATGTCATTCGGGAAGGCGTAATAAAGCGATTGAAACAGAAGGGCAGGCATGATGAAAAAACCGATCAGCCGACCCCGCTTATTTTCCTACAGGTTCCTGGAGGTACGGATTGGAAAAAGCTGATCGAGACAAAGCTCGCCTTGCTTGATACGTCAGTCAAGCATTCCGCAGGGTATTCGTGGCTCCATTTCGTGGATTCGATTGAGGCATTTGAGGCTCTAATTACCAGGCTTAAGTCATAACATAGACGATCATATGATACATCACATTTCTCTTTTGGTTTGCGACATAGAACGAAGTGCATATTTCTTTTCATTGTCACTCGCACCACTCGGATACAAGCTTTTGACGAAGTCAGAGGATAGGGCCGGTTTTGGCACTGATGGTGTTGATGGCAAGCATGATCTTTGGATTGCCAGCGGAGGACAAAAATCAGGCCCGAATTCGCATTCATTTTCATGTCTGGCTTTTACCGCCACCAACAAGCAAATGGTGCATGATTTTTATGCGGCAGCAATCAGTGCAGGCGGCAGGGACAATGGCGCTCCAGAGTATTGTCCAGAATATTCACCTGGCTATTATGCGGCATATGTACTTGATCCAGATGGTCATAATATCGAGGTTGTATTTGATGATCCCTTGGTATAATCTCTGAATATGAACCACCTCATCCAATCCCTCATAGGCCAGGCTTCAACAGAGTCCAAGGGCATATCCGTCTTGAATACTGCCGACCAGCTCGAGGACTTTTACCTTTCCAATATAGGCAAATACAAGAAATGGCGGGCAATCGCGAGCATCGAAGATTGGCTGCCTGTCAGCCCCGAATTTCTGCAGGAATTCCGCAAGAAGCTTTCTGGCCAAGGCGTCGATACGAAAGTCATCTTCAAGGAAAGCGGCTTGGCGCATGAAGGCGGCGCTTTGCCACATCGTGAGGTGAAGACCGTGCCAGATACGTATACCTTCAAAAGCAGCATCGATATCCTCGATGACAAGATTCTCATCATGAATCCGCATCAGACCGTGCTTGGCTTGGTGATCGAGAGCCCGGTGCTCGTCGATGTCTTTATCGATATGTTTGACATGCTTTGGAATCAGCTGCCGCAAAAATAATATGCATGAATACGGAAAAACGAGTTGGGAGGGGCTATGGGAAAAGCTAGAACAGGCCGGCAATGTGGGCCTGGATTATGTTATAAACCCGTCGCTGTACCCACATATCATTGATGTTCTGGCAAATAACCCGAAATCAATCGTTGCGGATTTTGGCTGCGGTACCAACCTGATGGGCATCCAGATTCTTTTCGGCTATGAGGATTCAGTGCCAGCTTTTCATGTCACAAAAGACGCCGCGATGGAAATCGGAAAGGCGCGATTCAATACTCTTTTATATATAGGAATAGAAGGATCAGATGAATTGGTACATCAATCCAATAAATATCTGCGCGATATCGGCCAGCCGAAGAGTATCGCCACCGTGCAAAGCCATATCGATAGCTCGCTCGATCTCTTCGATCCTGCTTCAATCGATCTCTGCGTATCGAGGAATTTCCTGATGCACTTATCTGTACCAGAGTTCGATGCTCATATGGCGTATGTCGCGCGAATCTTGAAGCCTGGGGGAAAATATGTATTCACGACGCTCAATCCTGCATATGAGTTGAAGAAGGTTGCAGGTCACGACAGTGCCTCGAATCTGAAAAACGGCGATCGATACGAATTCATTCATGGCAAGGCAGGGGAGCATGGCGTTTTTTATCACTATTACAAAACGCCCGAATTCATCAAAGAGACTATCGAGAAACATTTCCTCATCGAGTCAATCGAGCCATGTTTGCCGATATCGGACAGGTTCAAAGGGACGCATGCGCGATATTACGACATTGAGCCGATGGCGCATACGTATGCGTTGAGAGTCAGATAGCCTGCTTCGGGCTATCTCCAATCAATCTCCTTTTCACCGTGCTCTCGCAAATATGCATTGGTCTTGCTGAAATGAGCATTGCCAAAAAATCCGCTATGCGCTGAAAACGGGGAAGGGTGTGCTGATTCGAGGACAAGGTGTTTCGAGCGATCTATATGAGCGCCTTTTTGGCGGGCATAATTTCCCCAAAGAATGAAGACTATGTGCTCGCGTCTTTCAGACAGCGCGCGGATGGCCGCGTCGGTGAATGTTTCCCAGCCCTTGTTCTGATGCGAGCCAGGCGTGCTGGCGCGGACGGTGAGGGTGGCATTGAGAAGGAGTACTCCCTGATTCGCCCAGCGCGTCAGGTCGCCATCGCTATTCGGTTTTACTCCTAGATCACGCTCGATTTCTTTAAAAATATTCTTCAATGACGGCGGCAGTGCGATATCCGGATTGACTGCAAAGCATAAACCATTGGCCTGGCCGATGCCATGATATGGATCCTGTCCGAGGATGACGACTTTGACCTTGTCGAAGGGACAGGCATCGAATGCGCGGAACATGTCCCCGGGTTTTGGAAATACGGAGGCACTGAGGTATTCGGTCCGGACGAATTCGGCAAGGTCCTTGAAATATGGCTTTTCGAATTCCTCTGTGAGGACGCGTTTCCAGGAGGGTTCGATGCTGATGTCTTTGAGGCCAGGCATTATGGCATTAGTATAAAGGAAAATCCTCTCGCTGTCGGCTGTATTTGTCTGGCCGAATATGGTTTACTTTGTATATATGAATCCAGTCTTGCTTTGTGGGAATAATATGGCATAGTAGTTACGGACAAGAATCTCCTGCTGGTGCAGGAAAGCTCATTGATGTCCGGACTTTCTCTCAGGAGATGGTCTTAAATCAACCTACGGTACCCTCATGGGGTATTGCTTCAGAAGACCAAAACAATGCCTGAAGAACTAAAAGAAACAGATATAGATACACACCAAGACCCTGAAAAACCCATCCTCTCGGAAGAACAACAGCTCGCAGCGTTATACGAAGTACTGGCGCGTCACAGTGATGCTTTTGGCAAATGCCGAGGCAAGCTGGGCGGCGACAATCCCGCTCTCACACATATCCTCAGCAAATCCGACAGCCCTACGGCGTTTCGTACGCAATGGATGGAATTCGCATCAAAAGTCACCGTTATCGGCGGCTTGCTGGCGAAGTTCTGGCGAGACGGAATGGAAATCGCATACCGTGAATTATTGGCCGCTCTGATGGGCGACCACGTGATCATCGGCGAAACCGTTCCGCTCGAGCAGACGACTCCGCTCACCATTGTGATGTTCGATCCCGAGCGCACGCTGGCGCTGATACGGTGGTTGCAAAATCATCACGGCACAAGCATGTGGCACCAATTGACTGAGTTCGATAAGGCAGTTGCTGAGCGAATCGATGGAGTCTTGACTGATGAAACGATCCGTTTGATGGAGTTGTATCCGACGCTAATGCATCGCTTGGCAGAAAGACGCATGGCTGCCAACCCGATCGGACAGGAATTCTGCGATGCCCAACGTGATGCCGTTCTCAACCGATTCGCGATCGACGATACCTGGATACCACTGACAATGGCTCACAACCTCGGTTCGCATCTGCGCATTCCTGATACCACTGACGGAATGCCATTGGCGTTCCTTCATCGCGGAACCCAGGACGAGGTGCTTCGGAGATATGAGCGCAAGCAGCATCCCGAAATCGCGACATGGCAATTGCATGTCCCGACCTTCATGCTTCCGGAACAGATGAGAGATCTGAGTTTCGGATTTCAGAACGAGCATGACGGTTATACCGCGGCGCGTCGTCGGAACTACCGATCATTTGCGAGCGTGGGCTTCCAACATGGACTCGGAGTCATGGCGTCCCTGCCCAAGAAAAGTCCGTTTGAGGGCGGGGCAATCCCGCCTTATGACAAATGGAATGAGTTCCGCATGCACAAGCCGACGATACGGCATCAAGGTTGAAAGGACGATCTGAATCATTGCGCCGCCGGGCAACCGGCGGCGCTTTCATTTTGATTCTGTTATAATCTCCACATGGCAACACAAATTTTCGTGAATCTGGCGGTTAGGGATCTTGATCGATCAAAGGATTTTTTTATAAAACTAGGATATGCGTTTGATCCGCAGTTTACAGATGAGAAGGCCGCATCGCTTGTGATCAGTGATACGATCTATGTAATGCTTCTTACGGAGCCATTTTTCAAGGGATTTATTCCTGGAAGGGAAATAGCCGATCCATCGAAAGTCAAAGAAGTGCTGAATGCGATCTCTGTCGATAGCAGGGAAGGCGTTGATGCAATCTATGAAAAAGCCATTGCCGCAGGCGCGACAAAGTTCCGCGATGGGGAAGATTATGGCTGGATGTATAGCAAGAATTTCGAAGATCTCGATGGGCATGTCTGGGAGTATGTGTATATGGATCTCAGCAAGGTGCCAGCAAAGGCATAGGTAAAAAAACTCTCACTCAAAATAGGAGCCTCTTTCCGTTCGCTCACGCTTGGATTGCGTTGTTTGGTATCTTCAATACATGCAAAACTCGGTTTTCAAGTATCCTTCATAAAATTGATCAGAATTTGATGACGCCTTCATTGCTGGTTGGATAGGATTGAGGGATGGAAGTGAGGTGCGCTGTGTATGGCAGGATGAGACAATGAGATGTGGAACTTGGCAAAGGGTATGTACAAATTGTACGTACCCTTGACGTATATTTAGGTCGCTGATCGAGCAGATAAGATTTATAAAAATTTAATTTGTACGTTCGGTGGTTCGAGTGACTTTAGTTCATCGAAGTCACTTCGATGAACTAAAGTCACTCGACAATGCATTTCTCAATTAAAACAACCACGCAGTCATAACGAGCCTTGAATATACTAAATGTACTAAAAATACTATGCAAATTAATCAAAACGCCAGCATAGATTGGGCGGAGGACAGGAAAAATGATCTTGTCATGGCCGTAGTCAGCCTTCGGAACATGAGAGAGGTAGAGCGGTTCTTGTCTGACCTATTGACTGCGCGTGAGATTGAGGATTGCGCCAAACGTCTCCGTGCCGCAGTCTTGCTTGATCAGAATACGCCATATCTGACAATACAAGAAGCGACGGGCCTCAGTTCCTCAACAATAGCAAACATATCTAGGATCTTGCACAAAGGCTACGGAGGATTCGTTTTGGCTATTGTCAGATTGACGCGCTTGTCCAGTCTAAAATCAGAGCTAGTAGAAAAAGATGGATATCTCGCCACTTTATTGAAAAACATCAGTCATTGAGCTATTATTGGCCTGCACACAAAGAAACCGCATATTATGAAGATAACATATGACAAACTAGCAGATGCCGCATATATCTACTTGAAAAAAGGAAAGATATTCCGAACTGATAAAAAGAAGGACTGGCTTCTCCCTGATCGAAATGATCAAGGAGAAGTCTTGGGCGTTGAGATCTTGAGCCCGTCATCACATCTCAATGAAATCCCCTTGGAGGTTAAGGAAATGATCGGCCCTGGCATCCTGGCCGAATGCAGGAGGATTATGCAAATGGACGTTCAGTATATCGCAATATAATATGGCAACGATAACAAAGAAAATCCTCCCAGAATGGTTCGATGCCATTCAGTCTGGCCAAAAGAAATACGAGCTCAGGCTTGCTGATTTTGATATCAAAGACGGCGACACGTTGCGGCTGGAAGAATGGGATGGCACTGGCGAAGACAGGAAGCCGACAGGCAGGGTTATGGAAAAGACCGTGACGTATGCCCGCAAGATTGATCTCGATGGATGGATCAAGACACAGCCCGAATTGACCGAGAAGGGGTTTTACGTATTGCAGTTTGATTAGGGTCCACTAAGGATTTTTTCCACATAATAAGATGAAAAACCCTCTCACCAAAGACCAGATGATATTCCAGCTGAAGCAAGACGGTTTCGCTCATGTATATGAATGGATCGATAAGCCGAATACGGAATATGCGCCACATGCTCATGCGGGCCGCGTCAGCTTTTATCTGACAGCAGGGGATCTGGTCATGCATATTGATGGCAAATCGATATCAATATGCGCAGGCGAGCGAATGGATGTGCCAGTCGGGGTCACACATACGGCCAAGGTTGGATCGGGCGGCTGCACCTTTATCGTGGGCGAGGACATAGAGGGGGATGCGTGACGGGGCGTGGTACTATGGATGAAATGGACAAAATCTGCGCACAGATCGCGGCATTATATGGCTTAAAACTTGCTTTTCACGAAAAAGTCGAGAAGGGCTTTTTGAGCGAAAATCATGTTTTGGCTGATTCTTCTGGGCAGAAATTCTTTCTCAAAAAATATCGCTTCGACAATGCGACGAGGCTTATTGAAATTCACGCCGCAAAGGAGCTGTTCTCACATGGCGGCATTCCGGTCATCATGCCGATTCCGCTTTTGGACGGTCAGACTTTCTTTGATATCGATGGCGCGTACTATGCGCTATTTCCCTTTGTCGAAGGTAGGCAATATGAACGGGGATCGATGCCTGGAAAAGCCATAATTTCATTAGCAAAGATGCTTGCCAGAATTCACCTGATCGGTAAGGGCGCGACGCTCCCGATCAATGATTTCGTGAAGCTGTATGATACGAAAAAAAGAATTAATGGAATGGATGATTTGTTGGCGATTATATCTGAGAAAGAAAAAACCGACACATTGTCAGATTTTGATATGGACGCCAGGAGGGGATTGATCTTCAAGAAAAGGCTTCTGGAAGAATGCCCAGACATGATCACCGTCCCCTCGATGCCAAACGACCACTTGCTTCATGGTGATTTCCTCGATCTCAATGTGTTTTTCGATGAGCATGACGAGGTCTCCCGTGTTTTTGATTTTGAAAAAACGGGTTACGGTCCACGCACATTCGAGATCTTCAGGTGCATGATGTATTCTCTCGTGCATAAGCCATTTCCTGACAGTGATATGGACAATGCGCGTACGTTCCTTGAGGCATATGACAGCGTATATCCTATTGAGAAAGAGGAGGCCGCATCGGGTATCCGCTTGTTTTTCAGCAAAGCGGCGCATGGGTATTGGGTCGAGAGCGAGCATTACCTGAAGGGGAACAGTCGAGTTGATCTTTTTCTCAACAGTGACAAGGACAGATTGGAGTATTTTTATGAACATTTCAGCAGCCTGGAAAAGCGGATGATTGGCTGGATGGTCTGAATCGGACCTGTGATATAATTTGACAATATCCGCATTTGTCATATTTTAATAACACAACTAACCAAAAAAACATGAACAGAGAAAGCAAAGGCGTCAAACGAACTGCCACAACCGTGCGAATACTACTAGCGCTCGTCTTCTTCGTCCTTGGAGGGATGTATTTCTTTACCCCTGCAGACAAAATTCCTACGGATCTCGCCACACCTGCTGGCGCATTCATGGCAGCCATGCTCGCAGCCGGATATTTCTTGCCATTCATAAAGGCCGTCGAAGTCATCGGTGGATTCATGCTGTTCTCAAAGCGCTGGTCAGCCTTGGGCCTTCTCGTACTGACACCGGTTATCGTGAACATCTTCCTATTCAATACGCTGCTTGCCCCTGTCTCTCCGAGCGGGGTGATCATGTCGTCTGTCATCGTCTTATTTGCGGCATATCTTGCGGCATTCAATTGGCCTAAATACGAGTCTTTGTTCAGGAAATAGGACGGTTGGAGAATCGTCATCTCGCATGGCCGACATATTCACCAAGGAAAAGCGGAGCCATGTCATGTCGCTTATCAAGTCGACAAGTGGCGTGGAAATCAGGTTCCGCAAGCTCTTGTCAAAAGAGGCATATCCTCTTGGCTATCGATATCGCCTGAATTACAAGAAAGCCGCAGGCAAGCCCGATTTGGCATTTGTATCAAAACGCATTGCCGTTTTCGTAGACGGAGACTTTTGGCATGGCAAGAATTTTGCCAAGACCATGGCCCTGCATCCTCACAAGCTTCCGCAACAGTACTGGCGCGACAAGATAACAGGCAATATGGCCCGTGACCGGCGCCAAAATAGGGCACTGCGCAAGAGCGGTTGGAACGTCATCCGGATATGGGAAAGCGATATCAAGAAGAAACCCGAAGCCTCGGTGCGGCGGGTCATCAAGAGATTGGTTCAGGGCTAGTCGGGCGACCGGGCTCGATGTTATACTCGATTCATGAATACAAAACACATACTTTTGATTATCGCCATAGTAGCGATCGGTGCCGGATTTGCATTATTCGGTGGTTCCAAGGAGGGGTACGATACGGGATCGGACAGGGGTACTGATGCTGCTGCAGACATCAATAGCGTAGCGGGCGAGTCATCCGTGGCTGGATTCGCAAGCTCTACCGCATCAATCTCTGCATATTCATTGGCCGATATTGCCGCGCATAATCACAAGACTGATTGCTGGACGGCTATCAATGGCAATGTATATGACGTGACCGCATGGATATCCAAGCATCCTGGCGGATCTGATGCCATCATCTATCTTTGTGGAAAAGACGGGACAGCCGCATTTGCTGGACAGCATGGAGAAAAGAGAGGTCCTGCCAATGCGCTAGCGGGTTTCAAGATCGGTACCCTTCGATAGTCGTAACAAGAATACGATAAGCGCGAACGCTGAAAGGGCCATGACCGGAATGGTTATGTATCCGAACCTGAGCACGAATACCTTTGCGCATGATACGGAATATCCTGACACTGAACATGGCGCTGGCGCGAATCCGAGCTGCACGATGTAATGATAGAGGGCAATGATTCCGCCAACGACAGACATCATGATTGCATATGGTGCGAATGTTCTGTCGTTGCGCCAGATTGCCATGCCGAGAAGGAATACCAGGGGATACATGAAGATGCGCTGATACCAGCATAGCGTGCAAGGCTCATATCCGAGAACGTCGGAATACGTGAGGCTGCCGAGCGTTGCGACCAGGGCGACGATCATGGCAAGCAGCATGCCATGTGACTCGATCATCCGTACGGGCTTGCCCAATACCGGATGGTCTTTCTTTTTAAAAATGACGATCGCTGCCAGGTATACGATGATTGCCTGGGCGATGACAGTCAGTGATGACAAAGCGAGATTTACAATATCTGCTGTATTCATATGTATTGTCTGATTATGTGATAAAGGATGGGTACTTTTCCAGTATATCAAAGACTGAGGGAGGGGTGGCGCGGCTTAGCTCTTTTTCGGATCTTTTGACACGTTCCACATTTGTTTCCATAGGACTTTCATGGTCTCGGCAAATTCTCGGCTATGCACGATCAGTGCGAACCGTTCCGCGCCGCTGCTTGCAAAAAGGCATTTATCGTCGTAGATCCAGTAGCTCATATCCCATGCCACGCCTTTTGGAGCGTTGCGTACCGTATTGAGCTTTGACCACCCTTCATTCTGATATAGAGTTTTCATGTGTGCAGAGGCATCCGTTTCGATTCCACGATCGGAATGTTTTCGGATTATATAGAGGTGCACGTTGTGCTTTATCCTCTGATTGCTATGCCATGCGCTGAATTCCGTTCCGAGCACGTCCACCATTTCGCGGGTTGGCCACATCAGAAAGCTCTCTTTGCACCCTGCATGCCACATGGTATCCCTGAATGCCTGCCGTATGCCTTCGCTGCCGATATAGAATTTGGTTGTCGGTCGGGAAGTGCTCCTGATCTTTTTCGTGCTATGCATATAGGTGATAAAGGTTTCCTGAGCTGACCGTATCTCCTTTATCTTTTCATTGGTGATCTTCTCGATGCCATCTGGGTCTATCGTGCCGAATTTCTTGCTTTTGCCTTCATTGTATTCTGCCACGAAGCTTTTCTCGATCAGTTCCGATAGGGCATCATAGACGGAAGTCTTTGGGAGATTGAGGCCGGCCGCAATCTGCACGACGGGTGATATGCCATGCTCGGTCAGATAAAGGAGGACCCGCTGGGCATTATCCTTGAGGCCAAGGGTTGATAATGAGTCTTTGATCTGGTCGATATTGGTCATATGGAGTATGTATATTCGCTTTTCGCCGAATGATATACATATAGTACTACATGGTATACGATCTGTCCATGATACATAAAAAGATTGGTTTTGTTGTGGGGATCATCATTGTTGCGTTCGTACTATTCGCTGGTACCAAGGGACTTGGCAGGTTGGGCGATTCGCATGAATCGGCTTCAGAGGATCCGATCAGGATAGGCGGATCGATCTCGCAAACGGGCGTCGCCGCTGAATTCGGTGAGATGTCCAAAAAGGCAATGGAAATGGCAGCTGATGAAATCAATGCCAAAGGAGGTATACGCGGACGAAAGGTGGAAGTCATCATCGAAGACGATCAGACCACTCCGCAGGGCGCACTCTCGGCATATCAGAAGCTTGTAAACATAAACCATGTCGATGCACTGATCGGTAGAATCTTTGACTTCACTGCGCATCCGATTTTTCCTTTATCCCAAAAAGACAAGATCGCATTCATTTCGCCAGTCAATTTCGTAGTAGACAAGACATTCGAGATGAACGAACAGAGCTTTGTCATGTATCCTCGATTTGACAAGGTAGTCATGCAGCTTGATTCGGTCATACGGAATCAAAAGATTCAAAAGCTCGGCATGATCCGATTCGAATCGGGTTTCAGCGAGTCGATCCAGAATACCCTGAGACAGATTATGGCTACTGTGTCCGGGTCGGCGGGCAAAGGGGAATTGGTCGTCGATACGTATAAGGCGATTGGCTCAAGCGATTTTCGGACGAATGTATTGAAAATAAAGAATGAGAATACTGATGCGGTATTCCTGGATATGCTCGATTTCGATATCGTCAAATATTTGGAGGTGGCGCGAACTCTCGGCTTCAAGAAGCAGATAATCGGCTATACCAGCATCCGAGAAGTCGTCACTAACCCAAAGACCAAGCCAGCTGATCTCGCCGACCTCGAAGGCGCAATCGTATTGGATTGGGAAATTCCGTCGAAGGAATTTTCAGATGCCTTTTATAAAAAATACGGCATCGTACCTCTCCGGGGTGCGGACAAAAGCTATGAGGCCGTATATGCTCTCGCTGAAGCGGTTGCCAATACCGATTCTCCTGCTGACGTTGCCGGATATCTGGAGACGCATAGCTTCAAGACGATCAACGGCTCATTCTCATTCGGAGCGGATCATGCAGTTAGTGATATTCCGGTCAAGATCATGCAGGTCAAGGGCGGCAAGCTTGTTGAGGTGAAGTCAAATGTCTAGGGCGTTTTTTTGATGAAAACTTGATATACTTCATGCTGAAAAGATGATATCCGAACGCCGCAACCGCCTCCTCTGGTACCTCTATGATTTTGCGAACTCGGTCGCTCATATTGGCCTCTTGTATTATTTCGGCCTATGGGTGGTCGTTGAGCGTGGCGGATCTCAGTGGATGGTCGGGTTGCCAGTATCGCTCGCTACGCTCGCCCTTCTCATAATCATGCCGAAGGTTGCGCGCAAGGTAGATGCGAATGGCATGCATAAAGAAAGCATGATCGTATGGAGCGTAGGTGCTGCCTTGGTCCTGCTCGTCATGTCTCTCATTGGCGGAATGGTCTCGCTCGGCTGGATTTTCTTCCTCTACTTCTCATTCAATTTTTGTTTTCAGTCAGGATATATATTCTTTTCATCACTGCTGCATACGATCAGCGATGAAGGCAATCGGTCAAAGATTTCTGGCACCGGACAGGCATGGGGACAGGCTGGCAACCTTGTCGGCGTGATAATTTCCTTCATTACAGTGTCGCATTTCATGGTCGGGACAAGCGACAAGCTCAATGTCTTTTTCTGGTCTGCGATAGTATTCCTGCTGCTTCTTATTCCGGTCTCCAGGTTTAGGGCGAATCGAAATGTCGCGCTGTCTGCAGAGGTTTCTGCTGTAGATAAAAGCCTCGTCAAGAAGCTGCGTGCACAGCCGCGTGTTGCGCGGTTTTTGATCGCATATGCGCTGTATTCTGACGCTGTCGTTACGTTGTCTCTGTTCGTCGCCTTATATATGAAAAAAGTTCTCGGATTCACCGATGGACAGATTCGCATGGGCAGCGTGGTATTGCTCGTATGTACGGTGATAGGCGGATTGCTCGTCTCTCGCTTGGTCAGTCGCGGCAGGGAACTCAGGGTCATCTCTCGGTTCCTGATCGCATGGCCGATCGTCATATTCTTATTCGCGTTCATGTCAGGTTTGGTGCCTGTATATCTCATCATCGCCTTGATCGGACTTGCGATGAGCGTCATCTTCGCGGTCTCTCGCTCGTATTACACGATTATTACGCCGCCGGACAAGCAGGCGGAATATTTCTCCGTTTTCGTCATCTTTGAGCGAGTGGGTGCTATTGCTGGACCGATTCTGTGGAGCATTGTCGTTAGCCTGGCGATATGGATGGGTGCTGCGGAATCAACCGCATATCGAATAGCGATCGTCAGCGTGGCACTGATTACTGCTATCGGGTATTTTATCCTGAGAAGTTTGCATATCGAAGAAACCAAAAAGGCTAATGTGTAATCATATTGTCGTAGCCTGCCTGTAGTATAATCAGCACATGGACAGAATAACCGACATTGCATACCTGTTGAATCTGCATCAGAAATCAAAAGGAGTGACGATAGACAGCCGTCCCGGCTCGCAGCCCGGAGGATTGAAAGGGAAAATGTTTTTCGCATTGAAGGGCAACCAAGTCGATGGCAATGATTTCGCCATAGATGCGCTCAGAGCTGGCGCGATCGCTGCCGTTATCGATAATCCAATGATCTTGGAGGCTGCGCAGAAATCGCCATCCACAAAAAAAATCGCATCGCAGCTCTGCCTTGTCGAGGACGTTTTGAAAACCCTACAGGAAATGGGACGCATGCATCGCACGCGGTTCAAAATTCCCGTCATCGGCATCACGGGTACCAATGGCAAAACGACGACAAAGGAATTGCTTGCCGTTTCTCTGGAAGGGAAATATGGCAAGGCAGGCGTCTTGTCCAATGTCGGAAATCTGAACAATCATATAGGGGTGCCCCTTACATTGCTTCGCATGACGGACAAGGCAAAGGTGGCCGTCATCGAAATGGGAGCGAACAAGCGGGGCGATATCCGTGAATTATGCGAGATCGCGGATCCGACCCATGCCTTGGTCACGAATATGGGAATCGCTCATATCGAAGGCTTTGGATCAAAAGAAGGGGTGGTCAAGACCAAAAGCGAATTATATGAATATGTGCATGAGCATGGCGGCATTATTTTTATCAATACAAAAGATTCCGTACTTGAGAAAGCACTGCGGAAAGTAATGGTGAGAAAAGGCAAGGGCAAAGGCAAAGGCGCTACTGTAATAGGGTATGGCGAAAAAAATCTCATTGGCGACAAGGCGCGCAATAAGAATCTGATCGGTTCGTACAATTTGATCAATATGAATGCCGCCAAAGCCGTGGCGCTCGCATTCAGGGTCCCGGCGAAATCAATTGATGAGGCGATCGCAGGTTATGTGCCGCAGAATATGCGCAGCCAACATATCGTGTCGAAAGCGACCGGCAATTCAATTTTGCTTGATGCGTATAATGCCAATCCATCCAGCATGCCGCTCGCGATAGATGCATACCTCGAGGAAATAAAGGCACGGCAGTCAGAGAGAAATAACCAAAAAGTCGTTATTTCTCCGAAGACAAAGACCGAGAATTCTTCGTTACCGTTTCTGATCATTGGGGAAATGAGGGAACTCGGAAATGAATCGCCGAAGGAGCATGCAAAGATAATTGCACTTGCAGAAAGCTTGACGAAAAAGAAGAAGGCCGAAGTCGTGCTGCTCGGCGAGGAATTTTTTAAGCTAAAACACAAAAGCGCTTCAATTCACATATGTAAGACCAAAGAAGACTTTCTCAAATCTAGCATTCACGAAGACCTCGCGCGCTCAAAGCGAAAAGCCGATATTTTCATAAAGGGCAGCCGGGGGATGAGACTGGAGGAGCTCGTTAGCTTTCTGTAGCTGTCTCGAGGCGGCCTTTTTCATGGCTCATCCGACAATCACCAATATCACCCCGCATACTACCGCGAGGCATGCCACGGCGCGCTTTATCATGTGCTTTTCCCTGAATATCCTGCCGCCGAGCAATGTCGTGAATACGGCCGATGACTGCTTGATGGCGTTTAGAATGCTGATCTGCATCATCTGCAATGCAAACATGTGGGAGATGCGATGGGCGAGAATGAAAATGACATTGGTCCAGAATGATGTTCGCAGGAATAGCCGAGGGTTGATTACCTTGCGATTCATTCTCTTGCTGAGGAACAGGTCAATCAATGCGAAATTGAACAGGATAAAGAATTGGATGATGATGAGATACAAGATGGGGTCAATGCCTATATTGTGGATGACATACCTGTCGGCGATGGAGCCAAATGAAAAACACACTAGCGAGATGCAGAGTATGAGATAGAGGACGGCTTTTCTTTCCGGTCCAGGAATTGCGTGAGAGACGGGGAAGGCCAGGTTGTGCTTTTCCGATTTCGGATTGTGGTATTCGAGTATGAAAATTCCAAAACATGATACGAGTATTCCGGCGATTGCTATTGGAGACAGTCTTTCCTGGAGAAAGATCCCTGCCGTGATCGCGATGATTATGGGGCTCGCTGCGAATAGCACGGCCGATTCGCTGATCTCCATTTTCTTGATGATCCAGACGGACGTCAGGGCTGCTACGATAGAGCATAAAGAGGTTCCATATATGATAAGGAGAGTCGAATTCGACATATCGAAGCTTTTGACGAAAAAGAGCAGGGGCAGGGAAATGAATGCCAGGACGAACGACAGTTGCGAGGAGTATATCTCTACGCCCTCATCAGTAAGGACCTGCTTTTCCGCTATGCTCGCAATCGACTTGAAGAATGAGGCGAGGAGGGCTAGGAATACCATGGTGTCTATTATATACCATTCCCGCATGTCATTTCGGAAACATATTGTTCACAGTTTTTTATAATAATGCACATGACCGAATTCAATCGGTGATATAATTCATGCATTAGAAGTAATCATATTCATTATGCCAAAAGGAGTACAGCGAGGAAAAGAAAAGAAGAAGCCAAAAAAGGCAAAGAAATAACACTGGCCGCCATCCACTGAATTGTGTCGCGCATACATGCGCGAACTCGGAATTTGGTGTAGAATATAGGCACTCAGAATCCCGATCGTACTGACATCGGGATTTTGTGTTTCTTGGGGTAGCAAAAAATGAGGAGGTGTTTCGATTCGTCTCATCTCGCCTTTGTCCAATCATGCCTTGCTCGCAGAGCCTATTCCTCCGCTCTTATCTTCGCTGAAAAATCAAGATCGTCCGCATACTTGATTGCGCGTTCATTGATCAGGAATTTCTTGCGCGCCTCCTCGAATGAAAGGTCCGTATCGATGAGGCCTATGTCATATGCGCGCCTGTCAGAGGCCGCAGGGAAGAGCACTTCATGGCTGAACGGGATCCTCCGCGGGCTGATCTTGTTCACATGACTGACAATATTGGTCGTACAGGTATTGGTGAGCGTATTGTAAAATTCCGGCCGCGTTTCGAGCTTGTTCATCCTCTCTGTCATGTCGAGGAATAGCGCCTGAGCTTTCGCCTTGTCGGCCTTGATTGGATAGAGATAAACGGAGTCCTTGCGGTAATTTGATCTGAGTTTGATTACGTCTTTTTCGTCAGCCGCAACGTACATAAGCTCGTATCGTCGGAGCAGTCCCTTGATTGCGGAAAAGCTTTCGCCTTTTTCCTTGCGGATTTCCACTGAGATAGCGAGGAATTCGCTCGTGCTTGTCGATGCGGCTCTGGTTGTGGCGATTGGTGAATCCGCAGCGGAAGGGTCTTTTTCAAACTCAAAACTTAGAAACGTATGTGCCGCGCCAGCGAATCCCGAAAATGGCTCCACGACATACCAGACTCGTTTCAGTCGGTCGAGATCGAATGTCTTGTCGTAGTACGCAGGTTGATAATCGGAAGTCGACGTATATGTGAAATTTCTGATATTGCGAATCGAGACCTTGATACCGGTCCTCTCTGGCGTAATGGGCAATGCTGACTGGATGATGCCCGCATGAGGGAGGATCGCCTGGTCGTCATTCCAGTCGCGGTCATTGGAGGGTCTGATGAACATGATGAGTAGGAGATATGCGGCCGTGCAGATTGCTATGCCTATGAGCAAGACCTTCAGCACACGTATCAGGAAAATTCGCATGCATATAGTATATCACCGGTCTGATTGGGGGCATTCGTCGTGCCGCGCTTGGGGCATCAAATCTGGCCCGCGTACCTGGCATCCTTGACGTAACCGGATTTTCAATGCAGTACACAGGCCGATTTCTCGCCGGCCTCGGAATACTCTATAATTGAAAAACATGAAATCTCCACAATCAAGAAATTCGGCAGGAAAGGCAAAGACGGCATCTCTGAAATCTGTCGCAACTCAAAAACAAAATCAAAAGGCGAAATCAAAAACGAAGTCAAAGCACAAATATATTTTCGTGGTTGGAGGGGTTATGTCAGGGGTGGGAAAGGGAATTACAACGTCATCGCTCGGCGCAATATTGCAGGCCAAGGGATATAGCGTCAATATCGCAAAAGTAGATCCGTATCTGAACGTAGATGCAGGAACAATGAACCCCACCGAGCATGGTGAGGTTTTTGTTATGAATAGCGGGCTCGAGACCGATCAGGATATGGGAAATTATGAGAGGTTCATGAATCGTGACTTGACCAATGCTGACTATATGACGGGCGGCATGGTATATCTCGAAGTGATCATGCGCGAGCGCGCTCTCAAATATCGCGGAAAGTGCGTCGATGCGGTGCCTCATATTCGCGATGAGATCGTGGACAGGATCCGCAAATCAGGAGAGGTTGCCGGATCAGATATTACCATCATAGAAATCGGCGGAACTGTCGGCGATTATCAGAGTGCCATGTTCTATGAGGCGGCCAGGTATATGAAAATAGCCGGTCATGGCGCAAATGGTGCTGCAGGCGAATCCGGGAACAATGTCCTTTTCGTCATGGTCACGTATCTGCCTATCCCGAACAAGATCGGCGAAATGAAATCAAAGCCGACACAGAATGCCGTACGCGAATTGCAGTCGTACGGAATCCAGCCTGACTTCATAATCGGCCGAAGCGAAATGCCTATCGACAGTCGCCGCAAGGAAAAGATCGCGATCGCATGCAATGTGCCAATGGAAAATGTCATTTCAGCGCCCGATATAGATAGCGTATATGACGTGCCTAATAATTTTGAGCGGGACAGGTTCGGAGAACAGGTTGAAAAGGCGCTCGGACTCAAGAACCGACCCGTCGATCTCGCCGACTGGAAAAAATTTGTCCAGAAAACGCGGGCGGCTCGTGCCGGGGGAAAGGCCGTGAACATAGCGATTGTCGGAAAATATTTCGATTCGGGAGATTTCGTCCTTTCCGATGCGTACGTATCGGTGATCGAGGCATTAAAGTTTTCGGCATATTCGCTCGGATTAAAGCCTGAATTGCATTGGATAAGTGCTAAGCAATTCGAGGTCGACATGAAGACCGGAAAGCCCCTAACGCCCGCACGCATCGCAGAGGAGCTCAAGTCTGTTTTTGCGGAAATGGATGGAATCTTGGTACCGGGCGGATTCGGAGAGACGGGGATCGAAGGCAAGATATCGGTTATCAAGTACGCGCGAGAACACGGAATTCCATATTTTGGCATATGTTATGGCATGCAGCTCATGGTCATCGAACATGCAAGGCATAAGGCGGGCTTGGCAGGAGCACAGACGAGCGAGATTGATCCTCATGCGCCGCATGTGGTCGTCGACATCATGGAACATCAGAAAAAGCTCTTGAATGAGGGGAAATATGGTGCATCGATGCGATTGGGCGGATTCATCTGTACGCTCCGTCCGGGCACGATTGCCTTTGATGCGTATAAGAAAGCCGGATGGATCGGCCGCAGGCTGGACAAGGCAGTGCATTCGATCGGGGTGAGCGTTTCGAAGCTCGCCAAGGATAGTGTGCTGGAACGACACAGGCATCGATATGAAGTGAACCCTGGATATGTCGATCGTCTCGCAGCATCCGGATTGGTATTCTCTGGAACATCTCCAGATGGCAAGCTGATGGAGATTGCCGAGCTGCCTCGATCCGTGCATCCGTTTTTCCTTGGCGTGCAATTTCATCCTGAATTTTTGGCACGTCCTTTGGATCCTCATCCCGTATTTACCGAGTTCGTCAAGGCGTCCTCTGGCCGTTTCGCCGCATCGTCAGGCGAGCGGGCTGCCAAGTCTCCTTCGGCAGGCAAGGGAAAATAATGCGTGGTATACTCCTTGCCATGATACAAGAAATAGGATTTACGATATATGCGGTTACGGACATAGCAAAGTCTAGGGCTTTTTATGAGGGCGTGCTCGGCCTGGTTCCGAGCGACGAATTTCCAGTTACGCCGGAATCAAAATGGATCGAATACAATATAGGGTCGGGTACATTCGCAATCGGACAATCTGACGATTGGAAGCCTTCAGAAGATGGTGCGACTGTCGCATTCGAGGTTGATGATTTTGACTCAATGGTCGCAAGGCTCAAGGAAGCAGGCATTCCGTTCAAACTCGATGCGATGGATTTTCCCACATGCCATATGGCGGCCATCAAGGATCCTGATAACAGCACCGTTCTGATCCACAAGAGAAAAACAAAATAGCTGAAACGTGGTATATGTGTGGTATAATTGGATCACTGGGTCATCAGACTTCCGGTGGGCCCACAGGACGGCATTACATAATATAGATAAAATATAATTTACAATATCATGAAAAATATGAACGGTTTGGGCAAGCTTGCTTTCATCCTTGTCGTAGTGGGTGGATTGAACTGGGGATTGGTAGGTGCTTTTAACTGGAATCTTGTTGACGCGATCTTGGGCAGCATTCCTGCAATAGCGCGGGTAGTATATGTTCTCGTAGGTCTTTCGGCTCTGTTCGTACTCGTTGGAGGAGGACAGAAGAAGGCTGCGATGTAATCCATCCTTTCATCACTCAAAGGAATCACATGACAAAGCCCTGGCGCATAGCGCGGGGTTTTGTCTTTTTTAGGCATCGTGCCTGGCGTCATGGCCGATTTATGTCATGGTTCATTTTGCTATACTGATCGGCACGATATGAATTTTCTTGATGTATTTATTGGAAAAAGATCAGGCCGGCATATTGCCGGTGCCATTCGGCGCGTCTCGCTGCGCCGTCGCAGGGTGCGCCGCGTTATCCGAAGGAAAAGAAGAGTTGTCTCAACGGCAAGCAAGCTGCATTATGCCGAACACAAGGAGACGACTCGGGTGCTCGTCTCGACTCGATTGCCTGAAATCATCGAGGCATATAAGGTAATCGGCATCGAGTTTAAGCCGGTCGGAAGAATTTGCATAAAAAACACGCTGACGCGATGGGGCAGCTGCTCGAGCAAGGGAAATCTTAATTTCAGCTATCGACTCTGTCTATTGCCAGCATATCTATCCGATTACATCATCATCCATGAATTGTGCCACCTTCGCGAATTCAATCATTCCTCTCGTTTCTGGGATCTGGTCGCGCTCCTTGCCCCTGCATATGCCGCGCATAGGGAGGAATTGAAAAAACACTCCCTGCGATGATGCTCAGGGAATACGTCATTGTGACCTCTTTTTGGCCGTTTGAGGCTTAACATATGGTCGATTTTCGATTACTATACTGTGATTGCGAATCCGTTCTCGTGCCGAGGTGCCAAAGCGTATCGTCAATTCCTTATGATCTCCATATTCAAACAATACAAATGGTGGCTGGCATCCCTGCTGGCATGCTCCGTGGTCGCGAATGCGCTCAGCTTGTTCGTGCCGAGACAGGTGTCAAAATACATCGATTTGTATCGCAGCCTGGCTGAGCAAGGGCTACCTTTTTTGAATTCGGAGGCCATATGGGTCATTGGCGGTATCGCGATCGCCGTGCTTGTCCTTACGTTCACGCAATTTTTCATATCGACATGGCTGTCGGAAAAGGTCGCATATGACATGCGAAACCGACTCATCGGCAGCATAAAGAGGCAGACATATTCATATATATCGGAGACCACTTCATCAAAGCTCCTTACCAATATGACCGCTGATGTAGATGCCGTAAAGGACGTGGTCGCTCAGGCTCTGGTCGCGACGATCTCTGCCCTTATCACGTTTGTCGGAGTCATTGTCCTTCTCCTCTCAATCCAGTGGAAAATGGCCCTGATCACGTTTACCGTCATTCCATTTCTCATTCTCACGTTCGCGCTCGTATTCAGGAAGCTCGGGTCACTGTTTAAGGACTCTCAGGAGAATATGGAGCGCATCTACAAGGTGATAAATGAGAGCATCATCGGGGCGTCTCTTGTTCGCGTGCTTAATGCAGGGTCATCGGAAATCTCGAAATTTGATGCCGTCAATACGCAGTCAAAGGCAATCGGTCTCAAGATTCTCGGATGTTTCGCTTTTCTCATCCCGATAATCACCTTGCTGGCCAATCTGACGACGGTTCTCATTCTGTGGTTCGGAGGAAGATTCATCGTATCTGGCACGCTGACGCTTGGCGAACTGACCGCATTCTTCGCATATTCGGCGATGTTCATCTGGCCGATTTTCGTATTTGGATTTTCGGGACCGATGTTTTCAAGGGCCGGCGTTGCATTTGGCAGGATCAAGGAGGTTCTTGACGCTCCGATTGTCGAAGGCGATGGAATTCATACTGGCACAGTTAAAGGAGACATCGAATTCAGGAATATCAATGTGCAATTCGGCGCGCGCAAGATACTCAAGGATGTTTCATTTTCAATACGGCCTCATACGAGGAATGCGATAGTGGGACCTACGGCAGCGGGGAAGACGCAGCTCTTTTATCTACTTGCCGGCCTTATCAAGCAGAATTCAGGCGAGGTTATAGTTGATGGCAGGCCGCTTGGCGAATGGGATCATGAGTCATATCTCGGTCAGCTGGGTCTGGTGTTTCAGGACAGCATCGTATTCAATACGACGCTCCGTGAAAACGTGGATTTTCGCATGACGGGCGATGAAGCCGCGGTCCGCAAGGCCCTTCGCGTGGCCGAGCTTGGCGATCTGCTCAAGTCCTTGCCAAAAGGCTTGGAAACGCCACTCAATGAGCGGGGAACGAATCTCTCAGGAGGACAAAAGCAGCGTCTGATGCTTGCCCGCGCATTGGCACAAGAGCCGAAAATCCTGCTTCTTGATGATTTCACCGCACGGGTGGACATGCAGACCGAGCAGGCAATCATTCGGAATATCAGAAACGAGTATCCTGATCTCACCCTCATCTCAATCACGCAAAAGATCGACCCGATCCGCGATTATGATCAGATAATCGTTCTCATGGAAGGCGAGGTTGTCGATCGGGGAACGCATGAAGATCTGGTTGGTCGATCGGTCGAATACAGGCAAATTTATCAGTCCCAGCGTAACGTTTCCCATCACACAGAACATCATGAAGTATTACGATCTTGATCGACAGACTGAGCAAAAAGAAGGATATGTGCGCGGTGCCAAAAAAAGCTTCGCGGAGTTTTCGAAGTATATCGACAAGGACAAGCGCATGATCCCATTCGTGTTTCTTCTCATCTTGCTCAACTCGGTTGCAGGCATATTGACGCCATATTTCGTGGCGCTTGGGATTGACCGATATATATCCGCAGGAAATCTGAGCGGACTCGGGCAGACACTCCTTGTGCTTGTCGGCATCTATGTCATTACTTCTGTGATCGGCTATAACCAGACTAGGATTATCGGATCGATTTCGCAACGCACGCTTTTCCGCTTGCGCGCGTCGATTTTCGAAAAGCTGCAATCGCTGCCGATAGCATTTTTTCATGAGAACAAGGCGGGCGACCTGATGTCGCGCATCAACAATGATACGACCAAGCTGAGCCAGCTCCTCTCGGAGACGGTTCCTCAATTCGCAGGAAACTTTTTCGTCCTTTTCGGAATCGGGATCTTCGTCTTTTTCCTTAACTGGAAGCTTGCATGCGTGCTTTTGTTTGCCACCGTTGTGGTTGCAATCGTCACCCGAATTCTAGGTCCGGTCATCGAGCGTCTGAACAAGAAAAGCAGCGCTGAGCTTGGAAGATTCTCGTCGGGCATCCAGGAAAGCCTCTCAAATTTCAAGGTGATTGTGGCGTTCAATCGGCGCGGCTATTTTGAGGATTCGCTGAGGGCTCACAATGAGAGCAATTACAAGGCGTATAGGATGAGCGGCCTCGCGAACAAGGTCCTCGAGCCCATTTATGAATTCGGGGGCAATGTCTCTCAGCTGTTTGTCCTCTTGTTCGGTATATATCTCATAACCCATGGCCAACTCACTATCGGTCTGCTTATAGGATTCTTGGGTTATGCCCAGCGATTTTATGATCCTCTCAGATATATCGCCGCGCTTATGGGCAATATCCAGGTATCTCTCGCGTCATGGTCTCGCGTGCGCAATGTGCTCAGGCTCGAGTCACATCTCAAGGTCCTGACGGATGGCGATGTCGCGTCAACTGCGGATACGAATCGCCTGCTTGAATTCAAGGGCGTATCATTCGGATATGAGGATGAGCAGCAGGTACTCGATGGCGTTTCCTTTTATCTAGAAAAAAACAAGACCTATGCGCTCGTCGGCCCTACGGGTGGAGGCAAGACCACGATGGCCGGTCTCATGGTTCGTCTGCATGATCCAGTCAGCGGAACCGTATATTTCAAGGGCAAGGATATCCGCATGTATACCCAGGCGGAACTTGGCGACTCGATTGGCGTTATCCTGCAGGATCCATTCCTGTTTAGCGGGACGGTGGGGGAGAACATTCGGTATGGAAATCGCAATCTAGATGCCATGTCTGATGATGATCTGAATGCCGTTATGAAAAAGAAAGGCCTGGGCCACTTGCTCGAACGGTTCGAGGATGGTCTGAAAAGCTCGGTCAATGACACTGCCGAAAATATAAGTCTCGGCCAAAAGCAGCTGATCTCATTTATCAGAATCTTGCTCCGTGAGCCGGAACTTCTCATCATGGATGAGGCTACGGCCAATATCGATACCGTGACCGAGCAGATACTTACTGATATCATTTCCAAGCTTCCAAAGGAGACGACGAAGGTCATCATCGCGCATAGGCTGAATACCATTCGCGAGGCCGATGAAATCCTGTTTGTTAATGGTGGAAAGGCTGAGCGAGCGACGGACTTTGAGGATGCCTTGAAAAAGATCGGGGCGAGCAAGAGGGTGAGTTAGGAGGATCTCAGGGCAGTTCGTGATGCATATTGCGGACGTAATGCGTCGGCATGATTACAACATTGTGGGTGCGGTGATATACTATATCTGCAATGAAATTTCTAACGCGCATCCTATATGGAATGGTTCGATCGAGAATCGGCGTCAGAATCGGCAAGGCGAGTCGCGATGCAGAAGGCTATTGGAAAAAGCTCGGTCCCGGACTGACGACGGGCGCGGCAGATGATGATCCGTCAGGGATTGCTACGTATTCGCAGATTGGCGCTCAATACGGATCGGTATTCGGTTGGCTCGCTGTTTTTACATATCCTCTTATGTCAGTCGTTCAGGCGATGTGCGCGAAGATCGGCCTGGTGACTAGCCGCGGCTTGGCTGCGAATATACGCCTCCATTATCCTCCGTGGATTTTGTATATCCTCACAGCGATTCTTTTTGCCGCAAATTCATTCAATATCGGGGCGGATCTCGGGGCAATGGCGGAAGCGACGCGACTGGTATTTCCCCAATTCTCATTTGCCTGGCTCGTAATCGGATTCACTGTCTTCAGTCTCGCATTACAGATTTTCACGAGCTATAAGGCATATGCAAGCTACCTCAAATGGCTGGCCCTTATTCTCTTTGCTTATATATTCACGGCCTTTGCCATTGATGTGAATTGGCCTGAGGTCTTGAAACAGGCAGTGGTCCCGCATATGGTCTTCGACAGGGAGCATCTGCTTATCGTTGCTGCGGTCCTGGGCACGACGATATCTCCATATTTGTTTTTCTGGCAGACATCGCAGGAAGTGGAGGAAAAGATCCTTCATGGATCGCTACAGGAAGAACACAAGGAAATAACCAAAACACTCGAATCCGAAGGCAAGCTAATCAGTGCCGAGCTGACCGCCAAGGCCGTCGCCGCTCCGTTGCCGGTAATTACTCCAGTAACGGCTGAAGACATGAAAGACATGCGCATCGATGTCTGGTCTGGCATGTTCATTTCCAATTTGGTGATGTTTTTCATCATCATCGTCTGCTCGGCGACATTGTTCAAAAACGGCATCACGGACATACAGACTGCGGCAGATGCCGCAAATGCGCTCCGTCCGCTCGTCGGTCATGGAGCGTACCTGCTCTTTGCAATAGGCATCATAGGGACAGGTTTGCTCGCGGTCCCAATTCTTGCCGGATCTGCTTCGTATGCATTGGCGGAAAGTTTTCGCTGGGTATCAGGTCTGCATCATCGGCTGCGCGAGGCATATGCCTTTTATGCGGTCATCATCATCTCGATGCTTGTCGGACTCGGCCTGAATTTCATCGGGCTCGATCCGATCAAGGCGCTCATATATTCGGCAATTGCAAACTGCATCGTCGCTCCCATAGTGCTCGTATTCATCGTCGCGCTGAGCGGCCGCAAGGATGTAATGGGCGAGCATGCCAACAATCGGCTGACAAATATCATAGGATGGGGAGTTACCGTGCTCATGGCAGGCGTTGCCGTAGCGACATGTCTTGCATTGCTGATGCTATAGTCCCAGGCTTTTCAGGAAATCCTCAAGTTCCTTGCCATCGATCCTGCGCGTCGTATTCGGGGCGAGTTTTCCGAGTCGTATGTTCATGACGCGAATTCGTTTCAGTTCGCGGACATCGACGCGGAGCGCTTCGCACATGCGTCTGATCTGATGTCTCTTGCCTTCGGTCAATACGATTGAGAACGTATTGGGATTGATGATCTCGACTTTGGCTGGCTTGGTCTTGTAGCCGTCCTTTCCATCGCCGATCAGGATGCCTGCTTCCATGTGTTTTTTGAAAAAATGAGGCAGTGCCTGAACCGTAGTCACGACATATTCCTTGTCATGTACATAGTCAGGGTTGAGAAGCCTGTCCGTCACGCGTCCGTCATTCGTGAGGATAATGAGGCCGATTGATTTCTTGTCTAGTCGTCCGACAGGGAATAGGCTTTTGGTTATGTACGGGGCAAGGGATGAGTTTTTCATCAAGACCTGCTTGATATCCATTTCATCATGAAGCGGGGAATGGGTGACTATTCCCGCCGGCTTGTTATAGGCATAGTATGCGTATTCTTTGCGCATGCTTTCAAGCTGCTCTTGCTGCACTTCGACAATGTCGTTCTCAGTGACCTTGTCTCCGAGAACGGCAACCTTGTCATTGATCTTGATTTGGCCTTTTTCGATGAGGGAATCGGCGGTCTTGCGCGTCATCTTGTGGACATGCGAAAGATACTTATTGATTCTCATAGGAAACGGGTTTTCGGATTGCACTGGCTGTTTTGGGGCCATGAAGGCAGACGGCGAAGCTGGCCTTGTCGATGGACCGGAATGGGCATGGGCACGCGCATGAGGATGCGAATGCGCGGACTTGTCATTGCGAGGGTTTGACAGAAAGGCTTCTGTCGATGACCTGCCCGGTCCCTGTTTCTTGACATATAAGGGCCGAGGGATCTTGCCGAGCTTGCTGCTTTTGCCCGGTCCGCCTTTTTGCTTTTTAGGACCGTAAGATGGGGCTTTTTTGGCCCCAAAAGCAGGTCTGCCTCCTTCGGGTCGAGGGCCTCGCGGCGCTGAACCCGGTTTTGATGGATATTTCATATGTTGTATGTTCGTTGGGCATCATATCACAGGTCTTGCTATTTTGCTAAATCTATTGCTTTTTGATTCGCAATAGATGGTCGCACGGCATGACGCGAAACCATACGTATCTGATACAATATTCATATGACATTATTTGGAAAAACGATCGTGACATTCATCTTTCTCGGCATTCTGGGAATTGGCGGTTATATGTACGCCACGAGGCCGATTGCCGGACCATCGGTTAGCCCCGTATCTGAGTCAGACACACTGCCAGCGAGCTCGACTGATGCTATCGCGGGCATGAATGCGGCGACCGGTTCATCTTCGTCCGATATTGGCACAGCCTCGACTTCCGCTCTCGGAAATGCTTCGACATCTTCAATCGGCACAATATCGTACAAGATAACGACGGGAACATATGCCGAATTTACGATCAAGGAAGTCTTGCGCGGCAAGCCGTTTACCGTAGTCGGCAGCACGACTGATGTTTCAGGGGGTTTGAAGGCTGACATGGGAACGCTTGCCGATTCGCTTATCGGCACGATCAAAATCAATGCGAGGACGTTCAAGACTGACAGCTCAAATAGGGACAATGCCGTGGCACGCTTCGTGCTCAAGTCTGAAGATGCGGGAAATGAATTCATTACGTTCGAGCCCAAGGAACTCTCCGGATTTTCTGCCGATGCCGCTGCCCGGGCGATGAAAGGCGAGAGCGTGGCCTTCAAGGTCAAAGGCGATCTGACGATTGCCGGTATTGTGAAAAGCACCACGTTTGATGCCAAGTTTGCATTGGCTCAAAGCGGTACGGATGCAGGCAAGATCAAGGGGGTCGCAGAGGCAAAAATCAAGCGATCGGATTTCAAGCTTGTGATTCCAAATATTCCGTTCGTAGCGGATGTCCCCGATGAATTCCTCATCAAGATCAATGCGGTTTTGAGCAAGTAAATCAATTACATACACGCTCCCAGATCGGCTTTGACCGTGACATTCTGAAATCCCGCTGACTTGAACAGCAATTCCAGCTGCTTTTGTGCGTTTTCGGTTGCGTGCAGGAGGATGCCCCCTTCGCAGCCCGCTTTCCTGATCGATGCTTCGGCCTCCTGTCGGGCACCTGCTTCAAGGTTTATTTCTCCTTTGGTTAATATGCCAAGCCTCCTATCGAATACGCGAGTGCTCTCATTGTCGAGTCTGACAGAGAATATTTCCGGAGCAGGCAAGGCAATTGCGATATCTCGCCCCGTGCCCTGGAAGTTTTCTGCCGTAAGCTTTGACAGATCAAAACCCGCAATGACCTCGCCATGCGCGATAAGCAGGATTTTGTCTCCAAATAAAAACTGTCGGATGCTTCCGTATGACGTGCCGGCTTCTATGATCTTGTCGATGCTGAATTGCGCCGTTTCAAATCGGCCAAGTGCCGTGATCTGGGTGATAACAGCCGCTCGTTCCTTCCCGAATCTGATGTCGGGTCGTCCCACGAGCCATGTTTGCAGCCAGAATATGGCGATAAGTGTCACGATGATCCCGATGAGGGCATAGATGAGTCTTTTTTTCATCCCGTAACTATATACCTCATGCGGTTATTTTTCCACCGCACCTTGCCATTGGCATGTTTTTTGATGATCGAGGACAAGGTTTGCGAGTCATGATGCTTATGAACATTATTCTGGATAAAAAAATACCGCAGATCGATATCGGATGCTATAATGAGTGCCATGCCAAGTCTCCGAGAGTATGTTCTTACGCTAAAAAAATACAATCCCAATGCGCAGGATCGACTGCTTAAGATCTATTTGCTAAAGGCAGGGTGGCCCATAGCCGAAATCGAGAAGGCGTTTGCGGAAGTAAATGCGACAATGCAGCGAGCGCCGTCTCCTGCAGTCGCCGCGCAGCCCATCGCAAGCGTGCCTTCTCCGCATGTCGCGACAAAAGAGCTGGAAATCGCCGCTGCCGAAATTGCCCCTGATCATGTTATCCCCAGAGCGTACACGCAGGTTGATTCTCGACCGATTCCTGAACCGATTCAGAAAGACTCTCAGTCTTCGCTCGTTATCGATGGCTACATAGATAGAGATGCGTCCGGCGCGGCATCGGGTGGCGGGATTGATATACATGGTCCCGTCGTTTCATCTGCCGCAATCTTGTCTGCGCTGAGCGATGCCGCTGCGACCCCTGTTTCGCCCGCTGCTCCGGTTGCACCCGTGACAACGGCCGCATCATCTGTAGCGGCTGACCCGGAACGATCTCGAATATCCCATCCTCCGCTCATGACCCCTTCGTCGGCATTGAAGGCGCAAATGCCGTCAGAGTCACCGGGGCCTCATATGGCCATGGCGTCAATCGCACCTTCGTTCGATCGGCCAAGCATGGCACATGCCCAGCCTTTTGCGTCACCTGGTACGATAGTCATGCCAGGTCAGAAGACATCGAATCCGATGGTGCAAATGCCCTCATCCATGCAATCCGACCTGTCAAAGCCGAAACACAAGGCAGGGAAAAGGCTCATGATCTGGATTGTGGTCATCGCGCTTCTCGGTCTGCTTGGATTTGGATATATGAGATTCGTTCACGGCGTATACCTATTCGTGAATGCCCCTATCGACAAGAATGAGGTCTTGGCATATTTGGCCGGATCGATTTCAAAAGTGAATACGGCTGCATATTCGACGCATGTGTCTTTTGAGATGATGCAGCGAGAGCCGGGGGTGGAGAGCTTTGACAGATTGGTCCAGACATTGACCAAAGATGATATTACTGGATTCGGCTCTACAGCCTTGTCGGTACAGTCATCTTCGTCAGCTACGTCGACCGAGGTGGCATCATCATCATCATCATCATCATCATCATCATCATCATCATCGGCCGCTCGTATCGTGTCATCATCGACTCCGCAGTCAGTTGCATCTTCTTCGCCCTCAACCGTACAGGGCGCTTTCGTGAGTGGACTCCTGTCTGCTTTTCCTTCTGACATGGTCATGGATATGCATATCGATGGATTGTATAAAAAAGACCCCGTGAATGACAGTACGAGCATGGCGGTGCGCGCTGATGGCTCATGGCATGTCGCAGGCACATATTCAGGCGAAGGCTTAAAGGCGGATCTCAATATGGAGTCTGTCCGGCGCGGTGGCATCACGTATATTCGGGCAAAAGCCTTTCCCGAGATGTTTTTCGACATTCAGGCCATACGCGACAAGTGGGTATCTGTCAGCCAGGCTGATGCAGAATCCGTGTCGTCCGCATTGCCGTGGCTTGCATCATTTGATTCTGGAGCCCCACGCCCTGCCAATTTCGACAAGCAGATCGCTCGCCTAATCTCGATTGCGGGAGAGGAGCGAGTATTGGAGACGAGAGGAGATCCGCAAAAGACGATACGACCGGGATCTGCATGGTATGAGCCAAGACGAGTCATGTATTCATATCAGATGCAGCCCAACCTGGAGCATTTCATCTCGTTCGTCGAGCGATCGAATACCATTTTGCAAAATGAATTCGGGACGTCTTCGATTCTCGCTTTGACGGGCGAAATGAAACAGGCATTGAGGAGCAGGGAATTCGAGAGACTGTTCAAGTATTTTGCGGACAATGGATATCTCAAGGTGACCGTAGGCAAAAGCGGAGAGCTTGTCGAGATCGCATCGAGCATCAAGCTGGTCTCTGATGAAAAGCAGGCGCTTCTCGCTGCAGAACTGTCACTCGACGGGATTAATGAAGGAGTATCGCTCGAATCTCCAAAACCTGAAATGACGTTCTCCGACGCCTATGTGCTTATATCTGGCCAATCAAAGGAATTGCTGCAGCTCAAAAGGCAGGCAAAGACCGTTGATGCCATCCGGTCGGAGATAAAGGCATATCAGGGCAGTCATGGCGGGGAAGTCCCCGACACTCTCGATGCCGCACATATCGGATCTACGCTGCCAAACCTCGTATTCGCCACATCTTCATACGCATACAAAAAGGTTTCGAAAAACTCATATCTGCTAAGCTACCAGATCGTCCTGCCTCCTCTTCCGACGCAATTCTATGAATTGCCTTTATCACTGATACGATTCGATTCCTCTACAGCAGCGTCTTCGGGCAGCGATCTCAGCATGCAGCATCTCAGGTTCGTGAACGGAAAAAATACTGCAAATGAAAATACTGTTTCTATCGAGGCTGATGCTGACAAGCGTCTGGACAGTGATCGCGATCGCATCACAAATAGTCTCGAACAGTATATCGGAACGAATATAACAAAAAAGGATTCCGACGGCGATGGCGTTGATGATTATGAGGAATTGAGACAGGGAGGAAATCCTCTGGGGGCGGGCAGCTGGGTAGGAGGGGTCAAGAAGTAGTGCTGCCGGTCTACGTGGTATTATATTGAGCATATGAAATTAAAATTATGTATTGCCTCAGTTGCGTCTCTTCTGTTTGCTTTCTCTGCAAACTTTGTCAAAAAACTTACCTATCCTTTCCTTTCTCCGCTTTCTGATGCGCCTGATCTATTACCGGGATTACTGGGGGTGATCATTTTTTATGGAGGATTTATTGTGGCTATTTTGTTCTTTATCGCGTTTCTGAAATCGTTTAAAAGAAAGGAATTCATGCAGGGGTCGCCTCTCAATGCCACAGATGAAGTCCGTGCAGTCGGCATGAATTCGACCCCTCTCTCTGCTACGGCCATCGTTTCAATGCCCTCGACAGCGCATCTTCTGCCAAAGACGAATTCAAGAAGGACTGGCATAGTGGGTAGAGTGCTTTTTTACGGTATTACATTATCGTTGCTCATCGCGTATTTTTCGCGTAGCTCGGAAGGCTACGTCCTCATTCTGCTTATCCCGGGGTTGATATTTTTTGGAATTTTACTTGCTCTGTCTACGATGGTCTTTCGTGTCATCTCAAGGAAGATGGAAGGCCCGATTGGCAAATAAATTATCCTGGTCCTAAGGATAAACAAGCAAGATGGAGCCTGTATAGTTTTCCACAACTTCCTTGCATATATTCTTGACAGTGAACTACGGTTCACCTATACTACATTCATACCAATTTAGTATAAAAATATATGTCAAAAATCACACTCATGTACATGATCAACCGAGAGATTGGCTTTCTTAATAAGAAGATCGACCGCAAGATAATGCGAGGGATCTCATATGAAAGAGAGGCACGCAAGCATCGAGAATTGGTCCACAAGCTTCGCAAGATCGAGAGCGAGGCATCCATGGCCCGAACATTCTCTTTTGCATCATTCTTGTTCTAATCTGACTGGCCGAATCGGTTCGGACCGATGATACATTTTGTGCCTCTCTGAGGTATACTAGACATACTACATCCCGTGAAAGATTCATTCGAAGAATACAAAAGCAAGATTTCTGATTTCTGCCGTAGCAATAGGCGCGTGCCGGGCTATCAGGAATTTCAGCGATTAACCGGATTCAAATCCAAGAACGCCGTCTTCAAGCTAATAGGCAAGTTGGTAGATGACGGCCTATTTGAAAAAGACAGTCGTGGCAAGCTTTCCATGAAGGCCTTGTTCGGGGAGGTGCCGATGCTCGGGGTTGTTGAAGCCGGCATTCCGACGGTTGCGGAAGCCCGGTCTGGCGTTGATTTTTTGGACAGTACCAGCGTCGAGGAATTCTTGTTGGGAAATGTCAAAGGAGATACGTTCATGCTGGAGGTCAAAGGGGAATCGATGATCGATGCCCATATTGCCGAGGGTGACATGGTATTGGTAGAACGCAATGAACATCCGAGAATTGGAGATATAGTTGTCGCCTTGGTCGATGGTGGCTGGACTCTAAAGTTCTACCGTCAAGACAAGGCGGGGCGAGTATATTTGGAACCTGCGAATAAACATTTTCAAAACATATATCCAGAATACGAATTGCAGGTTGCCGCGGTGGTTCGGGCCGTCATACGCAAGTTCAGGTGATTTTGGCGAGGGCTATCGTCCGCGATCCTATTTTCTTGCATCATTTCCATATGAGTTATTGGCTCCTCAAATCCGAACCCAGCTGTTACTCCATAGATCAGCTCAAGTCTGACGGCAAGACCCCGTGGTCCGGTATTCGCAATTATCAGGCGCGTAACTTTATGCGCGATGATATGAAGCGGGGTGACATATGCTTGTTTTATCATTCAAGCACCAAACATCCTTCCGAAACAGGAGTTGTGGGAATCGGCACGGTTGCGTCTGCTCCGTACCCGGATCCGACCGCATCAGACAAGGGTGGCGAATATTATGAACCAAACCCTAAAATCAAATGGGTTCTTGTCGACATACGTTTTTCAAAAAAGCTCAGACGCATCGTGACCTTGAAAGAAATCAAAGCAGATCGTGCCCTTGCTGGCATGCAGCTCATGAGGCCGGGTATGAGATTATCAATTCAGCCTGTATCTGAAAAAGAGTTTAATCACATAGTAGCCATGTCGAATCGCTAGCACGCTATGGTACAATATATGTATTATACGTAATGCATATGCACATATGAAGTTTCCATCGATCATTACTCATACGGCTGTTTCGGCTTTTGTCCTGTCAGCCGCCATCGCGCTTCTTCCCGTTAATGCCGTATCGGCAGAGGACGCACGGGTTCCTCGTCCGCCACAGGCAGGTTCTGCCGAGCCTCGACCTGCGCGTGAAGCCAGAATGGATGCCCGCGAAGATGTGCGAAATATCAGGGAAGATGCAAGAGAGGATCGCCGGGACATACTCGAGGATCGTCGTGAGGGCCGTGCGGCAATCATGCAGAACGCTTCTGGCACAAAGCCAGAAGTGAGGGCGCTTCTTAAGGAGAATAGGGAAAAGGGCGTGGAGGCCTTCAAGGAAAATGCCGATGCTCGCAAAAAGGCGGTAGAAGCCAGGCGCAAGGAGCTGAAAGCTCAGCTGGACAAGCTGAAAGCTGACCGAAAAGATGAAAAGGCAAAAAAGCTCGATGGTGATGCGAAAGAGCGCGTAGAGAAAAAGATAAGCGATATCTACAAGCGTCTCGAAGAGAGAGTTACAAAGCTTACGAAAGTCGATACAGAACTTGCTTCTAGAATCACCAAGATTGCTGCAGCTGGCATAGATACTTCAGCCGTGACCCCGCTTATGACATCTGCTCAGGCTGCGCTTTCAAAGGCGAAAACTGACGTAGAGGCGACAAAGACAGCTCTTGCGGCAGAAACAGGGACCAATACGTCGAAGGAAACTATTCGAGCGCTCGTCAAGACCGCGGAAGACAGCATCAGGGCCGCCGGCGAATCATACAAGAAAGTCATGGATGCCGTGAAGGCCCTTCCAAAACCCGCTCGTCCTGAACAGGCGACGTCCACAGTGCCACAAAATATCTAATAATCCGTGCTCATTATCATACTAATTCAATATCAGAATCATGAATCCAAGCTCAACACCCAATCCGACGCCTAATCCAATTCCTAATCCAAGTCCCATGCCCGTATCGGCAGGGGCTATGCCTACAGAAGGGCGAAAGCATGTGGCCTTGACCATATCCCTGGTCGTGCTCATTCTCATCGCCTTCGGATTTTTGGGATGGAAATGGTTTGCCGTTCAGCAGGAGACAAAACTGCTTGAGGCGCAGAATGCTGCAATGCAGGCTGATTTTTCAGCAACTGAAGCACAATCGGTATCTGGCGATGGCGATGCGACGGCTGCATCCAGCTCTGACGGAAGCGATGCGAACCAGGCCTCCGTATCGCGTGGCATCCAATCGGCAGATACGCTTGATGCCGATATGTCAATCATCCTGAACTCTTCTTCAGAAGAAGACCTGAAATCGATAGATCGCGAATTCTAAGCATGCGAATGTAAAGCATTTTATGCACAAGGAATATCAAGAATTACCGGAAAAAGGACTCCTAAACCTCATACAGCAAAAGCTGGAGGCTGGTGGTGATCTTGTGCACATAGAGGCAATGCTTGTTCGTGCCGGCCTGGAAGAGGGCGTCGTGCGTAAGGCAATGCGGTATGCCATTGACCATGATACGTCTCGGCATCAGCGGGAGGCTGCCCTTAATGATTTCCTTCCTCCTCTCAAGAAGATACGCGTTGATACTGTCGTGGCAGGGGCGGCGGGGTCTCTTGCAAAAGTGATCGGTGCAGAAATCGGGCACAAGGGCCTTTTTTCGGGCAGGCTCAGAAGAAAGGATTTCATCATCGGCACCCTGTTCTTTTTCGGCTTGGGATTCATACTCGCGAACATAGTCACGAGCTGGGTTCAGTTTTTTGCACCTGATTTTGCAAATGCCGTGATTCGATTTGTCCTTGCCGATACCTATGGGATCTGGCTCATGCTGGTTCCGTTCGCATTCGCTCCGATCACGCTCATGATACTGTCGCTGATGACAAGGAGGCTTCACAATATCGGCTTGCCAGGCTGGATATCGATCCTCTATCTCATCGCGTTCATATCGCCGTTCGGAGCTCTTGGGGGCTATGTGCTCCTGGGATTCCATTTCATGCTCCTCGTTCTCTTTGTGGTCATGGTTACCGTCAAGGGCCATCCAAGCCCGAACAAGCACGGGTCACTGCCGCCGAGCACGGGATCTATCTTCGGAAAAGTATTCGGCGAATAATGCTCTGGCTGCCTTGTGATATAATCACGATATGGAAACTCTCGCGAAATCAGACGTATTCTTTTTTATAACATCCGTGGCAGTCATTCTGCTTACGGCAATGTGTCTTATCATATTGTTCTATGGAATACGGCTATTCCGTACCGCGGTGCTCATTTCCCGGAAGATAAAAGAAGAAGGCGATGCCATATCGAATGACATTGCGGCCATCAGGACAAAGGTCAGCGAACAGGGATTCGGAATAAAGACGCTGTTTAATCTCATAAGCGGCTTCTTCGGAAACACCCTTGGAAAGACGGCAAGGCGCAAGAAGAAAACATCCCGAAAAGAGGATGGGAAGGGCGCAGGGGACGCCAGGCGCGAAAGCGGCGAAGGCGGTCATGTGGCCAAATAATGATTTTTCGTAGACGTGCTATACTATGACCACTATGGCAACAAACAAAAACACAACAAAGAAAGACACAGGACATGCAGGACTCAAGGCGGCTGGAATTGTTGGCGGATTGGCTGCGGCAACCGCAGCAGGAATGTATTTCCTACACCATAACAAAGGGGCACAGAAAAAGATGAAGAACATCAAGGGATGGGTCGTCAAGGCAAAGGGAGAAATATTGGAAAAAGTCGAAAAGCTCAAGGAGGTCAATGAGGATCTGTATAACAAGGCTGTCGATGCGGTCATGTCACGTTACCAGAAGCTTGCATCAATCGACGGAACGGAGATTTCCGCAGTCACGTCTGAGATCAAGTCCCACTGGAAGAATATCGCGAAGGAGTTGAAAGGGGGCGCAAAAGCCGTATCTTCAGGTGCAAAATCAGTGAAGGCGGCCGTACAGGGTGCCATGAATGGCAAGCCTGCAGCAAAGGCAAAGAAAGTTGCTTCGTCAAAGCCTGCGACTCCGGCAAAATAATGAAATCGGAAGACACTTCATGGGGAGGCGTCGCTTCCTGGTATGATGAATACCTCAAAGACGAAGATACGTATCAGGCAAAGGTCATTTGGCCGAATCTGAAAAGGATATTGGGCATTTCTGCGAGCGGCACTGAAAAGAAGCGCGGAACTTCTAATGAACAGGGCGGAATGTGCTTGCTCGATCTCGCATGCGGGCAGGGATATTTCTCTTTCCTGTCTGCGGGAGAAGGCGCGATCGTGACTGGCATCGACATTGCCGCTCCTCTTATTGAGGTTGCGAAAAAACACCTCTCCGCGTCAAAGCCGCTTGCGGACAGGCTTCGTTTCGATGTCGCGCCCGCACATAAGCTCGCCATGATCCCGTCCGATTCGCAGGATGTCGTGACATGCGTACTTGCCCTGCAGAACATCAGGGAATTGGATGAGACGATAGGCGAATGCGCACGCGTGCTTCGACCTGGTGGCAGATTCGTTTTCGTGCTGAATCATCCAAGTTTCAGGGTTCCTCAGTATTCCGATTGGCATTTTGACAAGGCGAAAAACATACAGTCACGGCTAGTCTCAAAATATATGCAGGAGACAAGCATTGCCATAGATATGAATCCTGGCCTGACGGAATCTTCAAAAGGCGGCCCGCATGGAAAAAAGCAGATCACATATTCATTTCACAGGCCATTGCAGCTTTTTGTAAAGTTGCTCTCGAAGCATGGATTTGCCACCAGGCGACTCGAGGAATGGTGTTCCCATAAAAAGACTGAAGCAGGACCCAGGAAGCAGGCAGAAGACCTCGCTCGAAGGGAGATCCCGATGTTTATGTGCATAGAGGCACATCTGATATAATGAGGGCTATTGTATGGCCATCACGCGATCCACGTTTCGCCCTATCATCATCCTGCTCGTATTTTTCGGGGTGCTTTTCCTGCTCAGGGGTCGTATGGGGGATATCTTTCCCAAATCTCTGATTCCGGATTCCGGGCTGATCGGGGCTGATTCTGGCGCCGGAGGGTCTGCTGGTATGCCTGGCTCCGCAGGCGAAGGTGACCAGGCAGGGAATGGCACGGGAACCGATTCCGTGATCGAAAAGACCAAGCCGGTACCTGGGACGTCTGGGGCGAGTAAGGGTATCCTTACTCCAACAGACAAGACAATCAGTGTCGAGGATTCAGCTCTCAGCATCAACGGCATTGTATCCTTTACCAATAAGGAACGCTCCAAAAAACAGCTTCCCGCGCTCAAGAACAATAGGTCTCTCAACGCATCAGCCGAAAAGAAGCTGGAGGACATGTTCTCCAACCAGTATTTCGAGCATCAGAGTCCGACTGGCATAAACGTATCGGACCTTATTCGAAATGCCGATTATGAATATATTGTAGTTGGTGAAAATCTCGCCCTCGGGAATTTCGGAGGTGATCAGCAGGTGGTGACGGCATGGATGAACAGTCCTGGTCACAAGGCGAATATCATGGATCCTCGATTCCAAGAGATCGGCATAGCTGTCGGAAAGGGTTTGTATAAGGGAAAAGAACAATGGATCGCCGTTCAGCATTTTGCAAAGCCACTCTCGTCTTGTCCAGGTCCGAATTCCGAGCTCAAGGAAAAGATTGGCCAGCATACGTCAGATCTTGCCGGTCGTGAAAAGACATTGGCTGGCTTAAAGAAGGAAATAGACTCGTCCACCACGAATGATGCGACGTATCGCGCGAATGTCGAGAAATACAATAACCTTGTCGGCGAATACAATACCTATCTGGAATCTCTCAAGGATGAAATCAGCAGGTATAACGAACAGGTCCGATCGTTCAATTCATGCGCAGGGTTGACCGCCAAAAAGCCGACAGATACCGCTTCTGTCTCTCAGTCTGTCAATTAGTACCCTGTTCCTATCCGATAAAAGACGTTTCTCGGTAATTTGTGCATCTCTACAGGAAACAAGAAACCTCTTTTATCGGATAAGGAATGCATAACGGATGCCAAGAAGCATAATGAGGCCGAGAACGAGGAATAGGTAGTTGAATGGCATGAATGCGAGAATGAATGCGATGGCAAGCGGTATGACGAGGTAGGGAATTGCTCTCGTCATCCTGAAAATGCTGATGAATCCGGAATTGGTAGGGCTTACATGCTTGAAGAAGTAACTCTCACTCGATACCTCGACTATGCTTGCGCCCGTATAGGTGATGAAGAGCAGAATGGCCCACGGCACAAGGCTCTTGATGGCCATAAACGGAACCATGATCGATCCTATGGCCATTATCAGGAATCCGGCGATGAGAAGGGTCTTTTCCTGAGATCTCTGGTCCTGCATACGCCCGATGCGGCCCTGAAAGAGAACGAATGGGAGCGCGGTCATGACAAGGAGGACGCCGACCTGGTTCCAAGAAAATCCTATGAATTCATGGAGATATATAGGCAGATATATGGCACTCCATGCGAAGAACAGGTTGAGAAGAAGACGGTCAACGAATACGTCGAATACGTTCTTGTGTTTCAGGAAATGCATGAACGTATCCATGATTCGAACGTCAGGATATGCAGGGTCTGCGTTTTTTCCAAAATTGGATTTGAGAATTACCAGGAACGGAATAAGGAATAGTGCGCTAATGAGATATATCTTCCAGTAGCCGGCATCGCGCAGGCTCGCAAGCAGGCCCTTTGTTCCGATTGCCACATCGGTCGCATTGGCCGTATTTGCCAGGATGAGTCCCGCAATGAAGGGCGTTATGACCGTCGGCAGATTCCATATGCTGAGAAACATGCCGCGTATCGATCCGGTCTGCTCTTTTGGGCCATACTGCTCCAGGAACATATCCATGCAATATATAAGCAATGGTGCGGCTGCGATATGCATAAAAAAGGCGATCAGGAGCAATGCAGGATGAATTGGAAAGGCCAGGATGACCAGGGCCACGATTTCCATGAATGCCAGCCCAATGGTCATGTTCACCAGTCCGTATCGACGGAGCATCTTGGGCGCCTTGAGGAATAACAGGATATTGAATGCGGCTCCGATTCCGTAGATCACGCTTACTCCCGTATCTCCGACAATCGCGCTTATATATGTCGAGTTTATGAAGTAGACGAAAAAGAAATGAAAAGAAAGCAGCAACACCGAGACCAGTATGAGAACTACGGAACCGATCTTGCCATGTGTCGTCACGTTGTCGTCCATTGCAATGTAGTATAATCTATTTCCGATGATGCCGATATGGAAAAAGTCCTCATATATGATAGGCGCAGCCGGAATACTCGGCTTTCTTTTTTTGCTTGCATGGGCAGGAGATGCTGTTTCAAAGGGCAATACCGGTCTGCTCGCTGGAACCGATAATGATAATACTGTAGCGGTTCTGGCAGATGTCCGTGATCAGGCCGTGCCATCACCAGATATGCGCGGCGGACAGAATGCCATGACTCTCGAAGATGCCCGTGCCATCATTGCGAAATATCCGATTGGAGCGACAAGTACCAATCCCCAGTTTATCCTCCTTGCATTCGACGGCTCCAGATCCATACGCATGTGGCAGCAGACGAGAGGGTTTGCCAAGGAGATGGCGTCTTCCGGTCATCCCGTTCATTTCACATACTTCATCAATGCGGTATACCTCCTGGATCCCGAATTTCATGCTTGGTTCCAATCCCCGTCGCAACCCGCAGGCATATCCAATATCGGATTTGGCACGAGCAAGACAGACGTGCTTTCGCGCATAGCCGAGATCAATGCCGCATATGCTGAAGGTCATGAGATCGGATCGCATAATGCGGGTCATTTCGAAGGGGGCAGATGGAGCAAGGCAGAATGGCTTGGACAATTCGACCTGTTCGACAAGATTGTATTCGACTCGGAATCGATGAGGTCCGAATATCAGGTGCACGTTCCAAAAAGCCAGGTGGTCGGATTTCGCGCTCCTGATCTTTCCATAAACGCGCATGGGTACGAGGCACTTCAGGAAAGGCATTTTCTGTATGATGCGAGCAAGACGGCAAAAGGTCACGCTTTTCCATACAAGGACGCATATGGCTTGTGGCAGCTTTCTCTCCCATCTATCGCTATCGGTCCAAGGGACAGTCGAGGTAGGCAGGCATACGTGCTCGCCATGGACTACAATCTGTTCCTGCGGGATACCAAAGGCTTGGATATTCTGAAGAAAGGCACGGCTGCATGGAATACGGTGTATGCGCAGACGCTTGATGCATTTGCTAATTATTTTGATTCCGCATATGCAGAAAATCGGGCACCCGTGTATTTTGCCAGTCATTTTTCAAGCTGGAATGACGGCGTGTACTGGGAAGCCATGAGGGATTTCGCACGCCTCGAATGCAGCAAACCGGAAGTGTATTGCGTCACGTACAAGGATTTGGCGATGTGGATGGAGGCAAAGGATGTTTTGGCAAAGGGTGCAAAATAGGGCATATATAAAAGTATGAAAAAAGTCACCTGCCAGAAAACTGGCGGGTGACTTCGGTTTTTTTGCGCATTCAGTGCGCGAGCGTAGATTCTCCGGTTTTACCCGTTGCACACCTTCGTGTACTGTCCGAGAATCGGGACCATACAGGTGACGGCCATGGCAATGGCCATCAGGGTGATCGGGACCGCACAGAGTGCGGACCAGATGCCGCTCGTGCATGGCAGGACGATGGCACAGAACAGTGCCATCAGGATGACTTCTACGAGGAAAAGCAATGTCTGCAATGTTGAGAGTGTGTTCAGTCTCGTGGTTTTCATGGTGTGTCGGCGGGTGTTGGTTTGGGTGTTTTCTGGAAGGAGAGGTAGGTGGAATTGCCTGTATGCCTCTCGAACTTGCCATGAATATAATGACATATGTTATATAATCCGTCAACATAACAGAAAATCGCCATGACCAGATGGCGATTTTTCTAGAGAGCTCACATGGATATGAATAGCTTGAAATTCAATACGACGCGCTATTGTTTGGATCTCCGTCTAATTGACGCATCCGGCGTCGCTTACACACAAATCATCACCGGTATAATAATCGGTCGCTTCGCAGTCTGCTGGAAGATGAATCGTCCGAGTACGTCAGAGACGACATCCTTTACATAATCGATATTGACCGGATGCATCTCTCGCGTCACTTCCTCGACGGTATTCTTTACCAAGAATCGTATCTCTCGAAGCAATTCCTGTGATTCTCGCAAGTATACTGATCCTCGAGAGATGATGTCTGGGCTCTTTTTCAGCCGGCCTGTCGCCGCATTGATGACGCCGACGACTACGTAGATTCCGTCCTGAGACAGGATTTGCCGGTCGCGGATGACGACATCCTGGATATCTCCGATCGTAAATCCGTCTACCATTACGACATTGTCAGGGGCCTTGGCAGCGAGTCGGACCATCTTGGTGCCACCTTCCTGGATTTCTATGATGGTACCGTCATCTGGAACGCAGATATTCTGCTTGGGGATACCGAGCTGTTCGGCGAGTTCCGCATGCAGCTTCAACATATAGTGATGTCCGTGGATAGGGATGAAGAATTTCGCCCGCATCTTTCGGTGCAGCCATTCCATTTCTCCTCGGTTTCCGTGACCTGTCGAGTGAATGTATACGTCAGACGTTCGATAATGCATGATCTTCGCGCCTTGCCTTGCGATGCTGTCTTTCAGTTTCTGTACGGCCTTTTCATTTCCAGGAACGATTGACGATGAAAGGAGGACCGTATCGCGATTCGTGAGCTTGAAGTGCTTGTACTGATTGTTAGAGATTCTCATCAGGAAGGCGAATTCCTCTCCCTGCGCGCCTGTTGCGATGATGACTACGCGGTCCGGCGGATACTGGTCGATATCCTGAGGCGCGATGAAGACGCTTTTTGAGACCTTGAGGATGCCGGCCTGGATAGTGATATCCACGTTGTTTTTCATGCTGCGGCCTTCGATGAGGACCTTTTTGCCAAGTCGTTCGCAGGCATGGATGACATGGGCGATTCGGTTGACGTGAGATGAGAACATTCCCATGATCAGTCGTCCGCTCGAATTCTTGACGATCTCCTCGAGGTTTTCATTTACGATATAGTCAGGCGTAGAAAATCCGGGGTTCTCGATGTTTGTCGATTCGCCAAGATATAAGAGCACGTTTTTTCCATCAAAAAGGGAATAGTTCTGCTCCTCTTTTTCCGTAGGCACTCCGTCTCGATGGTCGAGTTTGAAGTCTCCTGGTGTCGTCACGTATCCATACGGCGTTTCGATGGCGATACCCATGGAATCCGGAATAGAGTGGCTTACTCCATAGAACTGTACGGAAAGCGCGCCGATCTTCACTCGCTCGTTTCCTTCGATGATTCGGTATTCGAATGGCTGGACATGAGGGAATTCAGCCTGTCGCTTGCGAAGCATGAGCGATGTGAGGTTTCGGGTATAGATAGGCGGATTGCCGATTCTTTCCATGATAAAGGGCAGGGCGCCGATATGGTCCAAGTGACCGTGTGTCACGATCATCGCTCGGATCTTATGCCTTCGCTCTTCGAGATATTTGGTATTTGGCAAGATGTAGTCGATTCCAGGATGATCCGAATCCTTGAACTTGAATCCTGCATCGATGACGATGATATCCTCTCCGATCTCTACGAGGGACATGTTCATGCCGATTTCCTCCACTCCTCCGAGCGGAATGACTCGAATGTTGCCTGGTGCCACTGGAGGGATTGCGACATTTGGATTGCTCTTCTGTATCATGCTGTGCTTCTGAGGCGCTCCCATTGGTCGGGGTCGCATCCTGTTGCGGGCATTCTTGAGGCGCATCTTCTGCTCTCGGTCGCCATCAGCGCGAGCGGGCATCCGGCCGCCTCCTGCTCCTTCGTCTTCGCCGCCTACTTCGTCGTCAAATGACTGGTCTTCGGGCAAGACATCGTCATGGTCGAATCGCTCGCCCAGGCTTTCGTCCTCGCTCGATGCGGGGATATGGTCATAGAGATCGGCCCGAGAAGGGATTTCTGCTTCTGTGCCGGAGACAAGGAAGGCCTCCTGATTTCTCTCGTTTCGTCCTTCTGCTTCGAGGGCCTGATCTACGAGCTGCTTGAATTCGGATACGGCATCAAGGTTCTTGCCACCCAGGCCGTTTTGTCCTGGAGTCCTGTGGTTTCGGTTTTGATTGTTTCGGTTTTTGTGATTCATGGTGTTTTTGTTATGTGTTTATGCGTGTTTTTTTTCTATGCGTATGTAAATGTTTTTTTGAATGTTATTTCCATCTATATTTCGTTTCCAGATACCATTCGTGGACATTCATGAACCGTTCGGAAGGGTCATTTATGTTTTGCAATTCCTGTCCTCGGACGGATTTGCGTTCCAGGTATGTGTAATTCGGTGAGAAAAGGAATACGGCGGGAACATCGTTCTGCAATTCTCTTATAAATTCTGCCTGGGCTATGGCTTTCCTTGCTGAATCAGTCGTGCTGCGAGCGAGCTCTATTGCCTTGTCTGCTTTGGCATTCGCATAGAGCGAAATGTTAAGCCCTGGGTCATTCCTCTGGGATGAATGCCAGAATGGGTAAAGGTCGAGGTCTCGTCCAACGACCTGTCCGAAGAGCAAGGCGCTGTATTTGCGGGGTCGAATGACTTTTTGAGTCAGGTCCGCGCCCTCATATACTTCCACGGTAACGTCAGCACCGATTTCCTTCCACTGCGATTTCAACATCTCGGCCGTACGCTTGAGCTCTGGCGAGTTAGAGGTCGTGATATCGAAGGCGAGCTTGATGACAGGCGATTGATTCGACTCTGTCGTCTGGGCTTTCTTTTCGTATATGCCGTCTTCGCCAAGCGTCCAGCCATTTGATTCGAGCAGTTTTTTTGCTCCGGCGATATCTGGGATCACGGAGTTGGCTGTGCCGTTCCCGACAGTGTCAGTCGTGCTCGCCGTGCCGGTAAGCGATGGTATTGACGGGATGGGGGAGTAAATGGGGCTGCCGTACTCATTGAGCACATTATTGATGAGCGCTTGTCTGTCCACGCTCATATTGAGTGCCTTGCGGACCTCCTTGTGAACCAGGATCGGGGCGGTATTTTGGTTGAAGAACAAGGCAAAGATTCGAGGAAGCGGGGTCTGTATGGCCATGATGTCATCGCCATTTTTCTGTCGCAACGAAGATGCGATCTCAGAGCTGATGCCACCGAGATTGTCTATGTCTCCTGATTCGAATGCACGCACGGCGTCTTCCTGATTCTTGTAGAATCGGAGCATGAGCGAAGATATTTTCGGCTCGCCGAGGGCGTATCCGGAAAATGGAACCAGAGTGAACGGATCGTAAATGTCTTCGCCTGATCGCTTTACCATATACGGGCCAGATCCGATGGGGTCGATTTTATTATGCGTGCTGATATCGAATGCGGCATTATCGATTCCAGACCAGACGTGTTTTGGCAGGATGCCCAGAGTAAGGTTCTCCGCAAAAGGCGCATATGGCTTTTTGAGAATGAACTTGATCTCGGTATCGCTTATCTTTTGCACGGCGACGCCTGCAAACCCTGAAGCGCGAGGGCTCTTGAGGGACGGATCCATCGCTTTCTGTATCGTGAATTCGATGTCATCGGTAGTGACTGGCATTCCGTCATGGAATTTCAGTCCGGGTTTCAGATAAAACGTGTACGTGAGTCCGTCATCTGATATGTCCCAAGACTCAGCGAGGTCGGGAATCAGGGTGCCGCTCGGAGACGCCTTGAGCAGACCTGAATATATGAGGGATGTCATGTCTCGGTCAGCATCAGAGATTGCAAGAACGGGGTTGATGAATCTCGTATAGCCGATTATGCCTTCATTGATTTTTCCTCCTGAGACGGGGATTTCGGTCCCGTATGTCTGTATTGCCGATCGGTATAGGAAAAAGCCGCTTATGATGAAAACAACAAGCGCGATCGATGTGGCAAGCTTTTCGCTAGGACGCATTGATGTATAAGTGTTCACGTGGGAGTACGCTTAAATAACGGGTAAATAATAGGTAGGCGGATCTGGGGTATTTACGGGTACGTGAAGGTTCGACGCTTTGAAAGGGGTTTTGTGGGGTGTCCTGACTGATGCGGCAGGGGTCAATGCGGTAGCGTGGCGTCGAAGATAAAAACGGTCCTATCGAATATTCAATGTGACAATAGTGCTGAGAACAAACAAAATCGATATCACGATTGTGAATAGAAACAAGAATTTATCAAAACCTCGTCTTGTTCTCCATGTAGAAACAGAGTCGCCGCCTCCAAAGGCACCGCCGGCGCCAGCCTCAGATTTCTGAAGCAGCACGCTCACTGTAAGGAGTACAGCAAGGACGATCTGAATCACAGGGAGTGTAGAGTAAATATCCATCGCATATAAAGATATCATATGTGGCATTTTTTGCAAATCAGGCAGCAAGCGAAAGGGCCGCCCTGGAACGATGTTCCAGGGCGGCCGATATGGCGTCAGTATTCTTTTTTCGGGGCTTTGTAAGGCCATTTTCCTGTCATTGGCCCTTGTCTGGAAGGCGCGGTTGGATTCTCAGGGTTATCCCGTGGATAGACAGGGTTGCGAGGGCTCCAACGATTGTTGCCTCTGTGCATGCGATCGTAGACAGTGTGGCATGCCAGTCATCGTCCGAAAGATGTCCTGTGGCCAAGAGTTCCTCCATCCGACCGAGCCTCTGTTGGCAATCCGTATATCGGGCATTCCAGAGGTCTAGATCTGACTTGAGGACATCATCGGCCAGGATGAGCGGCGTCATACGACAATCGATCGCGGGGAGGGCACGCTTGGCTCTGACTAGGTATGCCCTGATTCCCTTGATCGCTCCGGCGCCCGACCGAAGCCATCCGAACTCATTCATATTATGCATGCAGGCCTGAGCCCAACCTCCGGTCGTATCGGTGGGTGCGCGAACAAATGTGTGCATGGGGTGATTTTGGTTTGGGGTTGCGGCTTGCGTCCATGCGGATCACGAGCCGATGTTGTACGTATGCCTGAGTAGGCTGCCATCGTTAACTCTATACCAAGCGTAACATATGTAAATGACGAATCAGTAGATTTGTTTTTGTTGTATACTTAACTTCATATGAAAACCCTTGGCATAGGAATATTCGTGCTTCTGGTGGTGGGATTGCTTTTCTTCACGATTCAAATCGTCAAAAAATCAGATTTTGCAGTCGTACCAACGGCACAGAACAAAGCGGCAGACAAGAAGACCTTTGTAGACGTGCATTCGAATCTGGTATTCGATTATCCGAATGTCTGGATTCTTGAACGATCCGAAACTGATGCGCGATATGCGCCTGTCTTCTCGTTTCTGAATGCCAATGGGGAAAAGGGGTATTTCGGCGTATCGAGGACACCGATGAAGCGATTCAAGACCGTGGCAGAAGATGCTGAATTTTATGCGGAGGATGCAGGGTTCAGGGACTTTCTCAATGAAGCAGTCCTGCAGGATGCCGTAGTGTCTGTCGAATCTCGGGAAATCTCGTTCGGCCCATTGCGTTACCTGACACTGAAATCAGGCATGCGAGGATTTGCGGTTCCTTACTCCGCACGCGACTTGAAGGGGACGGCATATTTCCTCTATTCACGCGACAACTTGCTTTTGACCGTTTCGGCGTTTGAGAGAGGTCAGCACGTGGCACCCGAAGCGGGCACGTCAGATCGGTCATACGATGAATTTAGCGCAGCGGCAGAAGCCGTGATGAATACGTTCGTGACGTTTTGATGCAATCCTGTTTTTATCAAAGGGCACAGTATCGGTTTTTTAGTGCGATATGAAAAGGTTGCGCTGAAAATAAGCGCGCATCGGATAGTTTGGCAGATTGCCCTCAAAATGATATTTCTCCGGCCAGGATCTGATTCTTTGTCGAAGTCGAAACAAGTCCATTCGATATCTTGACGATTTCGCCAAGCATTCGCGCCCTGTCTGACGCATGGGCGATTCGGACTGCTGTACCCGTGAGATCAAGAGGGATGATCGTGGCCGTGCTCAATCGCAGCGATTGTCGGTTTTCGCCTTTTTCTGACATGACATTCTTGTGTTCCAGATGCAATCCGAGAGCGATTCCGTGGGTGGTGTCATATGAGAAATACTGATCGAATATATAATTGCCAAGAGAATAGAAGATCGGCTTTTCCTTGTATGTTTCCAGAGGTTGGACGATATGCGGATGGGCGCCAATCACCATGTCCGCTCCGGCATCGATCCATTCATGTGCGAGCCGTCGCTGCAAAGCGCTCGGTGTTTTTTGATATTCATTTCCCCAATGAGGAAAGACGATTATGAAATCGGGGGCAGGCGAAACCGGCGTAGTCGGCGGGGTGGAAGTGGCGGACGATGAATCGCCACCGGCTTCTTTGTCAGGCCTGCCGGCTTTCTCTTCTGCAGATTCTTTTGCCAAAGACATCCGCCTGATTTCAGACATGATCTCCCGCTCGCCCTGCTCAACGAGTCCGTGATAGCCGATGAGTCCGATGCAGTATTGTCGCTTCAGAGACCCTGTCTGGATGCTCGAATCGATACACTGGATCGTCGATATCGCGCTCGGAACGTCGCCTGTCGCCGCATTTCGTCCATTGCCAAAGAAGGCGACGCCATTTTTTTCAAGCCATGCCGTCGTCTCGCGGAATCCTGATGGCCCGAAATTGTCGGAATGGTTATTTGCCAGGCTGACGATGTCGATGCCGCTTTTCTTGAGTAGGGCAGCTGTGCTTGTCGGGAACGTGAATACGAAACCAGGGATCGCCTTGCCCGCACTGTTGATCGTCTTTGACGCGCTTGACGTTATGGGTCCTTCCAAATTCGCTATAGAGAGATCGTATGATGCGGCGAGATGCCGTGTCGTCGATGCGAAGACTTCCTCTTCGCCTGCCGAACGTATTCTCGTGCGGACACCTCTGTCAAACATCATATCGCCCATAAACAATAGGGAAATTCGATCCGTATTGCGTTCGGGATTGAGTGCGGACACGTCGCTATCGCTCAAAAGACCGCTTTGCGCATTCGCTGATGCGCTGTCGGACAGGGGCCATAGGCGCGCGCTCGCGGTGCTCGCAGTCGCTGTTTCCTGGTATGCCAGATACCAAAAGGGAAACAGGATGCATGAAAGAAGCGCGACGAGGCAGGCATTCCCTATGAGGGATGCGAGGGCTCGCTCGGATTTGCCGCCTGTCTGATGTGGATTCATGGCATATATGATACTACACAAATCAGACATCCGGATTTCGTCGTTTTTATGCTAAAATAGGCGATATGAAATTTTTTAGAACCATAACCAACTCACTGGTCAGCAAGGACTTTTATGCGGATCTCTTGCAGAATCCTCATGGCAAGCCCGTCAAGAAAGGCCTGTGGTATCTGTTTCGACTGTATGTCATCGTGGCATTGTTTCTTACCATCCTGATCTCCATCAACATATCGGCTGTCTTGCCGCGTCTTGATGCTGCCGCACGGAATCTCTTGCCATCCGGGGCAGAAATCGTTCTTAAGGACGGATCGCTTACGACGAATACCAATCCGATAATCGTTCCCGTGCCGAAAAGCGCGGAGCCTTTGCATGCAAGGACTGGAGAGGGTGCCAATGACGCTTCAACCTCTACGCCTGCTTCGCTTGAAGATGTTGCCAACCTTATCGTTCTCGATATCACAGCATCATCTTCCATCGAGGCGCTTCGCGAGCGTGATACGCTTGCGCTCATAACGTCCGAGGGATTCATATTCCAAGGGGAAGGAGGTCGCTATACCGTCGGGCGATTTTCCAATATAAAGGATCTGGATGTGACCGTCGACGAAGCGTGGCTCGTACAGAAAGCTGAATGGCTGAAAGGATTCGCGAAGTTCATTCCATTCGTCGCATTCTTCCTCATTCTGGCCGGCCTCTATGCGACATCGCTCCTTGCTTGCGTATTCTATGGGCTCATCATCCTTCTCATAATGAGGATTCAGAAGAAAGATCATCCGTTCGGAACGGCGTATGTAATCGCCATGTATTCGCGAACGTTTGCCATTGCGCTCGGTCTTCTGGCGTACGTGATTCCGGTCTTTGGAATCGATACCGTTAGCATTGCCGCCCAGCTCATATTCATCACGCTTATGCTCCGAAGCAGAAAATCGATAATCAATACAGAGGATGACGCTCATGAGATCAAGGCATAGAATGAATGTAGGAACCTCGGCATCATTCGCGATGCGGAGGTCTCACGTTCTTGCCCTGTGACATGAATGCGCGAGAATCAGTATTATCGATCATACTATCAACTATAAAATTCAATCATGAACCCAATAACAATCATAATCACGGCACTGGTCGCACTGTTGCTTGTCTGGATCGTTTCCATCTATAACCGGTTTATTGCATTTATAAATAGGACAAAGGAGGCATGGGCCGATATCGACACCCAGCTCAAAAGGCGATATGACCTAATACCGAATCTCGTCAATGCGGTAAAGGGATATGCCGCACATGAGGCACAGACGCTTGAGGCTGTCATCAATGCCCGAAACAGCGCCATCAATTCTATGAATGAAAAAGAAGGATTCGGTGACCGGGCAGAAAAGGAGAATGCCATTTCGGGTGCACTGAAGTCGATTTTCGCATTGTCTGAGAATTACCCCGATCTCAAGGCAAATCAGAATTTCATCGAATTGCAGCGCGAGTTGTCTGACACCGAAAACAAGCTTCAGGCAGCCCGCCGATTCTATAATGGCAATGTCAGGGATCTCAATACCAGAATTGAGACATTTCCCGCGAATCTCATAGCGAAGATGTTCAAATTCCATCAGATGGCATTCTTCGAGCTTGGAGAAGAGCGCGAGGCCGCGCAGAAGCCTGTCGAGGTCAAATTTTAAGCATCGGAACTTTCCATGGCAACACTCTATACGCATCAGGAATCAAATATCTCAAAGACATGGCTTCTCATGTTCGTCATGTTCGTTCTCATTGCCGGTGTCGGATGGTTTTTGAGCTATTATTACGCGAACCCTCTCATCCTGATAGTCGCGGTCGTATTCAGTATCGGGCTGAACATATTCAGTTACTGGTTCTCAGACAAGATCGCCTTGTCGATGTCAGGAGCCATGCCGACATTTGATGCCGACGGACAGCGCAAGCAGGGAAGCGGTACGAATGGCAGAAGCGAAACCATCCTCCCTCAATACGTAGAACTCAATCGAATCGTCGAAAACCTGGCCATTACGGCAGGATTGCCAAAGCCTCGCGTGTACGTCATCAATGATGCTGCGCCAAATGCATTCGCGACCGGCCGCAACAAGAACCATAGCGCGATCGCGGTTACGACCGGACTGCTTTCCACTCTGGACCGCAGCGAGCTCGAAGGCGTCTTGGCTCATGAAATGGCACATGTCGGAAACAAGGATATTCTCATTTCGACCATTGCCGTGGTGCTTGCCGGATTCCTGTCTATCGTTGCCGATATGTTCATGAGGAGCAGCCTGTATGGATTCGGCGGCGGCAATCGAGACGGCGACAGTGATTCCGGAAAAGCGGGAGGCTGGCTCGTTCTTGTCGGAATCCTGCTTATGATCTTGGCACCGATTGCCGGATTCCTGATCCGCATGGCGATCTCGAGAAAGCGGGAGTATCTCGCCGATGCGACCGGCGCACTCATCACGAGATATCCTGAAGGCTTGGCAAGAGCCCTTGAAAAGATTTCGGCATATCAGGCGCCCATGCACAAGGCTTCTGATGCGACGGCACACATGTATATCTCAAATCCGTTTGGCGCAAAGGCCATGCGCGGCATGCATGCGCTCTTCATGACGCATCCGCCGGCTGAGGAGAGAATCAAGAGGTTGAGAGGAAGATAGTTCGTCCGACATATACCACTTACTCTTATTATTATGACAAAAGACTCTACAGAGCACCTCACAAAAGATCACAAAACAAAAAACGCATATCTCGCAGGAGGCTGTTTTTGGTGCATCGAGGCTGATCTTGCAAAGGCGCCGGGTGTCATTTCTGCCATGTCGGGATATGCCGGCGGGCATAAGGCCAATCCCACATATGCCGAAGTCTGCAGCGAAAAGACCGGCCATCGAGAGACGGTCATGGTCACGTATGATCCTTCACATACGACGTATCGCGACCTGCTCATTTATTTTTTCGAGCATATTGACCCTACCGATGCGGGAGGCCAATTTCATGATAGGGGAGAAAGCTATACGACCGCGATATTTTTTCAGGATCAAGAAGAAAAGGAGATTGCTGAGGACATCATCTCTCGGCTCGATGAATCGAATGTATTTGGCGCCCCGATTGCGACTCTGGTCTTGCCATTCGTCAATTTTTATCCTGCGGAAGAATATCATCAGCAATACAGCGAAAAATCTCCCGGACACTATTCGCAATATCGCAAGGCAAGTGGTCATGACGATGTCGTGGAGATGAACAAGGGTAAAGCCGCGCGCGTATGTGCCATCAAGGATGAGCGCATGGTGCGGGATATAAAATCAGTCCTTGAGACATTGCCCGTCGCAGGTGCGGTAGGAATAGGAGGTTCCATGGACGCCGCTTCTCGATCCGCTGATTCGATCGCATCGCAGGCGCCATTTGCCAAAGACCTGAAGAAACTGAGCGAGATGCAGTATGAGGTGACACAAGCCGAAGGCACGGAGCCTCCATTTCAAAACGAATACTGGGACAATCACGAGGATGGAATATACGTGGATGTCGTATCGGGAGAGCCGCTCTTTTCCTCGCATGACAAATATGATTCGGGGACTGGATGGCCGAGTTTCGTAAAGCCGATCGACGATGGCGCGCTCATAACCAAGACTGATACCAAGCTCGGGGTGCCGAGGACCGAGGTTCGAAGCAAGGTTGCGGATTCCCACCTCGGACATGTATTTGATGATGGCCCCAAGGATTGCGGCGGCAAGAGGTATTGCATGAATTCCGCATCAATGAGGTTCGTCCCAAAATCCAAGCTGGAGGAGGAAGGGTATGGCAAATACGCGGCATTGTTTCAGTAGGGTGTTTCAGTTGAAATGCCGAACCCCTCATCCCGTACGTGGCTATCATGTGTGGTCGAGCCGGCCGAGTATATGAGCCTGGCTTGCATGCCGGATTCGGCTTCTTTGCAACTGGGTCAACAAACCCGTATAATGTGCCCATGCCAGCAACAAACAAAAAACTATTTGCAGTCACTTTTATCGTAGCCGTGGTAGCGATACTCGGCTTTGTATTCTATCTTCGAAATGTAAAGACGCCTGAATACGGCGTCGATAACGGACATGGCACGACAAGCGCAGCCTTGCCACTCGGCAATATCGAAGAGGAGGAGCCAGCGGGTGCCATAGACGCTTTTGCATGGACTGATGTCTATTTCACGACTCTCAATGCCTTTCCTGATGGGAAGGGTGATGGAGCCATCGGTTGTGGAGACGGACTCGTAGCGTACAGGATTCCCGTTGATGAGAACAATATCGGATCTCGAGGCGATCTCTCTACATTCCTATTGCAGAAAATCCAGGATCCGAGCTTCTTCGCTGAGGCCAAGGCCGCATATCTGGCTTCATTTGACCCTGCGACAAAAAATTCTCCAATTACCATCCTGTCCGGTCCAAAGGACAAGCAGCTCGAACTCCATAATGCATTCAAGGGCTCAAGGCTTGCATTGCAAAGCCTGAAGGACGTTCCTGGAGCATATGAGATAAAGATCAACGGCCAGGCCACTCTTGGTGGTGTTTGTGACCAGCCTCGGCTCAAGGCACAGCTGCAGAAGACTATGGAGTCTGGAGTCGCTACGACTTCGAACGTTACGGTTTTCTTGAATGGCAAGAAGATATAGGTTGGAGGGACGAGATCTGTCTGTTCGGTGCACGGTGTTGGTGCGGCAATCATCGGAGTGGTTCCGGTTGCCATTGTCACAATGACCCGAGCACCGATAATTCCCATTTCGCATGGAGCGCCTTGATGAGAAATTCATCAAGGCGCTTTTGCAATATATCGCGCACTGATCGAAGGTGATCCTGATTTGCGCCATATCCTGCCTTGTCTTTAGCATGTGGCGCATTGGGCACATTCAATAGGGAGTCGAGTGCCCGTCTTGCCGCACGTATTTCACGGAATATCGCGCATTCGATCTGTCTTTGTGATTCAAAGCATTTCATCGTTGTCTGTTTTGGTACGGGCGCTGCTCCGTCCTCGGCTGCATCCTTGGCATCGTCTGATATTTGCCGCGCCAGATTGAAATGCTCGAAGAAATCGAATACGCATTTCGTGGCATGTGCTGACATTTCCGCCTTTAACATGCATAACAAGGGAACCAGTGCTGCGCCCATTGATTTCTTCGAATGAATGCACAGTGAGACGTCGTCTCCTCTTGTGGACAAAACGTAATACGATATGTCGGTATCGGCGAGTATCGTCCGAACATCGTCAGGTATGTCGATATCTCTATCCACCAGTTCAGATGCGATCTGCTGAATATATCCCTGGAATACGGAATTTGTCAGAAACAATACAGGCAGCATGGTTGGCGATATTTCTCGATCGTAGATCTTGTCGTATAGAAAATATGCGCATAGGCCAAGCGCGTGAGCGGTCAGGGCATCCTCCGCGGATGCGGTGTCATGAGGCAAAAGTGCCATGCACATATCGAGACATATGGAAAAATCAGTTCCTGAAAACAGGCGATCCGTCATGTCCTGCATGTCTTTCAGCACTTCAAACTCCCTGATATTTTGCATGGTCCGTTCTGTCAGGTGCATGCGTCTGCCTCCATACGGGCTTGGTATCAAGGTGGCGTAACATGCTGCGGAACAGGTGGCGGTTCGGCCATCCCTCGTCGCCTCGTGTTCGGGAGGTTGTTCCGCTTTTTTCTCATTCTCGGAAATATGAATCAAGGCGAATTCTGATTCGAACATGATGAGGGATGATACGATCGGACTCGCAGCATACGTGGTCTTGTCGTTTTGAAGCGAATGGACATAGAGCGGATCAGGTGCCACAAAGCATGCCTGGTCTCCTTGTGAAAACGATCCCATGATTCGTCGGAGTTTCGGGACATCCAATTCGGGATATGTGGCATCGCCTCCATGCGCATGTATTTGTTCTGCCAACCTGACAAGACTGGCAACATAGAGCGAGGCATCGGTCGCGTTTTGGATCGCGATTCGCGGGCATGCTGATCTGAGATTGTCCGTTTCTTGATCGTGGCATTCCAGCATGTCGGTCATGCTGGATATCAGGGCGGTCCTTTGTTCTGGTAGCCATGTCATGCGAGCCATCATGTATGCGACCAGGGGCATCGAATGATAGAATTCTGAAAACCATGCGGATTTCGACGGATTGCGGATGAATGCCATGAGCCTGTCGAATATGAACGATCTCGATTCAGTGAGAATTGCCGGATCCATGACATCGAAAAAGGCAACCACGGAAGAAGATGCGACGATATCCTCGGATTCCCAGTCCTTATACTCAATCCCATGATCGTCATTATCAGAATGGTCACCATCGGTGAACCAGGTATTGAATGCGTGGGGAGCGCCCGGTTTTCGAACCGATTCTAGATTTTTGATGCATGATGCTATTAGCGCGGGAGGCATGGTCTGGTCCGGCCGCATATGTCTGGCCAGGCCATAAAGCGCACTCCATGTGCTGTCTATGTCATCAGGCAACATGCCCTCCGTCTCCATGCGCAGCAGGCTGTCGTCGATCCACCGATATGATGCGTCATCGGGTGCGTATCCGTCATATTGGGAAATGGCACATGCCGGGAAATTGATGGGGTATTCATAATTAATCCTGCCTAGCGGATTTCGGGCCTCAGACAAGCGCAATGCAATGCTATCGGCATATGCCTCAATCTCGGATACAAAAAATCTGGTCCTATAATCGAGCGGATCAATTGATACAGATGCGCGTATGTATCCAAGCGTATTGGACAAAGAGCAGAGCGCCAGGCTGTCCATGAATGATATCGATGATGGGGTTTCGCATGCTTGCGTGACGAGCTCATGCATCGATTCGATCAGATCGATGGGGTTGGGAATAGTCTCATGCCCAGGTATGTCATTGGCAGAATCAGGGTGTGCGCTGTTTGGCTGGATGATCTTTTTTGCCATATGCATATCCTATTCGCTGCGGATGAATTTCTTATCAATATCAGATATAGATTATGAAGTTTTGGTATTTTGATAAAAAGATGGTATTTTTCATGAGCAGGGAAGACATGCCTGCATGCACCGAGGACAATATAGATACTATGGATGGAGAGATGGCAGAGCGGTCGAATGTACTACCTTGGAAAGGTAGCATGCGAGAAATCGCATCGGGGGTTCGAATCCCCCTCTCTCCGCAGCGAGGAAAACGAAGTTTGACGAGCGCAGGAGAAGAAGCGATGCGCCTGCGCGCATCGCGCGGGGGATTCGAAAAGGCCGAGCATGTCGCGCGGAGCGCAGCGAGCACGATGCGAAGCCTGTACCGAAGCTGTAAGCTTCGAATCCCTCTCTCCACAGAATAGGAAAATGCAACTTTACGCCTTCGACGAGCAAGTGATATACTTCATCTAAGCTTGCAACATACGGTGTGAGACCATGCCTCCTTATGCGCAGAATTATATCCCTAATCTTTTTTATTGTACTAGCCTTTGGATTTGCCGCAGACGCTAGCGCTGCTACTTACTATTGGGTCGGGGGCACGACGAACTCCAATACGAGCACCGCTGCAAACTGGAGCACTACTGCTGGTGCTTGTGCCGACAGTGCGAATACGAATCTTCCGACCGCGTCTGACGATATCCGCTTCGGAGGCGTTGGCAATTGTCAAAACGGCGCCACCATCGATTCTGCCCTGTCGGTCAATAATTTGTATCTGGCCGCTCCATACTCTGGTACCGTTACTCAAAGTGAATCAGTCACGATTGCTGCGAACTATACGCATGCATCGGGCACGTTTATATCAAATCCTGCCAAGACATTCTCAGTCGGAGGAAGCTTTTCTGTCCCTTCCGCAGGGGCATCGGGGTCGTTTAGCCGATTCACAGGGGCCGGAACGAGTGACTCTCACTACATCATATACGATGTGTATGGTCTGCAAGGCATGCAAGGCTTCCTGACTGGAAAATACTTTGATCTTGCGAACAATATCGAGGCGACGTCGACTGCGCTCTGGAATTCAAATGGAAGCGGAGGGTATTATGGTTTCAGTCCAATTGGTAACGATGTGAGTCAGTTCTCAGGTGTCTTTGATGGCAAAAATTACACTATTTCAAATTTATACATAAATCGACCAGGCGCTAGTTATGTTGGGCTATTCGGATATTCTACAAATAGTATCCGCAATGTGGGCTTGGTGGGAGGAAGTTTGTTTGGAGGGTACCGTGTCGGAGGTTTGGTTGGATACAACAATGGGGTAGTTGGCAATTCATATGTCACATACAACGTAAGTAGTGATCAGGGAATTCTTGGAGGTCTGGTCGGATATAACTATACCGCGGGTGTCATCAGTGACTCATATGCGACTGGAAATGTGACTCATGACTCTTTTCAATTCTTTTTTGGCGGATTGGTAGGTGGAAACTGGGGAACCATAATCAACTCGTATGCAACAGGGAATGTGAATGGTTTCGAATATGTCGGAGGTCTTGTTGGATCCAGCCTGACAGGTAGTGTGACCAACTCTTATGCGACAGGAAACGTAACTCACACCAACAGTCAGTGGGGTAGCGGAAACTTCGGAGGCTTGGTGGGGTACAACCAATCTGCTTCAACGATAAGCAATTCTTATGCGACAGGGAATGTGTTTCAAGGCAATAACATCATAGGGAACGTTGGGGGATTCGCAGGTCGCAATGATGGAGTCATACGGTATTCATATTCAACGGGAGTCCCTAATGGAAATTCTAATGTAGGTGGTTTTGTCGGACTCAATTCAGCGGGAACGTACACTGCAAATTATTGGGATACCACCACTAGTACAAAAAATACAGGCGTAGGCGGTAGCAATGTGGCCGGTGTTACGGGTACGACGACTGCCCTTATGAAAACGGAAGGCACTTTCTCTGGTTGGAACTTTACCACCCCTTGGGTTATGCCAGCTGATTCGTATCCTATCTTGGCGCCATACACGATAACTGTTGCTGCTGGCGCACATGGCGCGATCAGTCCAAGTGGTGCAACCAGGCTGGCGAGTCGTGGTTCTCAGACTTATACCATAACCCCGGCTGCAGGGTATAGCGTGAACGATGTCCTAGTAAATGGCATTTCAGTCGGCGTCGTGCCCAGTTATTCATTTTCGAATGTATTGGCGAATCATTCCATAACTGCGACATTCAGCGGGCCTCCGGATCCCTCTCCTTTGCCGGAACCAGGATCCCAGACTGCCGTCTCCGTCCCTGTCTTGTCTTATGATGAATTGGTTAGGATTTTTGGAGACAGGGCCGTGCGGACTTCAGAAAACTCGTCGCCGGTACCCGCCACTGTCGCTCCCGAGTCTTTTGTCGTTCAGTCCGGCATTGTGCCATTGACAGGGACCCATACATTTGGCCAGCGATCTTCCGCCATCCTCAGCATTCAGAGAATCCTCAACTCTGATCCATCGACTCGGATTGCGGAATCTGGCGCAGGCTCACCCGGCAAGGAAACTGACATGTTTGGCTTGGCAACTCGAGCGGCTGTGCGGAAATTTCAGATTAAGCACGGCATCGTGGCCTCACCAAAGGATCAGGGGTATGGGGTTGTGGGTCCCAAGACAAGGTCAAAGCTTAATCAATTGGCAGGCAAGAGCCAGTAATATGGAATGAGTATTGAGCGCCGACAGCTCTCCAAAGTAAGGCATGGTATCATATTCAACATATACATAATCACTAAAACGCCATGCCCACAGGACTGCTTGGAATATTGACCTATATAATAATCGGAGGAATCGCCCTCCTTGTTCTCATCAAAACATTCGCAAAGCCGGCAAAATGCTCTGTCTGCGGCACTGAAGCGAAAGATCTGTATCATGATGCGAATGAAAAATCCGTGCACCTATGTAGGAATCATATGACGGACCGGTGGAAGGCAGATTTTCTCGCATCGGCAACGAACATGCTCGTGATCGAGCCAGATTTCAAATCCTGTCCTCTTGGATATCTGTATGCGTCACCAGACACATTGCGCACCTGGCAATATCCGAAGGAGGCAGCTGAACGAGTCGCCGAAATGCTGAAGACTGTCGCAGGCAAGGATTGCGCTCAATGCGGAGCAAAAGCGACCGTCGGATTTTACAGGAAAGATCAGTACGATATCCCGCAGTTCGAAACCTTGCCTTTGCCTGAATCCTATCTGTGCAAGAAATGCGCAGTAGAGAAAATCGCTCCTCTGATTCGCGCTACAGAAAGTCCTTTGAGCGAAGGCTTGTTCGCACCATCGTCGGAAGAGGGCGTCTATCACGTTCAGGAATACTAATTCGTCAGGGATATCTTGACAGGAGGCTGGGAGAAAACTGATTCGCCAGGTTCTATATTGCTCCAATCGTAGATGAAAGAAGTGATGAGCGCGGCGAGGCCTATGATGCCTGCCAATATCCATACGATGACCTTGGTGACCGAGTTCATTGCATCCAGAGTATAGCATGCGCGATGCCCGTTCATACGTTCTTCATGATTAGGTGCTACTATCTAGGCATGAAATTGCTTATCGTTGAAGACCACAAGAGGCTGGCTGAGAACATAAAGCAAGGCCTGGTCCAGGAAGGGTATGCGGTGGACATCCTCGAAGATGGCCTGGAGGCAGAACGCCATATCCTTCTCAATCAGAGTGAGTATGATCTTGTCCTGCTCGACAGGCTTTTGCCAGGCAAGGATGGCATTTCAATATGCAAGACATGGAGACAAAGAGGGGTGACGATTCCGGTACTGATGCTCACCGCTCTCGGATCAGTCGATGACAAGGTGTCGGGACTGGATTCGGGCGCGGATGACTATCTCGCAAAGCCCTTCGCATTCGAGGAATTGCTGGCCAGGATCAATGCGCTCCTGCGACGCCCTAAGCAGGCCGCGCAGGATATCGTGAGAATCGGCGACGTCGTCGTGAATCTGACAGAACGCAGCGCATACGTGGCCAGTGGTGCCAAAGGCGGCAGGCCGAATCCTTTGCCACTGACGCTCAAGGAATTCATGATCCTCGAATATCTTGCCCGAAATCCGAACATGGTCATATCTCGCGATACGCTGTATGCTCATGCATGGGACTATGCGGACGAGTCGTCAAGCAATACGGTCGACGTTCATATCAAGAATCTTAGAAAAAAGCTCAAGAAAAATGGAACATTCATCAAGACAATCCGAGGTCTCGGATACAAGGTCCAAGCCTGACGTGCCTCGCGCTCTCGCGCAATCACAGGGAGGCGGAGAGAGATCGTCAGATATGCCGCAAAAAGGCGATGGTTTTTTCGTGGCCCGATTGCGTCTCACGTTTTATTATACGCTGTTCACCGCGGTCATCGTGGGAGGATTCAGCGTCATCTTGTATCAGACATTGCTTTCTAATTTTGCAGACACGCTTCGCGATACCGCACCAGGACTCAATCCCCATGTCTTCTCAGCCGTTATCGACCGGGCGCATATCATTCTGACAAACCGTTTGCTCATTGCCGATGCGATAATATTGTTTTTTTCCATGGTTTTCGGATACCTGCTCACTGACAGGAGCCTGAAGCCGATCAGGGAGAACATGCGCAAGCAAAGAAGGTTCGTTGCGGATGCGTCCCACGAGCTCCGCACTCCGATTGCCGTCATCATTTCAGGGCTTGAGGTCGCCTTGAGAAACAAGGATCTGACGCTTGATCAGTCAAAGCAGACGCTTGCTGATACGCTCGAGGAAATGAGAAGCTTTTCCAATATGTCCAATCAGTTGCTCGATCTTTCAAAGTACGATATCTCAAAGGCGGGAACAAGCGGTCAGGATGGTCGAGTGAGGGTACGCATAGCGGACATTCTTCACTCGGCGGCATCAAAGATGAAGACATTGGCTGATGAGAAATCGATTGCGTATGTAATAGACGTAAGGACGGACGAGGACGTATGGGTGCTCGGCAATGAGGTAGACCTGAACAGGGTTTTTTACAATGTTATTCACAATGCAATAGCATATACCCCAAAGCATGGGTCCATAACGGTAGAAGGGCGTATCAGCATGGGCAAATATGTGACGACAGTGAGCGATACCGGCGTGGGGATATCAGCAAAGACGCTCGGCAAGATATTTGAACCTTTTTTCCGTGGCGATGCATCCCGTAATAACAAGGAGGATCTCGGCGACTCCGAAAGCGCCGCGGATACGGGCCAGATGCGAAAGGGGACGGGTGCCGGGCTCGGCCTCACCCTTGCTCGCAAGATCGTCGACGCCCACCAGGGATCTATCGTCATAAAGAGCAAGGAACACCATGGGACCAAGGCTGTGATCAGCCTGCCTCTTTCTTCATAATCAATTCATCGTATTCATGTAGCATTACGGTCATGCTTCTAGGTCAGGAAGCGTTTATCGGACTAATCAAACGTTATTATCTAAGGGCCTCGCAGGCCCCATACAAGAACGACATGAAATACAAGCGAAAAATAACTTCAGGAGCATTGGCGCTCACATTGTTCGTAGGAGGATCATCGGCCTATGCCGCAAATGTCCAAGGGCCGACAACGGCATCTACGCAGCCAACTCATTTTTTCCACTCGAAAGCAGAGGCAAAGTCAGGACAGCGAAACAAGCATGGAGCGAGAGGACTGGGTCTGAATCACAATAAGGTGATTGGAAAGGTTGCCGCCATTACGGCGACGGGCTTTACGCTCGAGGCCCATGGTCCAAAGCCTTTCCATCGTGATAGGATCGCGAGTTCGACTCATCCTGAGATGGTCGCGTTTGACATAAGGACGACAGGCTCGACCATATACCAAAAAGATGGCGCGACAAGCACGGTCGCCGATCTCGTCGTAGGGCAGAAAGTAATAGTGGTCGGTACCATAGATTCCGCAGCTCAGGTCGTATCGGCATCCAAGGTGAACATCATCACCAAAATCCCTGACAAGATGACTCGAGGAGCAAAGAAGGATTAGCGACTTCTCACTCAACCCAAACCAGAAAAGCCCCGCGCGAAGCGCGGGGCTTTTCTCTATATTGCATATCGTACCGTTGGAAAAATGGGGGGTAAATTGAGGAAATACGACCCGTGACGCCCTGAAAGTGCCTATGATATAATGATTCTCATGAAATCATATATAGCAGAATGTATCGGTACGTGCTTATTCACATTGGTGCTCATCCTGGCTGCCGGATCAGGTGCCTGGGTTGTTACCATCTTCTCGGTATTCACCCTCACCATGCTCGCATACGTCATCGGACATGTGAGCGGCGCACATGTCAATCCTGCCATAACGATGGGTGCCATCATGACGACGCGGATTGCTCCTTTGCGTGGTCTCTATTACATCATCGCTCAGTTGGCTGGTGCCGGCTTGGCCATCCTGTTTTCAGCATGGATGGGGATCGAAACTCATGTGAGGACCTTCTCTCAGGTTGACTGGAGACTGTTTTCTGCTGAACTCGTAGGAACGCTGATCTTCGCATTCGGTGTTGCTTCCGTCATGTTCAAGAAAGCACAGCCAGCCGCGGCAGGTTTCGTTGTCGGTATCTCATTGTTTACTGGTATCATCGTCTCGTCATTGATGCTTGGCGGCGAAGCAGCACAGGGGGCGGTATTGAACCCTGCAATCGCATTCGGTCTCAATATCATCTCGGTTGAGGCAATGCTCGCGCCACTCATCGGTTCGATTATCGGCATGTGGCTGTTTGTCCTCATCAGCGAGGATCACAAGTCTGTATGGAAAGGCATGACGGCCATCTTCTCTCGAAAAACGGAGAACGGCACGACGACCGCATAGTTCGTACCCTTTTCTTTGTTCGTATCTTTATCCTTTTCTCATGCCTAAAAAAGCACTCATCATAACAGCTCATCCGAGCAGCCTGGGTCTCACGCACCGGATCGCGGAGGCCTACAAAAAAGGCGCCCTAAGCGCTGGCGCATCTGTCGAGATCATCGATCTCTATAATCCCGGGCAGAGCGAAGGCGTTGATTTGAGGCAAGGATTCTTGTCATTCGAGAACATACGGGAAACTCCTACTGATGCTGCGAAGGCAGCCATGCAAAAGAAGATTGCGGACGCTGACGAGCTCGTATTCGTGCATCCGATATGGTGGCTCGGACCTCCAGCCATTCTCAAGAATTGGATTGACGTGAATTTCTCAGCTCGTTTCGCATTTCGATATGAAAAGCGTACGGGTTTCTGGTCGCGGCTTGCAGGCGTATTCGTCGCCCCGTTTTTGGGGAAGGCAAAGCGCATCGGAATGCTCAAAGGGAAGACGGCCTGCGTATTCGTCACATGCGACGGGTCGTTTCTGCTCTATCTCATGATGGCCATGCCATTCTGGTCAATATGGCATTTCGCCGTCTTGTACTACTGCGGCATCAGGACGCGGGCATTCAGGATATTGGACAAGAAGTCATTCCGGCCTGAGGCAGATTGGAATAGGTTTTTGGCAAAGGTTGAGAGGATTGGCAGCAGGATCAGCAGGGAAGTTGGCGGGAAATAATCATTGAACTCGAAACGTTTTTTATGTGAAAAAAGGCCCGGCGCGCTGCGCGCCGGACCTCGTGTGTTTGCTCGAATATGGATTCGGATCAGGTAGCGGGTACTGATTCTTCGACGAGACTTTGGCTTGCTGGAGCCTGGTTCCTCGAAGTATCCGTTAGCTCTTTCGATCCTGCCGATTTTTTTTCTGCAAGAGCGAAGTAATACGTCAGCATTGCTTTTCTTGCAGAATCCGATTTCGACCTGTCGTTCCCCCTTTCCACCCTTCCCGCAAGGATCTCCGTGTATTCCGGACTGGTAGGGAACAGGCAGAATTCGATAAGCATGTCGCGAAGATACCGGATTTTGGTTTCAATTTGTGCTGCGACGTTGGGATAGGGCCTGCATGATATCTGAACCATGCATTCCATCACAATGAATGCCGTGCAATAATTGATCAATTCGGCCGGAGACATTATCACCTTCGGATCAAGTGCAAATGCACGTACCAGTGCTATGTAATTGGATCGGATGAGGAGTGCCTCGCTGATCCTGTCAGGGGTTGTTCCATCTTTCCAATTGCTGATTATGCCGCTAATCGATTTGTCGAGCCTGTATAGCCACGGGAAATTCCTGAGAAGGGAGTGCAGATCATCCCAATTGGCTGGCTGCAGTCGGAAGATTTTCCGGAACAGGGCGTACAACATGAATAGTGCCAAGGCGCATAGCCTGTTAACCAACCTTGTCAGGATGAGTGTCAACAGCCATAACGCTGACGTGTAGACGAGCGTCCGAAGGAAAAAGGCCTTCCGGGGGCCGATGATCTCTTTGCCTCCGATTTTCTCGAGGAGATTGCGGACATTGTCCCATAGGGTGGACACGGTGCTGGTGCTGACGGGTTGGGTCTCGGGTCTGTCAAGTGTGTCTTGAGTATCTGTGTTCATTAGTCTGCTTTTTCTATTTCTGGGTGGAATTCGGGAGGGCATGCGAGCCAGCGCCATACATAAGCGTATGCAGGGCGCCTTGCAACCGAATAAGCAAGTTTAGAAAGATCTTACTCATAAATACCATACAATATATATGCCTATATTGTCAAATAACAGACGGACATGAGATAATAAGAAGAAAGATATGGAAACAATGCAAGAATCAAAGCCGACGCCTGCGAAAAGCAATTTCAATCTGCTGCTTATTCTTTTCATTTCCATCATCATCATATCGTTATGCACCCTCCGTTATTATCAAGATGAACGGCATCAGATCGCAAAGGTTGCGGAAATAGAATCGATTGTCGTGCCGTCAACCGAATCTATGCCCATCGCCTCTGCACCTGCGTCACGATACAAGACCAAGACAATCCGCATGGCAGGACATGCTTTCGTAGCAGAAGTTGCCGACACAAATGAGTTGCGGCAGACTGGACTGTCTGGCAGACTTTCGCTTGGTGATAATCAGGCGATGTTGTTTGTATTTCCGGTAGACGGACAAAATCTGTTTTGGATGAAGGACATGCTTTTTTCAATCGACATGATCTGGCTTGATTCAAATAAAAGGATCGTTTATATCGCAAAGGATGCCGCGCCTGAATCGTATCCAAAGACATTTGGTCCCGCATCGCAGACTCGATATGTCGTCGAGATTCAGGCGGGCATGTCTGATGAGCTTGGATTGAAGATCGGTGACAAGGTCTCTTTTTGATACGCCTGAATCTGACATAAGTCGCTTCGCACGCAAAACGAAAATCGCCCCCATCTTGCGATGCTGGCGATTTTCACGTATCGATAAGCCGAATTCTGTACTTCCGATGCCGAGCCCGGTCGCGATTGCTCACGGCACGTGTCGGCAGGGGAAGCGACAATCATTCATCTTGTCATGCGATTGCTCGCATGATCCTTGCGTCACTCAGTCTCGAATGTACACGTGTGCGCATTCGAGAAAGCACGGACTTGCACAGGGGTAAGGATTTTGCCGTTTCACTCCGCGGATCTCTCCGCGGATTCATCCTTTATGCTTGCGCATAAAGGATGCCGTTTGCTTTCGCTCCCGGCGTCACTGCTCGCACCTCTGGATCGCTGCTGTCCGTCCCGATCGCTCCGTCTTGCGATGAATTGATCGGGATTTCATGCGGCGTCCTGACGGGAATTACCCGCTACCTGTCTCGAATGCTCCGCCTGGATTCCGCTGCATGCGGAAGCCAGGAATCGTCACATTCGCTGTGTTCGGACTTTCCTCTCTCTGGCCACAGGCATGCAGTGGACCGGTCGAGCGATTGTCTGATACGTTTAACATTATATCATGATTTATGTAAAAAAGCCAATCTTTCAGGTATAAAAAAGAAAGGACCCCTTCCCGGGGTCCCTGTGCATCAGTTTTGTCTGACCTTCTTGCGAAAATGTAAAAAGTTCGCAAGAGGCTGGGAGACAAGTGATGGGATAGATTGAATGATGTTCTGCAACGCGCGGATCCATCTGGCGGCTTTTTTTACAGCGAGCACGCATTACTGCAGAAACGTACACCACCGTTTCTGCCTCATGTGCACTGTGGAGTAGCACTCTACGCCAAGGCCGAAATGTACGGTGGCCAATTCAATCTCGCAGTTATCCGATTAGTCCCAACTGCGTATTTCAATCTCGTTGCATTGCATTGCGGCAAGGCACGATCAACCTAAAGCGTCCAGGTCGATCGACGAGACAAGGGTCGCGGTTTAACTAGGGCAGGAGACGTGCACGAATGCCTGTCCCGAACCACTTCTCAAACCAAAAGAACGCTATGTGAACACCTTAGCACGTTTATCATATTTGTCAAGTATATTTTGGTCGAAGCGGTGAAAAGGGTCGGTTAGCCACAGTTTAGGCCTTGTTTTTGGCCTTTTTATTAGGCTTTATGCTATCATGTCAGCAATGGTGGGCAAGATCGTCAGGCTGTTCAACAAAGTGAACGGGGAGATAAGCGGGGTGCATCAGGCGGCGTTTCTGATCGGCTTTTTCACTCTGCTTGCGCAAGTATTGGGATTGTTTCGTGACAGGGCATTGGCACATTTTTTCGGAGCAGGATTGCAGCTCGACATATATTATGCAGCATTTCGCATCCCTGATCTCATTTTCGCGACTGCGGCATCATTGGTATCTATCTCGGTGATCATTCCCTTTATCAATAAGGCTGAAGAAAAATACATTGCCAAGAAAGAGGAAAAGCTGGAAGAGCAGATAGAGGAAGGACTCCAGGCTGGAAAAAAAGTCAGCGTCGAGCATGTCCATATTGATACTGATCTCGGAGCAAGGTCTAATCGCGAAGTGCGCAATATCGTAGATTCGTTGTTCAGCTCATTCGGGATGCTCATGGTCGTCATATCGCTTATCGCATACGTGCTGATGCCGTATCTCTCGAGGCATATATTCAAAGGCCTTTCCGATCCAGCCGCGATCGAACAGGTCATCATGCTTTCCCGAATCCTGCTTCTCCAGCCGATCTGCCTCGGAATATCGAATATTCTCGGCTCATTGACCCAGCTCCGCAAGCGCTTCGTCCTCTATGCTCTTTCTCCCATCTTTTACAATGCCGCCATCATATGGGGCATATTCTTCCTTAGGCCATTTTTGGGAATATCAGGCGTTGTATGGGGTGTCGTCATCGGAGGCTTGCTGCATTTTGCAATCCAGATTCCTTTTATAAAAAAAGAACAGCTTTTGCCACGACTGCTTCCTGCGCACAAGATAGACTGGAAGCTCGTAGGCAACGTATTCCGACTGTCCGTTCCGCGAACGCTCACATTGTCCGCTTCGATGATAGAGCTCATTGTCCTCACCGCTCTGGCCGCGACGCTCGCGACGGGATCAATTTCCATTCTTAGCCTTTCTTTTAATATCCAATCGGTACCGCTCGGCATCATCGGCGTAAGCTATGCGCTTGCGGCATTCCCGACGCTGTCCGCATATTTCGCGAGGGGTGAACATGAGCGATTCTTGGCGCAGATGACAAGTGCCATACGGCATGTCATCTTCTGGTCAGTACCGATTGCCGCATTCTTCATCGTCCTCCGCGCGCAGATAGTGCGAACCGTTCTCGGTTCTGGAAATTTCAATTGGGACAATACGAGGCTGACGGCAGCATGCCTTGCCTTATTCGTCATCTCTCTCGTCGCACAGGGACTCAAGCTTCTCTTTGTCCGCGCATATTATGCCGCAGGACAGACCAAAAAGCCGCTCGTCATCAATCTTTGTTCCTCGATCCTGACGATCGTGAGTCCGATCTTGCTCATCATGCTCTATCGCCATGATCCCGTGTTTGGAAATTTCTTCGCGCGATTGTTCAGGGTAGAAGGGATTCCCGGAATCGAGGTGCTCATGCTTCCTCTTGGATATACGCTTGGAACCCTCGCGAGCGCATTCGCGTTTTGGATAAAGTTCGAGCATGAATTCAGTCATGGAGCACTCATTCGAGATACCTGGAGATCATGGGTTGGCTCTCTCGGGGCGGGTGTTATCGGAGGATTTTTCGCATATGCGGGCCTCAATATATTCGATACGGTATTCGATCTGACTACCGTGCTCGGGGTGTTCCTGCACGGATTCGCATCCGGCATTCTCGGACTTGTTTTCAGCGTCATCGTGCTTCGCATCCTACGCAATGAGGAATTCGAGGAAGTCATCGCCACTCTCCATAAGAAAGTGCCAGCGGTGGCGATCTTCGGATCATGGTTTGGAAAAAAGGCAGCCCCTGCCGATCTTACGAAAACGGGAGACGTATTGGTATTGGAGCCGGATGATATTGAGCATTAAGGAAGAGTAAGACAAGAACCAATAAAAAAAGGGGCCGGTCGCCTTTGGCGACCGGCCCCTTTTTACATGTGACACGAATGCGGTATCTCCGTGACTCGATGCTTATTCGGTTGCTGATGCGGTATTGCTGTCCTGGCCGCCATTTGCACTCGCATTCTCATCTCGGTGTTTTCTTGCAAGCCGATTAACGAACTTGATCGCAACGAATACGGATAGTCCGACGATGACAAGGTTGAGAAGGGTATTGATAAAGGCCCCATATCTGATCGATCCGTATGCCAGGGTGCTGAAATCAGGCTGCTTTGCAAGGGTCGTGATCGTGCCGAGTATGATGTCCTTGACGAGAGAATTCACGACCTCATTGAAGGCCGCGCCGATGACGACGCCCACTGCAAGATCTATTGCATTTCCCTTGACCACGAATGCCTTGAATTCATTGATAAAGCTTCCTGTCTTTGCGCGCACATTGATTTCCTGAAGTCTAGATGACATGTGGTATGTGTGATTACTGATTATGTATGCGGACGGCTATTAATTCTGAACCGCTTCTGTTGGAGCAGAAGATGCCGTGACAGGGGAGGCCTGGCTCGATGTAGCGTTCTTTGCTTTCTCGATTTGTGCGGCAACGACTTCCTTCAGGCTTTCATATGATCCGACGCCTGATACGACCTCGGTTCCGCCGATTATGAGCGTCGGCGTGGAAGCGATTTTCATCTGGGACGCATGCTGGGAATCGCGGTCGATCATCTGGCCTATTACCTTCTGGAATGTAGGTGATGCAACGTCACTCTTGTAGAGATCCATGTTGGGAACCCCTGCTTCCTGTGCGTATCCGAGGAATAGATCAGCCGTATTTGCCCCTGGCTTTGTCCAATCATCCTGCTTCTCAAAGAGGATGGTAGACATCTCGAAGAACTTGCCTTGCTTTCCTGCCGCAAATGCAGCTATGGCTGAATTTTTCGACAATTCGCCATGGATCGGAATGATCCTGAATCCGTAGTTCACGTATCCGTCGAACTCGGAAAGGATCTTATTGATCTGAGGGCTTAGTACCGCGCAGGCTGGGCATGCGAAATCCCCGAATTCCACGATCGTGACGCGCTGTTCAGACGGACCCTTCTGTCCGTAGATCATGGGAGTGGTTGTCGAGACGAGTATGCTTTCAATGGGAGTGACCGTAGTCGCGGTACCACTGTCTTTTGTGAGCGACAGCCCGAGAATAATGATAATTGCCGTGATGAGTATTATGATGATGACCGGTTTTGCTTCTGGATTCATATGAATTGAGATTGATTAGGTTTTTATAAAAAGACGTGTAGCCCTTAGCCTTGATTGATAATGACGCGCTCTTGCCTCGCGCGGCGAGCATGTCGATACATGCAGAATATGATAACTGAAAACGCGATAAAGGAAAGGAGGGGAATTGTCACGAAGCCGAAATATTCGATGAATTTGGTCGTGCACGATACTCCCGTAGCGCATGGCGCGAGGGCATCCGATATGATCTTGTAGTATAAGAGATTGTGATATAGGGCAATTACCCAGCCAATGATCGCAGGCGGAAGGATATAGAGATGAACGCCTGAATCCTTTCGGAGGATTCCTACGATCAGGGCTATGGAAAGAGGGAACATGAGGATACGCTGATACCAGCAGAGCACGCATGGAGGGAAACCTGCGATATTGCTGAAATACATGCTGCCCAGGAATGCCACCACCGCTTGTACCAGGGCTATGTACAGGGCATTTTTGTCTATCCATGCCATAACACCTCGTTTGGGTCTGGTGGCAGGGACGGGCTGTTCTATCGTGTTCATATTCGGCCATTATAGCCTTTTTATTCAGTTTTTTCCAAAAGGTGCTACCATGATTAGATTACGAAGTCTTCATGGAATCTTCATTCGTTTTTCAGCCCAATTTGATCTATGGCCTGCTGGCTGTGATCATCGTCAGTCTCATCTCATTCGTGGGCGGGTATTTCTTTTTCCTGTCAAAGGAAAAAAGCGATAAGGTTATCCCGTATCTCGTCAGCCTGGCAATCGGCGCGCTGCTTGGCGATTCCTTGCTCCATCTTCTGCCTGAAAGCTACCGAAATTCGGCTTCGCTCGGACTCTTTGCGGTCTGTGTCCTTGCCGGATTCGCTGTCTTTTATGTCCTGGAACACGTATTGCACTGGCACCATAGCCATGACGGCGATGAGGATCATCATGATCACGGGAGGTCTATCGGAAGCATGATCACCGTGGCGGATGGCCTGCACAACTTCATAGATGGCATCATCATCGGTCTTGGCTTCCTGGTCAGCATCGAAGTCGGCATGGCAACGACGTTGGCTGTCATATTGCATGAAATACCTCAGGAAATAAGCGATATGGGGCTACTCATGTATGCGGGCTGGTCGCGGGCTAAATCGCTCATGGTGAATTTCCTGTCGGGGTGTACTGCCATAGTCGGTTTTTTGGTCGTATTCCTGCTCGATGCTCGGTCGTATGGAGACATATTGGGCTCCTCTCTGCCGTATATGCTTGCCGTTGCCGGAGGCGGATTGCTGTATGTGGCCATAATTGACCTCATTCCTGAAGTCAGGCAAAAAAACAAAGGGACATTTCTCCGGCATGTCCCGATGATGGTCTTGGGCTTTGCCCTGATGGCCATTCTGCTGATTCTGGAGTAGGAACTTTTGCTCTTGCTTGGCATGAATTTTACACATACTATACGTGCTGGAAGTATAACGCTGAAGGAGGAGGACTCTCCTGGAATAATCGACGCTTGTAGATGTGACACTGGCATTGTGCAGTGATCGCATAACCCGAACAGACACCTTGTGTCAGACTACATGTCCGGTGTAGACGCAAGTCATCCCATGAGATCCTGTGCCATCTGTCGGCTTGGCATAATTCGGGGCATTCGGTCCCGTCTATATTGGCTGAGGGAATGTGTTTGAAGACCATTTCCAATCTCCACGAACGTAGGATCATAGTGGGATTTTCCCGAAAAACAACGGTGCGGAAAGCCCGTATCGTTACGATTAGGGGTCGAAAATACCATCAGTATCAGGGATCGGCTGCCCTGTAAAGCTTCCAAGCCGCCATGTCCTCGAGTGAGGGATGGCGGTTTTGCATTTGGCACATGCATGCCGTCGGACAGTCGGCATTTTTTATAAAAATTGATGGAAACTTCATGTCTGATGTATACTATTCCCATCATGACAATAAAAATTTACAGCACGCCAACATGCCATTTTTGCAATATGGCAAAGGATTATTTCAAAACTCACGGTATTGCATATGAGGAGTTCAACGTAGCTTCTGATACGGACAAGCGCAAGGAGATGGTCGAAAAAAGCGGACAGCTCGGCGTGCCGGTCATCGACGTGGATGGCAAGATCATGGTCGGATTTGATGAGGAGTCGTTTGCTGAGATGTTCGAGTCTGCCGGCAATTCGACTGATGCCCCTGCTGATCATATGGCTCATGCCGCATAGTCAGCGGACATGATTTTTTTCTTATTCCTATATATCGTATGAAAAAAAGATTTCTCATCACATTGGCAGCCTTCGTCCTATTCGCGGTCGCATTTGGCATATATCAGTCAAGGCATGATGATAGCGCGCCAGCAGTTATTTCGGAGATTATTGTCTCACCGTCATCTGCCGGTGAGACGAACGTTGCTTTGGGCACGACCTCGTCTTCCGTACCGGCACAAGCTTCTAGTACGAATCCAAAAAACACTATCATTAATGCAAAACCAACCATGATCGCTCAAAAAGGAGACATAGTATTCGTTCAGTATACCGGCAAGCTTACGAACGGAACGGTATTCGATAGCTCGATTCCGAGAGGTCAGCCATTTTCATTCCAGCTCGGTTCGGGCATGGTCATAGCAGGGTGGGAAAAGGGCATACTCGGCATGAAAGTAGGTGAAAAGAAAACCCTTACCATTCCACCTGCTGATGGCTATGGGGAGTCTGGAGCACCAGACGGCAGGGGAGGCTATGTAATACCGCCGAATTCCACTCTCATATTTGATGTTGAACTTGTTGATATAAAGAGGTAGATTAGTGCTGTTCGGTCTCATCTCCTGATGGACCGACCCCGCTCCCGTAGTTCAATGGATCAGAACTAGCCCGTCCTAAGGGTTCGATGTAGGTTCGATTCCTGCCGGGAGCACCAATGTTGTTAACTAAGTAAACCTGAGGAATGGTTTGTTGTGTTATGTAGATAAAAATCCAGCCTTGCTCCGATGTCGGAGCAAGGCTTTATGGAGTTTGTTGCGGAGACCGGACATCCCATGCTGTCATGCCACGGCGTTAAGCTTGAGGCTTTCGCCAAACACCTCCCGCGCACAGCGGAGGATATCGCCGCCAGGGGTCCCTGGCTCGAATCCAGGATCGACGCCAAGACCAAGCATCTCGCCGAGCGCGAGCATGCAATGCTCTCCGACATTTGTCTGTCCGATAAATGCGAGATACGTGGTTCTGCCCGCCTCGCCGGGAAAGGCAACGCATCCGCCATGTGTGCGGAGCTCTGCCTTGGAATTGGTCATGTCAGCTGTTTCAGAAGACGCGACATCGGGATGGCCTTCAGATCTCCTTTGGCGAAGACGGTCGAACTCGTTCTGTGCAGCGGTCCGAAAAAGGGATTCCGTGTTTTTGTCCCCGATATTGCCAATTTGGGATAATATCGAAAACGTAGTCCCCTCTGCGGACGAGCCTCGATCGCTCACATCATGGATGGCAATGAGGAGTATTCCTCCATCGGGTGGCCTGGAATCAGGGAACAGTCTGGCGAACGTCTCACTGATGCAGTCCATCAGATTTTGTGTGTTGATGACTCTGGAGATGTCTGCGGGAGACAGAGGGCCGTGTGATGAGGTCGTCATAGGTGTATTTGTGATTGGTGATAGACAGCCATACTCAGAAAGAACTGTCCGACCACGGAAAGCCCTGTCTGACTTGGGGCTAGGCGGGTTGGATTAGGGCTACACTATGTATCTGAATTATGCTATTGTCAAACCATGATAATCAAACCCCAGCCAGAGTACGAGCTCATAGATTCAGGCGACGAAATGAAGCTTGAGCGTTATGGCAAGATCGTCCTTGCACGTCCGGATCCGCAGGCCATCTGGCCCAAACGCCTCGGCATGAAGGAATGGGATATGGCAGATGCCACGTTTGTCAAAGCCTCCAAGGGCCGGGCTGCGGACGAGCGCGGCGCCTCATCATCTGCCGAAGAAAAAGGAAAGTGGATCATTCGCAAAAACGGCGCATTGTCAGCACCCGAATCGAAGTGGCCAATCGCTCTCGGTCCCGTCAGGATTTTCGCACGATTGACGCCATTCAAGCATACGGGGATATTTCCGGAGCAATTGGCAAATTGGCAATGGGCAGATGAGATTTTACAAAAACATATTTCTTCAAAACCAGAAAAAAAGCCTCGCGTCTTGAATCTATTTGGATACTCAGGCGGGGCAAGCGTTGCATGCGCAAGGGCTGGGGCGGAAGTCACTCATGTCGATGCGTCTCGGTCGGCGATTTCTTGGGCAAAGGAAAACATGATCGAGACCGGACTCGACGAGTCTTCAATACGATGGATCCTCGAAGACGCGGTCATGTTCGTGAAGCGGGAAATCAGGAGGGGGAATAGGTATGAAGGAATCATCATGGATCCGCCCGTATTCGGCCGAGGAGCAAAGGGCGAGGTGTGGAAGATCGAGCGCGACTTGCGGCCGCTCCTCGAGCTTTGTTACAAGCTTTTGTCTGACAAGCCCCTGTTTTTTATTCTCAATGGCTATGCATCCGGATATTCATCCGTCTCATATGCGAACAATCTGGCTGAATTGACAGAGCGATTCGGCGGACAAGTGGAGAATGGGGAATTGCTGATTGAAGAATCCGCAACCGATTCGTGCAAGTCATCAGAATCGGCATCGGCACACGTATCAGGAACAGCATCAGGACAGGCATCTGATGCCGTAATCCCCAGATATATGCCCTGTGGCATCGTTGCAAGATGGAGAGCTCAAAAATAGTATGGTATGATTTAGGGGACATTATCAAGGTATATTTCCTAATTACATCGTAAAATTTTATGAGCAGAGAATCGGCGGCACGTGGCGGTCCTGAAGAGGGCAAAAAAAAAGAAAAACCGAACGAGGTGTCCGAGATGCTTGACGCAGCGAATGATCTCGCAAAATTGTATGTCAATGGTGGCAGCGCAGCGAGCGACACAGAAGCCAGGCGCATGGCCGTTCAGTCGCTTCACAGTATTCGCGGTGCCAACAGCAATTTATCGGTTGCGGATGCATTCCAGATAGCAAAGGATTCATTTGAGCAACGGTCGGTGCCGATATCGGAAACGGATTCGGATTCTCGGGGCGGCACGGATGCTGGCGAAGCTGAGACGGTTCTTTTTCCGCCTACGAACCCGGATGTCGCAGATTTGCCGTCTAATTTAGATGACGCAATCGACGGGCAATCGCAGTACCCTGATGTATTTGTCGAGCAAGAAGCACCCGAGTCTCCTGTGCCAGTTCCATATCCAGCCGGATTGAGGGATCATGACAGACCTAGGGATTTTTTTGACAACGAAAAATCACGCGATGACTGGAATGCTGCTCGGCAGGAATTTTACGATGCGTATATGGAAAATGGGCAAACCCTAAACGGTCTCAATTCTCCACGCGCCGCAGAAATATCAGCCGCGCGCGACCTCGCGGCCACAGAGCTCAAGGCGAGTCGCGCATCAAGACGCCGCGCAGACAATATTCGCAAAAAATTGGCCGAGGCTTCCTCAGAGGCAAGGGTCTCAGATTCCGGAATACCGCCTTTGGCCGATGATTCTGTTACGCGATATAGTATGCCTCATGCCAATGGGGAAACCGTTACTGTTTCTGTCACTAAGAAGAAAAAGACTGGAAGTGCCATATTTTTGAGTACTGATCCTCATTCCGTCAATCCTTTGAGTAGGAAGATGTCGACGGGTCTCATCGACGCCGATTCAAATCTCGCATCAGGAAAGCCACTCAGAAGCAAGACATACGATGCCAGCGAATCGGCTGCAATGATAGGAAAAGAAACGACGAAGGCCAGGACCAAGGCCGCACGCGCAGCTCTGGAGGCGGAAGCGACACCATCGAGTGAGCAAGTTGATGATGTGGTTGCCACAGAGGATGTGCCTGCTCAATCAGCGGAATACTATCTTCCTCCGTTGCCTAATCCTCCTGCGTTACCCCCTTTACCTGATGATCGTGTTCCATTTGTGTTGCCGCCATTTCCGCCGTTGCCACCCATTCCACGGTCACATGAAAGAGAAAGACCGGGACCGACTCCGTTTGTCGATCCAGATCTGGACAGGCGATTGGCCGGCGAGACTGCACCAGATTCGCCCATCATATCGCCCGTAATACCAAGGCCACTTGAAAGACCTGCCGTAATCGACGACCCTGAGGCTGATCGCATACGCCATGCCGAAGAGCCAGAAACACCTCCTGCACCCCTTACAGACCCTGCCGAAGCAGCCACTGCAAGACCGGATCTGCATGATCTAAATCCTCACCTTGTTCGACCTGATGCCGCAGGAATCCCGCCCAACACGCCTCCTTCGGCTGAAGCGAGGGCATATGCCGCAGGCCTGATGAACAGACCTACTATAAAAGGCCGGATTCTTTCTGGTCTGGCATGGCCGTTTAAAAAAATAGGCAAGGGCATTGCCGAAGTTGGCAACTGGGCAGGGTTTCATTTTGACAGGGCCTACGATAACGTGGCGATGAATCTGCAAAACGGAAGAACTGATAGGGCTGCCGCGAAATTCGAAGCGGAAAAGGCCGGATTCGAAGTCGCAAAGGCAAAGACTCTCAGTATACAAGGGGCTATTGCGGCAATCGACAAGGAAAAAGCAGATAACAAGGAATTCATCACTCCTAAAATTGCAAAAAGGATGGAGCGCGCCCGCCGCGATCTTGAAATGAAGCTGATTAAGGCGCAAGAAGCGCAGGATCAGGGCCTCAGAAGGATCAAATTGCATGAAGGCAGGACTATCGCTCATGAAAACAAGCGTACCGAAATCGCTCGTCATTATGCGGCACTTGTGGACAACCGCATGAAGCCGAAGCGCGAAGCTCAGCAGGCCTTGCAGGAAAGGAAGGCGCAGTATGAAGAGGAGATAAGGGAATGGAGTGAAAAGGTCGCGGCGCATCAGGAGAAAATCGCCGCATTCGAAGCGAGGGCGAAGAAGAATCCATATTGCAAATCTGCGTTCAAGGGCCAGCTCAAAGCAGCTCGGAGAATGCTCGCTGATTCAGAGAGAGAGGTGGAAAAGCGAAGAAACAAGATTACGGGCGCATTTGGCATCGACAGTGGGATGTTCAGAGAGAACCTTGTGCGTGTCAATAATACCCTTCGAAAATGGGAAAACAGAATGGCGACATACTCAAGGACCGCAGATAGGAAGATCGCTCAGTATGACCAAGGAGCATACATTGGATCAACTCCTGCTGAAAATATCGCATATCGCAATCCTGTGGAAAACGTCGCTGCTCCGGCTGGGACATATTCAGAAGAGGATACTCGGGCACGTGAAGCCGCTCTCGAAAGTGCTCCGAATGCATATAGTTTTGATGATTGGGTCAATCAGTGGAACTCACTCAATGGCTCAAAACTCAGGCTCGATCCGGATAGTATGTTTGATTCAGCGGTGCTCAGAGAATATCGGGCAGAGGGTCATGTTCCATTCGATGCGAATGAATTTGCCGGCATAGTCAAGGTATTTTTGCGAAAGAAGGAAGTTGCCGCTTCATCGAAGCTCAAGGCAAAAGATGTTGCGAAATTGACAGGACAAGCACTCGAAAGCCTTCGCCAAAAAGCAGCTGATGCCGCGGTGGTCAGAGAAACGACTGCGTAGAAGACTAATCCTTTTCCCTGAAAATATTAACCTAAATAAAACCACATGAACACACAACAACCATCTGGCGATACGGATCAGAAGCTCCGGGACGATGCCATTGCCATGCAGGCCGAGCTCGATTCACTGATTGCGGATATGAATGCGACTTTGCCGGCCATGCAGAGGCATGCAGAGGATGCCGAGGCAGGTCTTCTCGCGGATGCCGAGGCGCTTAGAAAGGAAGTCAAAGCGATGGATAAGGAATTGACTGCTGCGGAACAAGATGCCCAGAAGCATATGAATATCGTTGATGAGGCATAATACAATATGGAATTCAAATCACCAGGAGATGTCACAGGGACAGAGCGAACGCAACAGGCACCACAAGCGGGCATGTCAGAATATGAGATCCGGGCCCTGAAAGCGGAATTGTCAGAGCTCAAGGGGATCGTCCTCGAAAACCAGAGGATGATTCGGAGCGTATACAAGCGCATCAGGCTTTCTTCGGCGTTTTCGGTCATCAAATGGGTCCTCATCATAGGAGTCACGTTCGGGACGTTTTACTATATCCAGCCAATGTTTGAGGCCTTGTTCAAGACATATCAGAGCGTGGGAGGCGTAGGAGCCGGTCCCAACAATGAAAGCGTTCTCCAGCTTCTCAAGTCCTTATAGGGCCCTCCTGGCGTAAAATATGGCCTCCTGAATGCCGTGCGAAGGATGGCCTGCCCCTGGTTGATAAAAGGCCTGAAATCGGGTAGTATTACCACGATTGCCGAGGTAGCTCAGTTGGTAGAGCATATCCCTGAAGAGGATGGGGTCGCCGGTTCGAGCCCGGCCCTCGGCACAAAGAAATGCGAAAACACGCCCAGACAGGCGTGTTTTCGTTTTATGATCCAATCGGTTGTTGTATGTGCCCGGGTGGGGCGTTGTGTGCGTTTTGACTCGTATATTTATTTTGCCTGACTTTCGTATTTATGCTCTTTTGAACAGCTTGCTGTGCTCAAGCGCGTTTTGCATCAAAGCTGATCAAAGCGAGATTCGGCACTGATAATCTTTCCATTCAGCATATTGGATATGTCCATTACCATTGATCTGAAATCTAGCACGGCTTCGTCAATCTTTTTGTTTATCTTGTCTAGCTCCGTGTGCAGGTATTCTTTGGTTACAAAATTCTCGTATAGTTCCTCTCTGCTGATGTTCGTATTCATGACAATGTCGGTTTTTTAATTTCGATAATGTCATGAGTATATTCTGATATGGATGAAGCTATCATCAATTTTCTATAAAAGCTGTGAAGAAAACAGTGCAAAACCCGTGGATTGCGAGTGGATATGCTGTGAATTTGACATATTTTTGAACCATCTGTTTTTTGACCCTGAGGTTGGCTCTATTTTTGCATATTATAAAACATAAAATAATAAAAAAGAATGCGAGATTTTCGATCTGATCGCATTCTTTTCCACAAACATCTGGTTGTCTTCCCGGTCTAGATTGACTTGATCTTGAGCTTTGCCTGGCGGCCCTTGTCGACCCGTGGCAGCGTGAGGGTCAGCATGCCATCGCGTTCAGCGGCATCAGCTCGCTCTATATCTATCTCATGAGGCAGGGAAATGGTCCTGATAAATGAGCCCCAGTACAATTCGCGGCAATGATAGTCCTGGTCCGCAACCCTGTTTTCCTCAACTCGCTTTCCCTTGATGGTCAGGCTGTCTCTCGATATCGCGATATCGATGTCCTCCTTTTTTACCCCAGGAATCATGGTCCTGACGATGATGGCGTCAGGCGTCGTATACATGTCGAGTGACAGTTCGCCTTCGTCGCCCTGTTCTTCCATCCAGCTTGACCGGTTATTGTTCTCAATGGCGCCTTTGCCGAGTGAGCCCTTGCTGATTGATCGTGCCTTATCTATTGTCTGATCGTTCGATTCGGCTTCAGCGTCATATGACTCTTCTATTTCGTCATCATCATATGATCCGGTGCCGGTAAGTCTTTGGAAAAATGAGCGTTTTTTTTGAAGCATGATGATTGGTGTATATGATACTTGTAATATGCAAGGTCCGGTCAGGGATCGTCAGAACTTTTTCAGCGTCTTTACTTTCTCCAATGCGGCAATGAGAATGATCGTCGTCAGCCACACGAATGAAAATATAAGATACGAGCTGTCTTCTGTCGTGATAATTATAAAGTAGTTGAATAGCGTATGCAATACCGTCGCCGCTAATAGTCCGATTGCCCAATACGCTCGCTTGACCCATTTTGACTTGGAAAACGCATATGCGATAAAGATGGACAATGTTCCGGAAGCGACAACGTGAAGGAGGCTGGCTCCCATGAATCTCGAATTGCCAGTCACGATAGAGCCGATGGTATCTCCTTGAAGAAGAGGGGAAAGCAGGTAAAACGTATTCTCCATGGCCGTAAATCCAAGGGCCGCCGTCATGAGGTATATGAACGCATCAAGCGGCTCATCGAATGCCGACTTTACCTTGAATGCGCAAAAATATGCGGCTGCGAACTTGAAAGCCTCTTCGAGGGCTGCCCAGATAATCAGCGTGCCTCCGCTCGAATCATCCAGGCCGAATATATAGCGAGGGATGAGCTGCTGAAACGGATATACCAGAAAGACGCATGCCATTCCGGCAACGAACGTGAGCGAGATGATGTTTTTCGGCTCGTTATGCGAATAGCTCTCATGCATCCAGAACCACATCCAAAGCAGGGCCGGCAGGACTCCGCCCAAGAGCGCATAGAAAAAAGCTTCGATTACGAAAAAAGGGGAGCTTGATAATCCTAGGAGTGCAGCGGCCATCGTTCGATACTTATCATATCACGATTTCGCATCTCCGCCGGCAAAAGAGACCATATTTCCTGCGTAACATGAGGCATAAATGGATGGATTGCCAAAATCGATTCGCGAAGGATGGTGAGAAGCGTCTGCGCCATGGCGATGGCATTCGCATTTCGCTCATTCGTGTCGGCCGCATCCTGCTGGTCACCGAGGATTATTTTCTCCGCCTCTGATTCCGCGGCTGGCGAAGAGACAGCAGATTCTGATCGGCCTTCTGTGTCGCTCGGTACGTCGGTCAAGGCTTTTTTCATGAAATCGGGCTTGAGGACATGCTTGCTCTCTTCGAGCACATTGTCCGCAAACGTATGCCAGACGTAGTGATAGAGCTCTTCAGCCGCAAGGTGGATGCGGTAATTGTCCAGATGGCCTGAAATGCTGCGAAGCGCAGTCTTCCATTCTTGCCATATTCTGACATGCCGAGGAATCATCGGATCGTCATTTGCAGGGTCCATTGATTGTCCCTTGAAGAAATCAGGATTGTATGCCAGGCCATGAGTTACAGGGTTCTCGTCGATTGCAGACAGGACGAATCGTGTGATATTCCAGATCTTGTTTCCAAAATGCTTGAAGCCCTTGATCTTGTCCTCGAGTATTCTCGAGTCTGTACCAGGAGTACTGGCCATAGCATAGAACATCCGCAATGCGTCTGCGCCGTATTTTTCGGAAATCTGAATGGGGTCGCCTCCGTTTCCAAGCGACTTTGACATCTTCTGACCCTTTGCATCGCGTACCATGCCGTTTAGGTATACGGTCTTGAATGGAATGGTTCCCAGTCCGTATCCCGTCATGAGGATCATGCGGGCTACCCAGAAGAATAGGATGTCATGGCCCGTAACGAGAATGTCAGTTGGGTGAAAAGCGGCAAGATCGGTACCTGGCTTCGCCGCATGAGTCGATTCGTCGTATGCATTCGGCCATCCCATGGTCGAGAAAGACCAAAGTCCAGAAGAAAACCACGTATCAAGAGTATCCTCATCCTGAATCCAGCCAGCAGAATTGCCAGAAGCGTTTGTGGTGTCTTCCGATGAGTTCGCCGCGCTTTCTGGGGCATTGATTCCGCAATGGATCTCGAGATCAGGATCAGAAGGATGGAGATCGATCGTCTTTTCGAGGGTCCTGCCTGACTTGCTCCTATACCATACGGGGACACGATGCCCGTACCAAATCTGCCTGGATATGCACCAGTCATTCAGATTATCGATCCAGTGGAAATATGTCTTGTTGAAATGCTCCGGAAGGATCGTGATCTTTTCTGCCTTGCCCGCATCTGGTCCGGTGGCATGCGGATCGATTCGTCCAGAATCTACGGCTTTGCGCATGATTTCCTTGAGCGTCGTTTCTGATCCGCTTGGAATGCCTACGAATTCGGAGTAGGGAAGAACGAATGGCTTGTTTACCGCGACGAACCATTGGTTCATGACCTGAGGCTCTATCGTGCCTCCGGTGCGCTCTGCCGTCGCTATATTGTGGACATAATTTTCCTCGATCTTGTCAACGAGGCCTTTTGAGGCGAGCTTTTCCACGATCTTCTCGCGGGCTTCGCTGATCTTCATGCCGGCAAATTCTCCCGCGATAGGAAGGAGCCTACCGACCTTGTCGATGATCTGCTCTTTCTCGAGACCGTATTTTTCTGCCAATGCGAAATCCACGGCAGAATGCCAAGGCGTGATCGTCATCACCCCCGTTCCGAATTCCATGTCGATGCTGTCATCCTTGATTATCGTCGCCTCGATCGGTCCATTGATCCATTCGACCGTAAGCTTGTCGCCATGCTTGTATGTGGCATATCGTGCATCATCAGGATGCATGACCACGTACTTGTCGCCAAACTTGGTTTCAGGACGCGCCGTACCGATCACGAAGGGGCCATATTTGAAATAGTAGAACTTCGTCTTTTCCTCCTTGTATACGAGCTCGTCGTCTGCAATCGTTGTCTGGCCTTTCGGGTCCCAGTGCACGATTCGGAAACCTCTATATATGAGGCCATCGTCATACATTTTCTTGAACATCGTTCGCACTGCGAAATTCCGCTCTTCGTCAAGCGTGAATGCTTCTCTGGTCCAGTCGAGCGATGCGCCAAGTCTTTTGACCTGAGAGACAATGGTATCGTGGCTGCCTGCCGCAAATTCGCCGATTCGTCGGAGCATCTCCTCGCGGCCGATATCGTAGCGCGACTTGCCTTCTTTTTTTGAAATTTCCTTCTCGACTACGGACTGAGTGGCGATTGCCGCATGATCAGTGCCTGGAATCCAGAGCGTTTTCTTGCCATCCATGCGCGCCTTGCGAATGAGGATATCGCTGATTGAAACCATGAGGCTGTGACCGAGATGAAGCGTTCCCGTCACGTTTGGTGGCGGAAGTATTATGGAAAAGGATTCCGCTGTCGGATCCGAAGACGGCTTTGATATGCCCATCTGCTCCAGCACGTCAGGATTATACGCCGATGTTTCGGGGGTGGCGCGCTCGAGGGCCTGTATCCGAGGCTCGGTTTCGATGGGATCGTATGGCTTCAGCAATATGTCGGGAATTGTGGCTTGTGGGCGAGATTCAGTCATGATAAAGCCAATAATAACAGGTTTTTAGCCATTTTTGAAGGGGTTGATACCTTTCAAACTTTGAGCTTCCGAAGAACGGCATTGCCGATCCGAAAGAAGCTCAAAACCGAAAAGATATCTTTGTGGCGCGAACAGGGCAATATCTGCCGCTGTCGCATTGTCTGATCTCGCAAATAATTTTTTTAGAAAAAATGATTCGTGAGATCGGAACGCAAACGGTGCTGTCCGTTCATGATTGTAATATCGATGTCGAATGTGGACAAGGGAAAACCCTCCCAAACCGGACATGCGATGCTACAGGCTGAGGTTGCCATGCGCGCGAACGTCGGAGAACTCCCCGCTCGTTGGAAGAAATCCCGTCTTGCCATCGGCGATCTGCAAATGCGCAACCAGGCCTATCATGGTCGCATTGTCAGTCGCCAGGCTTTTGTCAGGGATGAGGAGCGAGATGTCTGACTCATCGCATAGTGCCGCAAAATGCTCCCTGATAAACTGGTTCGCTATCACTCCTCCGCCAATGATGAGGGTCTGCGCGGCATATTCCTCGATGGCACGCTTTGTCTTGCTTCGGAGAACATCCAATGCGGCCTGTTCGAATTCTGCGGCGAGTGCCTCCTTCTGCTCTTGGCTGAGAGGCTGGTCGTCTTGTGCCTTGATCGTATCGCGTACGGCATAGAGACATGCGGTCTTCAGTCCTGAGAATGAAAAATTATAATCCTTTGAATGGATCATCGGGCGAGGCAGGGAAAACTCATTGTGTTCTGCGGATGCTGCCTGTCCATGCTGGTGTTTTGCATGACTTTTCGCATCGCTTTCCGGATGTGCGGAACGCCAGGTCTCTGCCAGTCGGGATACATGCGGACCGCCGGGATAGGGGAGGCCAAGAAGCCGTGCGACCTTGTCATATGCTTCGCCTATCGCATCGTCGACGGTCTGTCCGATCAGAGAATACTGATGCCATGAGGAAATAGAGACGAGTTCCGTATGGCCTCCGGAAATCAGCAGGGCAATTGCTGGAAATGATACGTCGGGAACCGTTCCGCCATGCTCGGACATCGCGGTTGATGCGAGTACCGACGCGATATGGCCTTCCATATGATTGATCGGAAATAGCGGCTTGTCGAATATCGTCGCGAGGGCCTTTGCTCCGGATATTCCAACCCACAATGCCGGCTCAAGACCAGGTCCATGAGTTACGGCGATTCCCGTCAGTCGTTCCTTTATCATGACAAAATCGCTCCCGGATATCGATTGGAAATATGCGATCAGATCGGATGCGAGATCGTCTTCGCGAGACAGGATGGATTCGATGGTTTGCGCGGTTTGTTCGTCGATATTGGATCCGCCTTCATGTTCCGCCTGATCGGCCTTTGTCATCATCGTCTCTGGAATCGCGATGCCAAATGCTTCTTTGAATGCCGATGCGAGAAGAGGCGTGAAATTTCTGTCATGCTCGCGCTTTGCCATGGCAGGGAATACGCCTCCGAATTCGGCATGCAGGTCTGCTTGAGAATGCACTTTATGGCTGAGGACGCTGATTTGGCCATCGTCATGCCTTTGCAAAATTGAAAAAGCCGTCTCGTCACAGCTGGTCTCAATTGCCAGGATCGTAGCGGCAGATCCATGCGTCATGAAAGGGGTTGGGTGTGCAGCCATGTGGCCATGGTCCGTATTTTTCATTGGAACCCCATCATATCAGCAATGCCCTTGTCTTTCAAACGATCGTGTTGCGGAATGCCAGATTTGGTCATATGGCGCATCTTAGGAAGCAAATCCCAAAAGCAAACCGTAGATCAGGGGCCATATGAGTGAGATTGCCATTAACGCATATATAGAGACCTTCAGCCATTTCACCTTATCAATATAAGAAAGTAGGAGTAAGGCGAGCAAAGAAACAGGGATTAAAAAATATGAATAATTTTCAAACCAGCAGATCGAAGGAAATGTTTTACTGAGATTAAGGCTGAGGGTTGCGCATTGCGGTCCCATAAACAGCGAAGTGTATACGAAGAAGAAAAAGAGACAGGTGGAACAGACGTATGCAATGGTCTTACATATGATTTTCATATCAGAAATTGTAACACAAAGGGTTATTCCCGAATCCCGTCTAGCATCACAAGCTCGCGCAGCCTTTCGTCGGCAATGTTTTCTGCCACCAGGTGCTTGGGGAGGATGCCGTCCATCCTCAGGTTGCCATCTTTCGCGGGCATGACATGCGGCGTGGAATTATTCGGACGATCTGCGGAGCTCAATGCGACCACAATGCCGTGCTCAGAGCATCTTCGGATGATGTCGTCTATATTTGTCATGAAGCCTGGGCACATAGCCTCCTCTTCGCGCATCCGTGTGACAGTATCCTCAGGGATTCCTGGAAAAGGAAATGCCTCGCCGCTTTCTGCCAGCTCTCGGGCAAGGGCGTCTTTTCGTTCCATGGATTCCTCGTGTCCCATTTCTGAGGTGCTTGGCATGGCAGCTTGTTCTCGTGTCGGATTTTCATTCATGCGGCCAGTATAGCATGGTGGTGCGGGTCGAAGCGGGCGAGATACAGTTCTGGCTGTCACCACAAAGAAAAAGACCGCATTTTTGCGGTCTTTTTCTTTGTTGTGAGCCTTCAACAGATAGAGCCCTGTGGCTCGTTACCCTGTAAGGTTATTTTTAATGTTTTAAGCATGTCGCAACGATCCTTCTCGAGCGTACATGTTTCAGTACTTTTATTCAAAAAAATAATTAAAGCTGCTTGCTTAATTGTTGCCACTTTAATCTGGCAACAATTCATTAACCATCCGAACATCACTTTCACTACAAGAATCCAAATAACTACACATAATATCCCTAACTCTCGCTTTCTCTTCTTTTGAAAGATTTTTCTGGGCAATCTTTTTTAAAATTATTTTGCAGACATTGATAGATGGATATTGTTTGGCAAGCTCCAACAACTCGTCAATTTTACCTTCAAGTTTTAAAAACTTACCAAATTCATCCCATATCCCGTGAGACACATGACGATCTATAACCCATTGGAAACCTTCAAGACTTTTATACGGCTTATGTTTTCTGTATTCTTCTTGTGTGTAGTTATCTATAATTTTTTTTCCGAGCGCAAGGATGTCGCTGTCATCCATTTCTTGAAGTTTCAACCTCTCACCCCTTTCAGTTATCAAGCCATGCCAAAAATATAAATTATTTTGACTGAAACCTATATCCAGAATTTCCTCAGGCGCATACTCATTAATATACATCCATTTTCCGACATAAAATGCCTGTTCGCCGTTTAGAATAGATAGTCCGGTACGCTCTTCAAAATCCTTAAAGAAAGAAATCAGTTCTTTGTTTTCAGCATCAGCATTAGAAAGCTGGCGAGATTCCCATGCTGTAAACAAATTATTCATTTTGTAATAAAAAGCTATGCATCTTTCTCTGGCGGCTTGTTCAAGCCCTTCACCACTGAATGAAGGATCTAATTTATGCAAATCAAGAAATTCGGTCGTTATAATTTCAAATCTTTTTTTAAAAGCTTCCAAATTCTTTCCGACTTCTGATCCAGTCTCCAAATCTTTAACTTCTCCGGTAGAGTCAGGTACCCCTTCCATAGAATCTAAGGAGTCATTCTCTGGCATGTTATGTTTTTCTGACATGGTAAATTATACAAAAGCGAACCTATACGTGCTAGCACCAATTTGTGACCCTACAGGGAGTCGAACCCTGCTTCTCACATTGAAAACGTGATGTCCTAACCGATAGACGATAGGGCCGTTTCTGCGTAGGGGCGGGCATTGCCGGCCTCAATTGACAGAACAGTGCCCATTATATGTATTTTTTTATAAAAATCAAACAAACCGATGCTTCGACGCAAGCGTCTGTTGGCAGGATCAAAAGCCTGCTTGGATGCATTGCCAGGGCAAGTCAGACGGGTAGGGCATATTACATAACGCAAACAGGATTATTCATAGTGATACGAAAACATGAAGTCGCTTAAAATCCAGGAATGAAGTCCAGGTTCGCTCATGTAAAGGATCACGTAATTGCACTGCGCAAGCAGGGGGTATCGATTACGGCCATCGAAAATCAGTACGGAGTACCCAGATCTACGTTGAGTGGATGGTTTCGCCGGGTTGAGTTAACGGATGACCAGAGGTCAAATCTTCGAAAGAACAGCAATGGTCTTGGAACCGACGAAGGGAAAAGAAAGGCGTTGCTTTGGCATAATGGCCAAAAACAGAAACGAATCGATTCAGCAAAGGAAGACGCAATTAAAACTATGCAAGGCATGAGGGTTGTCGATACACATGTGGTCGAGCTTGCCTTGGCGATGCTTTATCTTGGGGAAGGTTCCAAAAAGGGTCTGACATCGATGGGCAATTCCAATGAGATGATCCTGAATTTCTTTATCGGTGTACTGAAAACAGTATATGGCGTTGCCGTGAAGGATTTGAAGTGTGATCTGCACTTGAGATATGACCAGGATGAAGATGTGGAAAAAAGATACTGGTCCGAAAAACTCGCTTTGCCGAAAGCCAATTTTATAGCCGTATCCTATGATCGAAGAACGACGGGCAAGCCCACCAGAAATGGCTATCATGGAGTATGCGTAGTGCGATGTGGTCATATTGCCATAATGCGCAAGTTGGTATATCTTAGTACCATATTCTGTGATCATGTCATAAGGATGAGGGGCGATTAGCTCAGTTGGTAGAGCGTCCGATTGACGTTCGGAAGGTTCACAGGTTCGAACCCTGTATCGCCCACAAATCGGAACAAGAAAAAAGCGCGGACGTTCCGCGCTTTTTTCTTTTGCCTCTATCTCTTGCTTACGTACATATAGATGTCTTCCAATGCCTTGACCGCGTCTCCCGCGGCGATATTGTTCTGGTGGTATAGGCCATCAGTGCAGTCTCCGGCTGCCCAGATGCCAGGGAGGGAAGTCGATTGGGTTTTCGGGTCCACCTTGACCTTGCCATATTCGTCACGCTCGATAATGGTACCCGCGAAATCGGTATTGGGTAGCATGCCTATCTCGATGAATACGCCCGTTGTCGGAAGGTCGCGCGTCTCGCCAGTCTTGACGTTCCTGATCTTGATGCCGTGCACGAATGCGTCGCCCTGCACTTCGTCAATGACCGTGTCTCGTATCGCGGTTATGTTCTCCTTGGCAAGGATTTTCTCAACCGTTACGGGATCGGCTCGGAAGGAATCGCTTCGGTTTATGATGGTGACTGATTTGCAATATGCTCCGAGCTGCGCGGCGCTTTCGAATGCCGCATTTCCTCCGCCGACCACCACGACATCCTGATCGGCAAAGACGGGACCGTCGCATGTCGCGCAATAGGTGAGACCCTTATGCTCGAATTTGTCAGCTCCGATTGCATCAAGCTTGCGGCGCTTGCTCCCTGTCGCGATGAGTACCGTATGCGTGATAAAGGATTCTGGTTCTGTTCCGGCTGCGGTGTCCTGGCTCGAAGCGCCTCTTTTTGGCTCGAGGATGACCTTGAATACGTGTCCGTCCGCATCTCCTGATGCGTTCTCGATAGGCAGCTGCTCTATGGCGCGCACTCTTGATCCGGTTTTGATATCGACGACATCGCCTGCATATGCGCGAAGATGCGCTTCGAGGCTTTTGGCGAGATCGGCACCAGATATCTTGATCGTGCCGATCCAGTTCTCGATGCCATCAGAAACTATGCTTTGTCCGCCAAATGATTCAGTCAAGAAAAGAGTCTTGAGCTTTTTCCTGCTTGCGTATACGCCTGCCGCAACGCCTGCCGGCCCTCCTCCGATTATTATGAGATCGTACATATATATTCAGATTCCACATGTCCTTTCCTCCATCTAGCAGACATCAAAAGCGGATACATCCGAGTGCAGTGCCTGCAAAGGCTGGAGGATAAGAACATGCGGATCTTCAAAGGTTAAATCCACTCTGCTAATTGGGGATAGTATAACAGAGGCTCGGTTTCTGGTATACTTTTTCCAATCAATATGACAAAAAAGATAACTGTCAATGACAGGATGCAAAGAGGCTATTCGTATGAGCTCGTGGAACCCATGGGAAAGAATTTTGACCCCGAGTTCAAGCCACAGCTGAGCCCGAAGCAGATGCTCGCGCTTGGCGTATTCGGAGGGAAATACATGACCGACTGCACATCGGAATTTCCTCCTGACTGGTTCACCAAGGCAAAACTGAGTCCTTTGCGCCATGACCCGAAACTGAACCTCTTCAGGGTCAATGCCAGTCAGCCGCTTGATATATGGAAGAAAAAGGGCTGGATATACAAAGACGATCCGCGCGGCTGGTTCCAGTGGTATTGTCGGTATTATATGGGCCGCCGCATCCCGGACGAGGATCAAAGGCAGATCAAGCGGTGGAAGGCCATCCGGAGGCATGTCGCGCAGGTCTCATACGCATGCCGTCCAGGAGATGTGTCTTGTCGTCCAAGGCAAAAGCAAGCCATATTGCATTGGGCATACGATTCGAGAAAGCTCTAGCTTTGCCTTTCGAGATCGGCTACGGCCAAGGACTAAGGCGCGGCACTTCAGCTATAAAAAAAGAAAACGCCGCCAACTCCGAGTTGGCGGCGTTTTCTTGTCTGCCAGACAGAGAAAAACGAATACCGAAAATCATTTTTACTTCAGCTTCGACCTCCTCAAAAACGCTGGAACTGCGCTCCAGTCTTCGCTGTCAGTGCTCTCGGATGGAGTGGTCTGCTGCGACTGCTGTCCCTGATCGGGTTTCTTTTCATCTGACTTTCCGGTGAATTGCATCGTGTTGAATATCTTGCCCTTTGAATCTTCCTGATTCAAAGACTGGCCAGGCTGAGTGCTTGCACCCTGCGTCGTGCCGACATTGTGTCCGCTGGCATTGGTTGTATTTTGCTGTGCCTGATAGCTCTGTTCGTATCGGAGCTGTTCGGCCTGCCTCTGCTGGATTGTTTGGCTGATCGCCTCGCCGCGAGGGACGATCTGAGGAGCTGTGCTTTCGCTAAAGAGAGACTTGCGAATCATATCGCCACCCTGAGGGAAGTTTGCAGCAATGACAGTGATGCGGATCTCGTTTTTCTTGAGTTTCTCGTCTCGAACCGTTCCGAAGATAATCTTGGCATTCGGATCGACAGAGTCAGTGATGACCTTGGCCGCTTCCTGGATTTCCCACATAGTGAGATCATCGCCGCCCGCGATAGAGAAGAGCACGCCTTTCGCTCCATGGATAGAGACATCGATAAGGGGAGAGCTGATGGCTGATTTTGCTGCCTCGGAAGCGCGATTTTCTCCGCTTGCAGTTCCTACGCCCATGAGTGCTGATCCCGCGTTTTCAAGCACGGCCCTGATGTCGGCAAAGTCGATATTACCAACGACTCCTGGAGTGGTGATGAGGTCTGAGATTCCCTCGACTGCCTGCTTTAGCACTTCATCGCACATCGCAAAGGCATTCTTCGCGAGCGTATCCTTTGTCACTGCGGAAAGTATCTTGTCATTTGGAATCACGACAAGGGCGTCAACGGCCTTGCTCAGTTCCTCGAGACCCTGCTCAGCAAGTCGCATTCGCTGCGGTCCTTCGAATGAGAAAGGCTTTGTGACAACCGCTACGGTAAGTGCTCCCATTTCCTTTGCGATTCGCGCAACGACAGGTCCCGCGCCAGTACATGTTCCTCCTCCCAATCCTCCTGCAACGAAGACCATGTCCGAGTTCTTCATCGCTTCCTGGATTTCTTCTTTTGTCTCTTCTGCTGCTCGCTTGCCGACTTCCGGATTCATGCCCGCTCCGAGTCCGCGCGTGAGGTTCTTTCCGATATGGATCTTTCGCTTCGCAAGGGAATGGTGCAAATCCTGCGCATCAGTGTTGATCGATATGAAATCGATGCCACGTACTTTGGCATTGACCATGTGATTGATCGCATTCTTTCCGGAACCACCTACTCCGATGGCTTTGATTCGCGCGAATGTCTCTACTTCTGTTTTTACCTGTGGCATGATTTTGGTTTTTTGGGAAAGGATTAATGTCGGCCTGATAGCACTGCGACGCATGCAAAGCCTCTAGACGCTATACGGCATCTACAAGCTAGCAAGGAGCAACGTACCGAATGAATACGGTTCGTATGGGGTCGATTATATCATGTATATCCAATGTGGAAATAGGTTTTAGCGTTGACATCGGGCATAGATTGTATTGGTATGGGGACCAGAAGGCCGTTTATAGGGCTATATCTAGGCCTGTATCTGGAGCGGGCTAGTGAACCATTGCTCTCCGCCTTTCTTCATTCTATTTTCATTCATTTTGTGAAATCGAGAGGGAACTAGGGTAGAATTGAGGTATGAAAAAATATCTAGCCAGTACGCATCGAAAAATGAGGATGTCTACAAATTCCGGATCGATCAGCCTTATAGGTTTGCTGGGTCTTGTGGCTTTTGTGTTGTTGGCAACTGGTTTTTACTTTTATGCGAAAAACAGAATTAGCGAATCACCGATGGTTTCAGGGGATAATTCGATCGGTGCGACATCGTCAGCCGGTACCGATAAGGCGATGCGATATGCGCAGAAGTGCGGAATAACTATCATGCATCCCGTGATTGGAGCAACCGTTTCTTTTCCACTGGATGTCAAAGGGGAGGTCGACAATCGCGATCATGAGCGGATCGGATGTCTGTGGGCCTCATTCGAGGGACAAGCTGGCAATGCAAAAGTCTTTGCCAATATAGACGGTTCGGGATGGAAGCCCGTTGGAATGTGGCATCAGACCGATCAGACATATGATTCGCAGCCTCTCACCCTGTCAGGGGATTGGATGCAACTCGGACCAGTTTCATTCGGCATAACGATGATGCTTGATTCGAAATTCAGTAGCATGGCGCGAGGAACCCCTCTCAAGCTCGTACTTGAAGACGACGATCCTTCGGCCAAAGACGAGACTGGCCGACTTGAGGTGCCTCTTTTGTATAGCGGAGAGAATGCAGAGATGACTCGACTAATTATCCATAAGCCGATCGATGATCATCCGACTGATTGCGGACAGACCTATGCTGAGATTCGTTACGTTCCTAAGACTGTCGCGGTTGCCGATGCCGCCTTGAGAATTTTGCTAAATGAAAACTACCCGAGCCTAAAGGATCATTATAATGGGTTAACTATCAAGAACGGAGTGGCGATCGTTGATTTTGATCAGCCTGCTCTTAGTCGCTTTGATTCCGCTGCATGCATACAGGCCATGACCAAGATGCCGATAGAAAAGACCCTCAAGCAATTTCCGACCATCAAGAGCGTGGAATATTCGATTGATGGGGTAGTGAAGAAAGATTGGGATGCATAGGTTCATCGTGATACAATTGTCAAATGAATAAATCTTTACTGTATGGAATATGCGCGGCGATTTTGTTGTTCGGGACATATTTTTTTATCACTCGCGTAATGCCAGAAAGCTTGTCTGCGATATATTACACCGGTTTAGGCTTTGGGATATTGGCCGGGATAGCCGCGTTTGGAAAGGGAATTGGGGAGATCAGGCGCAAGGAAAACAAGCCACAGGCGGTAACCGGAATCATTCTGGGGTTCGTTTTGGGAATACTGCCGCCTCTTGTTTGGTTGATAGGGATGAGCATGATCCTCATGAGCGGAGCTCACTAGAAAAAAACTTGTAGTGGGTTTTTCATATATAAAATAGAGAATACGATCCTCTGGAACGATCCTAAGGCAAAAACTGCTTCAGCCAATGCCATAGGCGCTTGAATAGCGTGCCGATGATGCCGGCCGTAGAGCCTGACTGCACGATGCCTCCTTCATCTGCGCCGAGACCTACCATAGCAAGTCCGTATGCGACCGCCCATTCGGAATCCTCTCTGATTACCTTCAGGTTTCCCTGTAGGTCGAGGATCGACTTCTTGGAAGGGAGGTGCAGGGCAATCTTGGCAAAATCCTCGATATTCGCGAGCGTCGCGCCTCCACCTGTCAGTATGATTCCTGCAGGAAGCAGGCCGCTTCTGTCGATTCGCTTCAGGTGGTCATTGATAAGATCGAAAATGTCAGCGAGGCGGGCGATGATGATCTCGTCCAGTTTTCTTTTTGAAAATGCGAACTCGGAATTTTTTCCGGTCTTGATGGCTTCGGCATCCTCGAGGCTTACCTTGAGTCCGAGTGCGACATCATTCGTGATATCGTTTGAGCCGAATGGAAAAACCTCAAGCGATATCGGAATATTGTTTTCAAATACGATGATGGACGTCGTCTCGCAACCGATGTTCGCGAGCAGGCATCCTGCTATTTTCTGAGTCTTGTTGAGGGTGACAAAGCTTGCTGCCATCGGTCCCGCAATGACATCCGTGATCTCGATATCGGCTTCTTCGCATGCGGTTAGCAATTCGTTGAGGTGATGTGCGAGGCATGTCATGTATAGCACCCTGGCCTCGAGACGGATGCCCTTCAGTCCTTGCGGCTTGCCGAGGACTTTCTTGCCATCGATCTTGAATTCGAGAGGGATCGTATGGATTATCTTGCGATTCTGAATGTATTGATTCGGCAATTCCTTTTCGCTTTCCTCGATCGCGCGCTTTACGTCGAGATCGGTGATCTCAGCATCCGCCTTTGTGGTATTGACGCTTGCAGTAGACACGATCGCGCCGAGTCCGACTCCGCTTATCGATACGTGCGCGCGCCTGATGGAAACGCCGGCGTTTTTTTCAGCCTGGGCAACCGCGGTTCGTATGCTTTTGACGACCTCTTTTTGGTGGGTGATGTATCCATGTCGCATGCCGCGCGTCTCGGCAATGCCTCCTCCCATGATTCGGGGGAGCGTGTCTGCTGATTTCGGTGAGGATGATCGCGCATGCTGTCCTTGCGATCCTTGCGCCCCAGCCTGATCATTTCTGTTTTCCGTCCTGCGTGCATTCCATGATTCGGCCGATTCAGCAACAATAACCTTCACCTGGTTGGTTCCGATATCGATGCCCACTGAAAATGATCGCCCTAATGCCATGAATTTTATTTTTTGAAAATGCCTCGCAGGTATCTGCAAAACGAACCGAAAAGTAGCGCTTAACGTATCGCTATTTTCGTTTATTGTACCATTTTTTGCCAGAGTATCAACGAAACATGGAGGTGGATAATTACTGGCAGGTTACTGATTGGCAAAACTCGACATCTTTGCATGAGAAAAGTCGGGTTTATGGTTTATCTTTTCCCCCAAACATGCTCTATCGTCAGCTGACTCAGGTGTATCTTGTGTGCGCCATCTTCAGTCCAGAATGACGTCTCCGTCGCGTGCCTATATGCCAAATGCCTTTCTGACAAGTTTTTCGGATTTCTCCATTTTCTCCGCTGTTTCATCATCCTCGTGGTCATGACCCTTCAAATGCATCATCCCGTGTATGAACAAAAATTGAATATAGTTCTCAAATGATCGTCCGAATTCCTTTGCCTTTGAGCGCGCTTTCTCAGGATATATGAATATTTCGCCGGTACCGTATTTTAGGTCGGCCGCATTTTTTATGAAAATTTCATTCTTCGAATGATCATGACCGTGGCTGTCATCGAGATGATCTTCATCTGCATCCGCGTGATCATCGCCACATCCGCATCCGTCATTACCGAGATCGTCCAGGTCAAAGCTCAGGATATCAGTCGCATAATCCTTGCCGCGATGCAGCTTGTTCAGTCTGCGCATCCGGTCCTTGCCGACGAATACGAGGCTGAGCTCATAGTCCTTGCCGAGAACCTTTTCCTTGATCTTACGGAAAAACACGCCGTCGATGGTTGGCGTGTTTTTTCCGATTCTATTTCGTTTCGCCGTCTTCAGAGTGGTGCTGATCGAAAATGAGGGAGATTCGAAAAGTATGTTCATGACTCTGATTGGTTTGCGCTGTCCCTGATCTGCCTTATGCAGCCTTTGGAGAAGAGACAGACGGAGCCTTGCCCGGTCGCTTCTTTGTGTTCCTGACAAGCTTACCGAGCTTTGCAAGCTTCTCCATATCCTCTCGTCGCTTGAGCATCTCGAGGGTATTCATCTTTGTCTTGTAATGAGAAAGCACTCGCTTTGCGTCTCGGAGAGATCGCACTCGTGGAAGGATGCCAGATTCCTGCGTTCGCTTTGTAAATCGGCGAAGAAGGGAAGAGGCGCTTTCGTTTGGGTTCTTTTCTACTGATACGTTAATCATGGCAGACACTCTATCACAGTTTCTTTAGATGTTCAATAAGGACGTCCATGTGGACGGTTTCCTGGACCCGGGTCTCCACATGGCGGACCGTGACGCTGTTTTCCAGGGCTTCTTTCTGGCCTACGAGCAGGATATAGGGGACGCCCATCTTTTCGGCTCCCTGGAGCTGGGCGGTTATCTTGTCCTTGGCCAAGGCCTGGTGTACGGGTATTTTGGCATTTCGGAGCATTTCGAGGATGGTCAGGCTTTTCAGCTTTGCCTCATAGCCAAGATGGATGAAATAGAATCGGATGTCCTCCTCGACGATGATGCCGTCGGATTTCTTTGATTCCTTGTCGTCCACGAGTATATGCGCTCCTATGGCAGGGATTTCTTTCTTGCCAAAAGCCTTCCGCGCGATGCTGTTATACCGCTCTCCGATGGCAAGGAGGCTTCGCTTTTCCTTCGCGTTTCCGTCAGCATCCTTTTTGCCCGTTTCCTCGATTCCGATGATCTGGAAAACCGTTCCCGTCGAGCAGTTGCGAGAACCCGTAAGCGCTTCATTGATCATGTATGGAAGGCCGAGTGATTCGAGAAATTCGAGAACTTCGCGGAAGTGATTCCTGCTTTCCTCTGACAGGTAATTGACCGTTTTCGGGGCCTCTTCATTCCAAGGCGCCAATCGGTCATCCTGGGATGTTACGAGCAGGAGAGGGTCTTTCTTGAATGCCTGGCGCAGGTCTGCGGGAAGCTCGCTCAGGTGCTTCTTGTAGTATGAGGCGAATTCCTTGGCAAACCTCGCGAACGAATCCTTGTCTCCGACCGAGTTTATCTCAACCATCAATTCCATATCAGGATTATGTTCCTTGAGGATGACGAATGCCGTCTCGATGACGACCGCATCCGCGACGCTTTTTGAATTGCCAATGATGTCCACGTTGAAGACATGTCCGTTTCCGCCATGCTTTGCCTTATCCGCGAACGTGTTTCCCTTGGCAGGTCCGCTGAAGCAGATTGCCGGAGGCTGATTGAGGTCCTGCATCTTCTTGTCGATATAGCTTCTGAGGATGGCGACTTTTTCCTCGAGGAATGCGTCGAACGTCAGGGTCTCGGCAGAATCACCTTTGGCGCTCTTGTCCTTCAGCGTCTTTACTTTCGCGATGTCTGATTTTTCCACTTCGAATTCAAAAGGTGCAAAGCCAAAATGCCGCGCCGTTTTGAGGCACTGGAAATGTCCCTTGTAGATATGCGCCGGGACTTGAAATTCACGCTTCTTTGGCTTTGAGGGCTTCTGAGGCTGGCTCTTTGAGGCTGGGGACGGGCTTGCTGGAGCCGTTTTGGAAGGCTTGGACGAAAGGCTCTTGTTCGGCTTTTGGGTCATGCCGGCTGGCTTTTCCTTGGTCTTTTGGGCCTTATGCGGAGAATGGGCAGACTTCGCGACGGGTTTTTTCAATGGTTTATTGCTCATTTTTACTCGTTTGGGTACGTGAAATTGCTAAGAAATAGTGCAGATCCTGCATAGATTACCATATTAGGGGATAAAGTCTATTTTTTGGCAATTATATGGCTCTTTTGAGGGCTTGGATGGAGATTCGGTGGGTTGTTGGAAACTGGCTCGGATTATGGTCTAATGTCCGGAGACCGTCGGGCAATCCCGCTTGACGTTTCTGCTGAATATCCAGCTACCCAGAACAACACAGAACCAACCAGCACGCCAGTGCTCATCAGAATGAAAACGTACCTTACCATGGTGGCTTTTGCCATCGCCCTGCCATTCTCTGTCCGCCCTGCGGCCGCCCAACAGCCTCCTCAATCCAGACTCGCTCTCAGCGAGGTCGAGGAATGGCCCTTCTCGTACAATGTCCTCGCCCGACCTTCTTCGGCGGGCTTTGACATTGTTCCGATACTGCAATTCAGGGCGACATCTACAGGGGGCACGAAGATGTTTCAAAGGGTCTATGTCGAAGTAACCGGCAGCACCTCGGTGCATCTCATGTATCTCGATTATGCGAGCGGTGCAGGGGTATCTGCTACTTCGGTTCAGAATGGGACGAATGACGATATAGGCTTTGCAGTCGATATCGCCGAGACTGCGCCGCAAACATTCACCGTCTCCGCGCTCTTTCGGGAGGATGCGCCAGCCGTCAGCCCGGTCTTCCGTGCGAAAATCACTGAATTCGCATATTTCACGTATGAGCCGAATTACCAAACGGTATACGAAAATGTCAGTCTGCAAGGTCCGACCTTGCACTGCTTTGCGAAATGCATTGACTGCCGATCGGTGGGGCCGAATATCATCAGTCTCCGTGGCGGCATGAGTGGCATGACGGCATCCGCCACGTTTCCTCTCACGTTCAAGGCTCTTGGAGGCATCGCTGATGCGCCCAAGGCCGCGGACTTCACTATCGTCTTTACCGACGTGCTGAGCGGACAGCAATATAAGGCGACCGAAATGTCGCTGGCTCAAGATGTGAGCACGCCTGTTCCTGACGGAACGGCGCGCAATCTCGTCGTCACCGCATCTCTATCGGGTTCCCATATTCGCGCGGACGGTTTGTATCATGCCAAAATATCCGGCATTCGCTGGAGGATGAATGGCGCAACCGCAGTCGCACAAGACTGGGGGCTGGAACACATGGTGACGCCCGTCACGAACACCTCGATGCCCGCAGTGAACGCGCTCGATATCCTCGCTTCGCGACTGGGCGATCCGGACCAGAACCGGGCCATGATCATCGCCGCTCCGAATCAGGGTTTCTCCATCGAGTCTTCCGGCAACCTGTCTGACTGGACGAATCTCGGCCTACCGATTGGCACAACCGAGGTGGCGGTCCTGCCCAACAGGCTGAAGGTGTTCAGGGTGCCGATGTCTGCGACGACAGGTTCGTCTCGAGGATTCCTCAAGGTGACGCGACCATAAATACGTCCACCTCTAAAAAACAAGACGCCGATCTCCGCAAGGGGATCGGCATTTCTTTTTTTTATCCTTATCTCAGTTCAATTGAAATCAAATTAGCGTGGTAGCTTAGCTCCTGCAAATTCATCAAGCGATCCTGGTGTCACGTCAAAACGGTCGAGGGGCAAAAGTCGGATGAGCGCCCTGCCTTCGATGGCATCGCGCTTGAGCGCGCCCCAGATTCTGGAATCTGAGCTCACTTCGCGGTTGTCTCCCATGACGAAATATTCATCTACCGCAAGCGTGCGGTCGGCCTTGCGATTGCTTGGGAATTTGACATATGTCTCATCGGCAATGAATCCTTCCGGATGTTCTGCATTGAAGATGGTGACGGATGATCCGTTGACGAGAATGCGCTCTCCGGGAAGCCCGATGATTCTTTTTATAAAATACCGTCCGTCATTCGTAGGGGCATCGAACACTATGACCTCGCCACGTTTTGGCATCCTCAGTCCGTATGAGAGCTTGTCCACGATGACATAGTCGCTATTGTCGAATGTCGGTTCCATAGAGCTTCCATTCACCAGAAATGGATCGATGACAAAGAGCCTGAGGCCAATGACGATGAGCATGAATACGACGATCTTTGTCCAGAATCGATCTTTTTTGACAGGCATTCGGTGTCTGATCTCGGCTATTCGAAGATCGCGATCGATTTCCATCTGTGCAGTGCCAGCCGCCGTCTTGTTTTCTGTTCCCGATATTGATTCCATGAGATTTTTGGCAAGTATACCATGAGTTCTTGATCATTTCTTAATGTCTGACATGCTATATATCGGGTATTGGCACATGTAAAGGGGTTTATTTATCAATATGGCCAATGGTATAATAAGACAAATATCATGAATATTCTTAGCGCAGTAAATGCAATGGTTATTACAGTCGGGATACCTGTCCTGATCAAGTTTTTTATCGATATGGGAAAGCAGCTGAAAATACTAGAGACAATTGATGCTGCTGTGACCAAGATCAAACATAACATGAAAGTGGTCGGAGATTACCTGACTCGCAGCCATGCCAAATTCAATCCGAACGACCTTCAGGCATTCAGCCCGATTCAGCTCACCAATGACGGCCACAGGCTTATTGCAGAGATGGGATTCGACAATGTTTTTGAGAAAAACAAGACTGATTTTTTCTCATTTATCGATAGCGAGCATCCATTATTGAAGTATGACGTAGAAGTCGCCGCTGCCAAGGCGATATACGCATTATCCGAGAAGCCTTACATGCAATTCTTGAAAGTGTTTTTCTATAATAATCCCGATAGAAATATGGACAATACCGCCCTGACTCTCGGCGTATATATGAGGGACAGGTATCTTTCGGCGCATCCAGAGATTACCCAGTGATTTCGGATGTGATACACTTTATACATGCATTACATAGTCGGTCTCGGCAACCCAGGAGCAGAATATGAGAATACCCGCCACAATGTCGGTCGCATGGCAGTTCAGGTATTGGCAAAGGAATATGCGACAGGCGGAGCTGATGGGTTCAAGGCGGACAAGGTCCTGAAATCATTGAAGGCAAAGGCCGATATCGATGGGGAATCGGCGACGCTCATTTTGCCAGAGACATTTATGAACAAAAGCGGCCAGGCGGTCGCTCCGCTCATCCTTGGCGACGTCAAGATCGTCGGAAAGCCGAATGAGTCTGAGAAAAAAGCGCTTGAAAAGAAGGCAAAAAAACTCGTGGTAATTCACGATGATCTCGATTTGCCATTTGGTCATATCAAGATCGTCTTCAATCGGGGTCCCGGAGGCAACAATGGCGTTGATTCGATAATCCGATCTATCAAGACCGAGGCATTTACGCGAGTGAAAATCGGCATCAGTCCGACGACTCCGACAGGCAAGATGCGCAAGCCGGTAGGCGAGGACAAGGTTGTAAAATTCATCCTCGGCCAATTTCAGACAAAAGAAGTCGCGGAGCTCAAAAAAATCCTCAAGCGGATTCCCGAAATCGTCTCAGTTATCGTCAACGAAGGCGAACAAAGCGCGATGAACAAGTTCAATTCGAGGTAGACGCCATTGTCATTCATGCTATTCTTGCCTCAGACCAACTGAACACCAACCCGAGGAGACTAGACCTATGAAAACACAAGGAGAAGGCTTGGATTTTGATCCGGGCCAATACAGGCTTGAAAGCCATGCCCTGACCCTGCGAATAAGCCAGGCTGCGATTGTACTCGACTGCGCGATATGCGGCACGAATCACTTCGGGTTCACGGCCGTGCAAGCGGTACGGAATATCGTCTGGCATTTCGCCAGTCCTGATGCCGAGCATCGGTGCCCAGTCGCCGTGACCCTGGTCGCGTATGCTTCCAAATCTGCCATATGTGCGGAAAGCATGGATGTCAATGTGCTTGTCGCTGCCGCGCTCGATCTGCTTGATCGATATGAGGATCCTGCGTGCTGGGAGCAGCTCAGGGACTTCTACAATGAGCTTGCGATGCGTCTCGTACATCATCGTCAATCGATCCCGTATTCTCGCTTCCTGGCGATTGCGGCATGACATGCCGGAGACATGCTCTCAGATATTCAAATGGCCGCCGATCGCAAGATCGGCGGCTTTAACGTTGTTTTATCCGTATCGCGAGACGTGACAATGATGACTCGCATGGACGCATTTATTTGACCCGGAGCGTTTTTATGCCATAGTATCTTCGGACCGCATTACAAGCGACATCTGTCCAAACAACATTCAGGAGGATCCCAAGAAATGAACATCGAAAGAATTGATATGAGTGCTGCATCTGTCCCTGGTCCTCATTCTCGTACTCGGCGGAAGCGCATCAGGGCGCTAAAGCTTGCGCGAAGCAAAAACCGAAGACAAACTGCGGAACGCGAAGGCTTTGCTCGGATTACGCGTGAGCGCCTCGGTGAATTCTGGAACGAGATGTGGTGGGATTGTCATGGCACGACCATCAAGTATAGCCGCTCTGAAAAAAAGAACGGCGTCATTTCTCTCGGCCCACGGGCACTGGGTGAAATCGCTGATCAGCTCGAGCAACGGTACAAAGGGCGATATACGGGCACTCAAGAAAGCCCTGATGATTACTGGAATGAATTCTGGATGTGGGTTTGCCTCATCGGCGCCATCTTTGACGGCAGCAAGCTGCGACGGCCCTATTCATCAGACACGCATGTAGGCGTCATGGACATGCGCGAGTGGATTGCCGCATGTCGGCGGGGCGCAAAATAGGCATTCAGCTAGCCGTCATCGCTGGTGCACATTCGCCAATTCAAAAAGGCCGCCGGTACGTACCGGTGGCCTTTTCTCATATATTTGTATTCAGTACCGTGTGTTTCAAAAAACAAAAAACCGCCCATTTCTGAGCGGTTTTTTGCAAACGCTTTTTCGTTTATTTCTTCGCCTTGTCGATGAATGACAATGCCATTTTCTGCTCCTTTACGTCGAAGAGCGTGATCTTGAACTGGTAAGTCTTGCCGAGCTCGAGCTTTTCTCGAAGCTTTGCCTCGCTTCCGAATTCTGAGATGTGGACAAGTCCGGCGACGCCTTCCTCGATTGAGGCGAGGGCTCCGTGCTTGTTGAACTTGATGATGATTCCAGTGACGATATCATCCTTCTTGTATTTCTTCTCAGCTTCTTTCCATGGGTTTGGCTTCAGCGCCTTGATTGAAAGCGAGATCTTGCCATCCTTGATTTCGATGACCTTGACCTTGACCTTTTCTCCTACCTTGAACATGGATCGTGGATCCTCGACGAGAGACCAGTCGATCTCAGAGATATGGACGAGTCCTTCGAGGTTTTCCTCAAGCTTGACGAAGATTCCGAAATCGACGGCGCCAGTTACGGTTCCCTCGATATCTTCTCCGACAGCATACTTGCTGACGATCTTTTCTTTGTCCCTAGATTCAGGAGACTTTTCAGAGAAGATGAGCTTTCCTTCCTTTGGAGAGGCTGCGATGATGCAGACAGAAAGCTTTTCTCCGACGAATTTCTTCAGCTCCTCAAGGATCTTGTCCTTGTCGCCATCCTCGACTCGAGGATAGTGATCAGCCTTGAGCTGGGAAGCGGGAAGGAATCCCTGGATACCCTGCCAAGACATGAGAAGGCCTCCCTTGTTCGCTTCGAGAACGGGGATGTCGTATACGGTCTTTGATCGGATGGCAGCATCGGCTTCTCCCCAGATGAGGGCCTGCTTTGCTTCCTTGAGAGAGAGCTCGATATATCCGTCCTCATTGGCCATGTCGACGACCTTCGCCGCGATATTGTCGCCGATGTTTACCTTTCGGATGATGTCTCGTGCCGCGATGTATTCTCGGCCGTAGATGATTCCTGTTCCGTATGGCTTAAGATCCACGAATACGCCCTTTTTATCGATGGCGATAACGGGTCCTTCGACGAGGTCTCCGACGCTTGGCGGATTCTCGGTATTGGATAGTAATTGGCCCATCATGGAGTCGTCGACAAGAACTTCTTTCTTGTTCTTCTTTGCGACTTCTCGGGCAGCTTCCTGCTCAGTCTCGGTTAGGATGACTTCGCTTTCCTCAGTTGTTTTTTTTGTCATATTTTATGCGCCTATGCTTCTGCTTGGATGTCTGGATGCCGTCCTGGCCTGTCTTTTTTTGTAAAAAGGGGCCCATTCGGCTGGCACAGCAGGGATTACGTAGTCGCGGGTTGCTAATAAATATGTACAGGGAAGTATACGCATTTTGGGGCTTTTTGCAATGGTTTTTGCCCGGACGGGAGGGTATTTTTTATGGAAAAAAGAAACCGGGCATGCGCTGTCGCATGCCCGGATAACCTTGTCGTGGATCATGTTGCCCGCGACAGGTCGTCGGCCTATGGTTTTTTTCAGGCTTTCTCCCGTGCGTGGCAGCACCTTTCAGGCTGCCCGCCGGCGTTTGCCCGCAGGTCTCGATTTGCCACGGGAGCCTCCGCCGTTTGGGGGATTGCCGAATTCGGTTCGGGTTATGCCGTTATGGCGGCGTGCGCCGAGCGTATCTTCAAAATCCCGAGGAATCCTTGTTTTGGGCGCTTCGCGGATCTCTTTCCAGCGGGCAAAGTAGATGACCGGGACGACGAACGGGGCGATCCGGCTGAAATAATAGGCCACCGTTGGGGAGTACCATTCTTTCTGCTGATACAGGCCCCACACGAAGCAGGCGTACAATCCAGCAAGGGTCAGGATTGTCAGTATGGGGGCGGCGATATCATCGCCATTGCCGCGCTTTCCCGAGATGACCGTCACCTCGTAAGGCTTCAGGCCGATATGCGCGAACATGAATGTGAGGATGATGAATAAAACCGGGATCAGGATTGTGGGGTTGAGGTTCACGTGTCTGGGTGTCAGGTATGACGGGTATTCTGTGTTGGTGGACAAGCCTATGCGGTCTGTATGGCCGTATTTACTTATCTGGAATACAACGATACCACTCATTATACAGTGCGTCAATTTATGCATTTGGGGAAAATGTCGTAGAATAGAAGGCATGATTATCACAAACCTCGGACATGAGTTTTTCAAAGTGCAGCTTGGCGATCTCACGATCGCATTCAACCCTCCTTCAAAGGAATCAACGTTCAAATCGAGCAAGTTCGGCGCTGACATAGTGCTCGAAACCCTTTCTCATGAGGACATGTCGGGCGGATCGGACCTCGCATACGGAGAGCGAGCGCCATTCGTCATTTCTGGTCCTGGCGAATATGAGCGGAAGGGCATTTTTATCAAGGGCGTTGCAGGGTCTTCTCGATATGACCTCGATGCAAAGGATGAAAATCTCATCAATACCATCTATTCGCTGACCGTTGACGGCATCAGCCTTCTCTATCTCGGGGCGCAAAGCGCGGAATTGCCGGCGCAGCTTTCCGATGCGGTGGATGAGGTGGATATCGTATTCATACCGATCGGAGGCACGACGGGTGATGACAAGGAGGCGGGTGTCTTTTCTCCAAAAGAGGCATACAAGATCGCCATGAACCTTGAGGCGAAGATCATCATACCCATGCATTTTTCATCAACAAAGGACGAGGCGCTCAAGCAATTCATCAAGGAAGCCGGAGGTGAATCGACGGTTACCGACAAGCTGACCATCAAGCGCAAGGACATAGAAGGCAAGGAAGGCGAGATCATCGTCCTCGAACCTCAGGCATAAAGATGTCAACATTCATTCAAAAGATAAAGGAGAAACCCGAGGCATACCGCAAAAGGTTTGCCCTCATGCTGAGCGGGTCGTTTGCGGCAGCTGCCTTTATCGTGTTCGCGATTCTGTTTTTGCAGAACTATGGCGAATATGCGAGTGCCAAGGCACTTGAGCCAAAAAAGCCAAGCACGCTGTCCAAGGTGTCGAAATCATACAATGAGTACAAGAAGGGCTTTGACGAGAGCGATTTGGCAAAGCGGATGAAAGGCGCGACGTTTTCAAAGGATGTTACGGATGTTCCTGGCGATATGCATAAGACCACGAATGCATCGGGAACTGCTACTACCACAATCACTCGATAGTTGATATAATCGTTAATTATGGCAAAAAAGAAAGACGATCAGGAGGCAGGCAGCAAGGGAAAAGGCGCTGAAAATGCTGGCGACAGCGGCACTGCGTCTTCAACCGGGCTATTCCAGAACGACAAGATGGTTACGAGGAGCCTTGTCACAGAGATGAGGGAGTCGTTTATCGACTATGCCATGTCAGTCATCACGGATCGAGCCCTTCCGGACATCCGAGACGGCTTGAAGCCGGTACATCGCCGAATCCTGTATGCGATGCATGATGCCAACCTGACGTCTTCCGCGCGATTCGTAAAGTCAGCCAAGGTGGTCGGAGAGGTTATGGGTAATTACCACCCGCACGGCGACTCGTCCATATATATGGCACTCGTCAATATGGCGCAGGATTTCTCGACCCGATATCCGCTCGTATTCGGACAGGGTAACTTCGGAAACGTTGACGGTGATCCACCAGCTGCAATGCGATATACGGAGTGTAAGATGGCTCGAATTTCCGGAGAGCTTCTCCGCGATATGGAAAAGCAGACGGTCAACATGCTTCCGAACTATGACGGATCAAAGCGCGAGCCGAGCGTCCTGCCGACTGCCGTGCCGAACCTTCTCCTCAACGGCGTATTGGGAATTGCCGTCGGTATGGCAACGAATATCCCTCCTCACAATTTAGGCGAGATCATCGATGCTACGAATTATCTCATCGAAAATAACGATGCGTCTACATCAGACCTTCTTCAGTTCGTAAAAGGTCCTGATTTCCCGACAGGAGGCATCGCTTACGGAGCGTCCGAGATCGCACATGCGTATACGCAGGGGCGAGGAGGCGTCGTCGTGCGTGGCGAGGCTGAAATCGTAGAGGAAAAGGCCGGCCAATCAAAAATCGTCATCACGTCGATTCCGTACAAGGTGAACAAGTCTTCCTTGATCGAGAGCATCGCCGACTTGGTACAGGAAAAGAAGCTCGAGGGAATCCGAGACTTGCGAGACGAATCCGCAAAGGATATTCGAATCGTCGTGGAGCTGAAAAACGGCGCATATCCTCAGAACATTCTCAACTTTTTGTATAAGCATACTCAGCTTGAGGCAACCTTCAACTACAATATGGTCGCACTTGTCGATGGCGTGCCGCGAACCGTATCTCTGAAGACTATTCTCGAGGAATTCATCAAGCATCGAAAGGAGATCATAAGGCGCCGAACCGAGTTTGATCTTGCCAAGGCAAAGGATAGGGAACATATCCTCCTCGGACTCAAGAAAGCTCTCGATCATATCGATGCCATCATCAAGCTCATCAAGGCTTCCAAGGACACACCTACGGCGCATGCCAATTTGATGAAGGAATTCAAGTTCTCAGACAGGCAGGCGACAGCGATCTTGGAAATGAAGCTTCAGAAGCTCGCGGGACTCGAGAGAAAGAAGATCGAGGACGAACTCAAGGCAGTGCAGGCATTCATCAAGGAATGCGAAGAGATCCTCAAGAGCGCCAAGCGAGTACTCGAAATCATCAAGACAGAGCTTGGCGATATCAAAGCGAAATATGCCGACCCTCGCCGAACGCGAATCGTCAAGCATGGTGCGAAGAATTTTTCAATAGAAGACGTCATACCTGACGAAGAAAGCGTCCTCGTCCTCACGTCAGGAGGGTATGTCAAGCGAACCGATCCGGAGGAATACCGCAAGCAGAAGCGCGGAGGCGTCGGCGTCGTGGATCTCAATACGAAGGAAGAGGATTTCATCACTCATTTCGTAACTGCGACAACGCATAGCGATCTCTTGTTCTTTACCGACAAGGGCAAGGCATATCAGATCAAGATGTATGAGATCCCGGAAGGCAAGCGAGCTACAAGGGGCAAGTCGATCATGAACTTCCTGTCACTTTCTCCTGATGAAAAAGTTACGTCAGTATTGCCTATGCCAAAGGAGATCAAGAAGGCAAGGTCTGGCGACGAGAGCCCGCTCTCACTATTCCTCGTCACAAAGGAAGGAACCGGCAAGAAAGTCGCCGCAGAAAGCTTCCATGACGTCAGACGAAGCGGAATCATCGCGATCAGGCTTGAGGCGAAAGACGAGCTCGTATCTGCATCGTTCGTCGAAAGGGGCGATAGCGTTATGGTCGTATCTTCTGATGGACAGTCAATTCGCTTTGACGAATCTGATGTTCGGGAAATGGGTCGCGCGGCAGGAGGCGTTCGCGTCATGAAGCTCGACCCGAAGATTGCGGTCGTTGGCGCAGACACTATCAAGAAGGGCGTCACGAATGCGCAGGTCCTCATCGTCTCCGCAAACGGATATGGCAAGAAGACCGAGATAACCGAATACAAGATTCAGGGACGCGGAGGATCAGGAATCAAGACCGTCAAGGTGACCGACAAGACAGGCAATCTCATCTCGGCTCGAATCGTCACGCCAGAAACCGAAGAGGCCATTGCCATCTCAAAGAAAAGCCAGGTCATTCGATGCGGCGTCAATGAAATTCCTACGCTTGGACGAGACACCCAGGGCGTCCGCGTGATGCGACTCCGAGAGGGCGATGTGATCGCTTCGCTGATTTGTTTGTAAATCGCATAGATGGGTTATAATGAGACCCTCATGTTCCCAAGAAAATCCCACAGCAAGAAAACAAAAGCATCAGCATGGGCGATATCACTGCTTGCCTTGCGCGAAGTCTGGAAATTCGACAAGCTATACCTGTTCAAAGAAGGCCTGTTTACGATCATCTCGCGATCGATGCCTTTTGTCATTTCCTGGTATTCGGCTGTATTCATCAACAAGGTGACGGGCGGCACATTCACGACCCTTCTTGATCCCAGCCTCATATGGATCGTCGTCGTATTTGTTGGCTTGCCGATAATCGTCAGCATCATTGAGATCTTCCGAGACAGGGCGTACAACAAGTTTTATATTGATTTCGGGCAGTACATAGATGTGAGAATGGTCGTAAAAAAGACAGAGCTCGACATCCAAACTGTCGAGGATCCTGCGTTCAACGATCTCATGACACGCGTGCGTGAAAACAATCACAGGCTGCGTGGTTTGGTGGATTGGATTTTTTACACGGTCAGCAAGGCCGTGCAGGTTGGAATCGCGATCGCCGTCATCGCGACATATGCATGGTGGATCGCAATCATATTCTTCGCGGCACTTTTGCCAAATCTGTATGTAAAAATTAAATTCGGCAAGAAGGTTTGGGGCATTTGGGATGCCAAGGCCTCAGTGAAGAGGCGGTATTACGAGGCTGAGCGGCATTTTAAATCGGCATCATACATGATCGAATCTCGCGTATTCGGTACGGGCAGATATTTCGTGAACATGATCAAAGGCCTTCTTGGCGAATTCAATCATGAGGTTCATGTCAATGAAAACAGGCGAACCAAGTTCGTGGTCGCGACGACGCTTATCGCGTTTAGCGCAAATGCGGCAGTGCTTTTGTATCTGATGAATGACATTATCGCGGCTACGCTGCAGATCGGTACGTTCACATTCATTCTGTATGCCGTAGTCAGCTTGCAATCCGAGATCGGCAGCTTCTTTAACGGCATCAGTCATATCAAGACGGACAGTCTTTTCGTAGCGGACCATTTCAAATTCATGGACACGCCGGAGGCATTGCCGAAGGGCACGAATCGGCTCTCGGATGAAACTCCGGAGATAGAATTCAAGGGCGTAGGCTTTTCGTATCCAAATTCGGAGCAACGCGTTTTTGAGGATTTGAATTTTACTATCAAGAAAGGCGAAAAGATCGCCATTGTCGGCGTGAATGGCGCGGGCAAGACATCGCTCACCAAGCTGCTCATGCGATTTTATGATCCGACAGAAGGACAGGTCCTGATCGGCGGCATGGATGCACGGAATATCGATCTTGATGCATACTACCGAAAAATCGGCTATCTTTCCCAGGAGTATGACAGGTATCGAATGTCAGTCAAAGAGGCGATTGCCGTCGGAGATGTCAATAGGCCTGTCAATATGCACGATGTCATCGATGCTTCCCAAAAGGCCGGATCGGATGAATTCATCAAGTCGTGGAAAGGGGATTATGAAAGCAATCTCGGCAGGGAATTCGAAGGCGGCGTTGAGCCGTCTATTGGCCAGTGGCAGAAGCTTGCTCTTGCAAGGCTGTTCTACAGGGATCCGCAGATCTGGATTCTGGATGAGCCGACTGCTTCGATCGACTCCGTAGCGGAAATGGAGATTTTTCAGGAACTTGAGAAATTGCCCGATGACAAGACCGTGATACTGATATCTCATCGGTTCAATACGGTCAAGAATGCTGACAAGATCATGGTTCTGGAGCATGGCAAGATAAAAGAATTCGGAAGTCACGAGAAGCTCATGAAGATTCCGGGAGGCGTGTACCGGAAGCTCTTTACTTCGCAAAAGGATTCATTCGGTGCGTAGTCTCCATTTCGCCCCTTTGATGTTTGCGGGGTGTCATGAGGGTCAATTCACATATTCAGGCCGCAGGCTCTCCCAAGCTGCGGACGGCATGATACAATACGTATACATATGAAATCTTCGCTCAGTACGTTTCAGCTTGTCGTGCTCGTCATCTTCATATTCATCGGTATCGCAGGCGTCGTGGTATTCGCCGGATTCGGCGGAGCAACCAAGGAAAAGATTCCTTCCGCTGTAGTATGGGGTACCGTGCCAGCGACAGTCGTCAACGAGGTTGTCAGAATCATCAATGCCGAGAAGACGTCAATGGAGGTCAAGTACGAGCAGATATCTCCTGAGACGTTTCGATCCGTATTCGTAAACGCTCTCGCAGAAGGCAATGGTCCCGATATCGTGCTTTTGACGGATGACTTGCTCTACGCCGAGGCGAACAAGCTTGCCGTCATACCGTATACCGTCTTTACCCAGCGGGATTATGCGGACACGTACATCAATGCTGCGGATCATTTCATGAGCTCCGCGGGCGTTCTTGGTGTCCCGTTCAGCGTTGATCCCGTTGTGATGTATTGGAATCGCAGCATATTCTCGACAGAAGGCATAGCCAATCCTCCAAAGACATGGGATGAGTTGCAGAAGATGGTCCCGAAACTCACTCGTCTCAATGATACGAAAGGGATCGAGCGAAGCGGCGTCGCGCTTGGTGAGATTCAGAATATAAGGAATGCAAAGGAAATCCTTGCCTCCATGCTCATGCAGTCGGGAAACAATATTACCGATATCGATCTTCAGAGCGGCGCTATCATATCAACTCTTGATAGAGCCGGTCCCAACAATAGATTCGCCGCTGAAGACGTGGTCAAGTTTTATGCGTATTTCGCTAACCCGGCGGGGACTTCGTATTCTTGGAGCAGGTCGATGCCTGATTCGCGCAAGGCGTTTTTGGCTGGCGATACAGCAATCTATTTCGGATATGTCAGCGATTACAATGCCATCCGATCAGAGAATCCGAATCTCGATTTCGACGTATCTCCGATTCCGCAGACGAGTGATGCCTCAAGCGCTCAGCATGTCACATATGGCCGCATGACCGCCCTTTCTGTCACCCGAAAGGCCAAGGATCCGATGTCGGCATATCAGATCATTGCCAAGCTGACGTCCGCATCCGCTCAGAAGCTATGGGTCGATTTGGCGAAGATGCCTCCGGTTCGCAAGGATTTGCTAGTCGAGACGCCGAATGACAAGTATCTGTCCACGTTCTATCGTGCTGCGATTCAGTCCCGGACATGGTTTGATCCCGATCCTGCATATTCATCGATCATATTCAAGGACATGGTCGAATCCATCACGACTGGCAAGACCCAGCCATCGGATGCAATCAGCAATGCCAAGCAGCGTCTCGACCTGCTTCTTCGCGGAATCAAGTCTTAGCAATTCGCATACGAATCCATCATGAAAAAAAATCCGTCACATGCCGCATGCACGAACAAGTCTCGATCGAATTCATTTGTCGCGCATCTTGTCGCATTCATGACCGTTTTCGGTCTTTCTCTTGCATTGCTTCATCATTCGGTATCGGCCGCATCCCTGACGCCCAAATTCACAGTTCCTGCCGAATGCAACGTGAAAGAGTGCGGATGGCTTGAGGTCGTTAAGCTCGGAAGCGAGATACTGTCCTTTGGCATCTATATCGCGATCCTGGGGGCGACCCTTGTCATAGTGCTTGCTGGATGGAAAATAATGACGGCAGCAGGGGATGAGGGCGCGGTAAAGACAGGAAAGAAAATGCTCTGGGCGGCAATCGTCGGCATCATAGTCACGATGAGCGCATACATGATAGTCCAGTTTATCCTGAACAAGTTGGGCGTTATCGATGGCGTCCGAGTTTTCATCTGATCATCGCGCGACAGAACAGGTAGAGGAAAAAAGGCAAGAAAAAAAGGGAGGTGTGGAAAAAGGCGCATTCGTGACATTCTCCCCACTCGATTTATCAAAGGGCCTTTATCAGGTATACTAGATAGCGTACGCAATCATACATCAAGGCACATATGCAAAACGCACATACACAAAATTCGCCAACCGATCCGTCCTCAGCCAGGGTTCCTTCCGGTTTGCCAAAACAGATGCCGATGAGTTCTCATGTCGAAGCGAAGCGAACCATTATCCCTGTCCTTATCATGGTCGGTATTCTGCTTGCGCTCATATTGGGCGCATTGATGATGCAGACCGTCAGAGATGGGAAATTCGCATTGTCTGCAAAGAAGTCTGGCATGGCGAGCGTCATTCGCCTTGCCCAGGTTTCCCGCCCTGATGGCGTATATCAGGACGATGTCGGGAGGTTCAACGTATATGAAAGCGGATCGGTAGTGCATAGTGGCACGTATGATGAGGTCTTGGCGAAATACCAGGTCACCGAGGGGCCGGTCATCCATTCGTTTGAGGATTCGGATACAAGCAAGCAGGTATTCTTTGATCCTTCCACGAGGATATATTATGATACTAATCCGACCTCAAAGCCCGTATTCTATACGAATGGGGAATCAGAGGAACAGCTGAGGGCTGCAGCGAATTCTCGTGCTGAAGAGGCTGTTTTGTCCGATATTGCCTCTCAGAACGTCTCGGCTGGCATCCAAGGATCAGCGACCGCGGACAAACCCTTGCTGCCGCCTCCATCGCTCGGTTCAAATGCCCCGAGTGTCAATACGGGCGGGGCGAACTGCACTGGAAACAGATGCCAATTCGACAATCCGCTTGGTCAGAGTGGCAGTCTCGAGGTATTCCTCAACAAGCTGCTTGATGTCATCATACTCATCGGATCGATCGTCGTTGTGCTTTCCATCATCATGGCAGGCCTCAAATACGTGACTGCACAGGGTGATGAGAAGCAGATCGAATCCGCACACAAGCAGCTGACATGGACGGTTATCGGTGCTGCCATCCTGCTTGGTGCCAAGGTCATTGCCATGATCGTGCAGAATACGGTCAAGGCGCTATCGTAGCGCGTCGGCTTTATTTTATAAATATATTTCAGCTGTATCATGACACTATCCACATTACGAAAGAACATCACTCTCAAGATGGGTCCTGCATGGGCCGGATTGCTTCTCATTCTCGTCACGTTCGCTCCTATTCCTGCGCTTGCCCAGAGGGTGAATGATTTCGAGGGGCTTGTCGCGAAGATATACGGCATGCTTTCGAGCGTAGTGCCACTTATCGTTGCCTTGACCCTGATCGTATTCCTGTGGGGAATCTTTCAGCTGGTCAGGAGCAATAGCGAGGACGCCAGAGCCGACGCAATAAAGGTCATCACGTTCGGCGTAGTCGCCCTCTTCGTGATGATATCGGTCTGGGGATTGGTTGCCATACTTAACAATACGTTCTTCGGAGGAGGCCAGCTCTTTATTCCTCAATTGCGCTAGTCATGCTTACCATAGAACGCCTTATCCTCCAATTTTCGGACTTCTTGAACAGGCTGATTCCGTTCATCATCGCACTGACGCTGATTTTTTTCATGTGGGGGATATTCAAGCTCGTTCTCTCCAGCAATGAGGATTTGCGAAAAGAGGCGATCAAGACGATAACGTTCGGTGTCATCGGTCTCTTCGTGATGATATCGGTCTGGGGATTGGTGAACATACTCATCTATACCCTGGATCTCCGCGGGTTAAACACAAGCGGGATCATGAATGGGCCTGGCATTCCAAGATTTTAGTGTATAATTAATGGGTGAATTATCAGTTTACGAGAACACAATCAATTTAATCAATTTATGAAAAAAGCGTCATTAAGCGCAGGCCTACTTGCCCTCATAGTGCTTCCGGGCATCGCCTCAGCGCAGGGTGTGGGTATCGGAGGATTGCTTGGGCTTCTTGCTCAGGCAAACGACCTGATCAACCGACTCATTCCATTTATCATTGCTCTTACGATCCTCATCTTCTTGTGGGGCGTATTCAAGTTCGTCATGTCTGGAGGAGACAGCGAAGGCCGAAAGGAGGCACAAGGATACATGATTTGGGGTATCGTCGCCCTCTTCGTGATGGTATCGGTCTGGGGATTGGTAAATATCCTCGTCCGAAGCTTCAATTTGGACAATACGGCGCCAGCTTCGCCTGGACTTCCGGCTCCTGCAGGAGTATTCGTGCCTACGAGATAATCGTGATATCGGATACGTGCCGTCTTTAGCGGATAACCCATCTTCATGGATCAGAATATCATTCAGTTCATACACAAGGTAAGCATCGTCATCATCAATCCGCTTATCAAGCTCATATTTCTTGTTGCGCTCGTCGTCTTTCTCTGGGGAGTATTCGGATATGTCAAAGACGGGGACAGCGACGATGCAAGGTCTTCAGGAAGGAGACATATGCTCTGGGGGGTATTCGGGATGTTCATCATGATATCGGTATTCGCCATCCTGTCGTTCGTTCTCAATACGTTCGACATTCCCGGGTCTACCGGCCAGCAGATAAATCAGGTCATTCCGCTTCGATAGAGTCTGACTGGTCCTGTTGACGACAAAAGTGGAAAAAAGGGAAGGCGACATACACAAAAGCCCCGTCCGATTGGATGGGGCTTTTGCATGTATGGAAAAAGCAGGAAAAAACGTCGCAACAACGTTAAGTTCCATTCTTTGATGCATTGGAGACTGTTAAAATCTCTGAAGGTGGGCGAGAGAGGACTTGAACCTCCATGCCTTGCGGCACTGCTTCCTAAGAGCAGCGTGTCTACCGTTTCACCACTCGCCCGCATATCTCATATTTTCGGCCTAAGTACATCCGAACTCCACTATAATACATGAATCTGATAATTTTTCCAGTATCCGCCTTTCCGTATTCAAGGCTGTTGCACCTGTCTGTTTTTATGATGTATCCACCCTTGCAGCCTGTCCCGCAGGCGATCGTCTCCTTGAGCCATGCCATGAACATCGGGCTCGCTGAATAGAATCTGATTTTGACCTGAGGATGCTTGCTGAATTTGCTTTTGAATATCGAAATCGATCCGTCTCCGTCGAATTCTCCCCGCAGGAAATCCCTGAAATAGCGCCAGGGGATACGGAGTGACGCAATGGTTTTCGACTTGGCTGGAGTAAGACCTATGGATTGCATGAATGCATAGAGCGAAGTGTCGCTAAATTGAAGCAGGAAATATTTCCTCTCTTCAAGGTTGGCGCCACGCGATTTTTTGGTTATTTTTGCTTTCGGCTTAAATGCTTTTCTACAATTATCGACTATTTCAAAGTCTTTTGACGTTATGCTGATATGCCGCCCGTCTTTTGACAGGTTGCCATCGGAGGCCATGATGCCGATGCAATATGCAAAATCGGCATTCCAAATTGGATCAATGTCCGCTAATTCATCAGCAGGGTGTATATGAAAAATGGGGCAAATATTCTGCATACCCTGATTATCATAGCAAGTATGTTTTCAGGTAAGTTAATTCTTTTTGAAAGATGTGTGATAATTTCTCGCTATTTCTCGGAAATTTCCATGACCTTGGCTCGCCCGTTTTTACTGCTGCAAAAACATGGCTCTCACTTTACAGGAGCTGTATACCTTTTGCGCCTTGGGTCCCATCCCAAGGCTCACCCCCGCACAAGACTGAAAAAACCCCAGTGCAGACTGGGGTTTTTTCGCTTGTGCGCCTAGTAGGATTCGAACCTACGACCGTTCGCTTAAGAGGCGACTGCTCTACCAACTGAGCTATAAGCGCATGCTGTAGGGCCGTACATGAGGCAGCGCGCGCTTGCGGGCTGCCTCATGTACGGCTACCGAGATATACTATCAGAAAAAAAACCATTTTCAAAGCCCTTTTTGGCCCGTCACATATCCACCAGAAATACCGGGGCATCGTGCATTTCCTGAATCATTTTCCTGAGGCGGTCCGAACCGAGTATGTGGTGTCGATGCGTCTACCGGGAAGATGATATTTTTGCGCAAAAAGACGATAGGGAGCTATCACTCAGGGGCTTGTTGAATTCAAATAGGGATGTCTTCTCGTTCCAGACATATACGTCGAGGTTGCATTCGACTGCATCCGGATTGACAGGGTCGAGGCTCCAGCCTCCGCTGTAGACCGCATTTGTCGTAGGTACAAGCTCGATGGTCTCGCCATGCGCGACCGATGATCCTTCTGCGAACATGAGCGGTCCGACGGATCCATCCCTTTGCTTGAATTGCGCGATGACGGGCTTTGAGTTTTTCAGAAGCGTTCCGTCCCTGTTTGCATGATTGATGCGCATAAGGGTGAAGTATTCGGCATATGCGCCGCTGCTTCCGAGTGCCACGAGGGCCTCGTCGGTCTTGTCGCCCGTGATTTCAGCTGTTTTTGCAATGCTGACAGGACCGGTCTGTTTCGTCTTCATGTCCAGGAATTCAGCGCCGATCGTTTTTTCTACGACTTTTATATTTTCTTGCCAGTTGAATGACTTTGATCCTGCGGCGGTCGTTGCGGGATTGCCCGGTATCTTTGCCGGGTTAGGCTTCTTGTTTCCGATATCAGAAATGCCAAACAGGAGAAAGGCAATGATCACGCCTGCCAAGACATAGCTGGAAGCCTTGAGAAGCTCTGGCTTGCTCATAGTGAATGGTTTTTTGCCGTTGTTTTCGTTCATGACATCAGTCTAGCACTAGTATCGAATGTTTGCTATTTCGTATTGTGCCTGGGGTGGGACTCGAACCCACACGGCTGTTAAGGCCCGAGGATTTTAAGTCCTCTACGGCTACCATTACGTCACCCAGGCATTGCATAATACCAATCCGTATTTGCTGGAGGTGTAGGCCGGGGTCGAACCGGCGCATAACGGTTTTGCAAACCGCCGCGTTAACCACTTCGCCACTACACCGTATATCGCGTCTGCGTACTGATTCTAGCCTAAAAGCCCTATAAATTCCAGTCCGGGCGCAGAATTGGCGTCCTGGTCCGTCCGGATAGACTAGACCAGTCTGTCAACGTTCTGGCGATTCTTTTCTCCTGCATCAAGCTCGATATCGAGGAAGGGAAGGATTGAGAGTCGGCTCTTAGACTTGATGAATGTGCGAAGGGCAGCTCGCTGGCGCTTCGCGAAATCAAGGGCGGCCTCCGCCTTGTGGTCGGGGAGTACGGATATCAGTATCGTTGCCTGCTTTGATCGTGTTGAAAAATGAACGTCAGTCACGGTAACGAGCGAAGACCTATTCGATTCTTTTGAAAGGTACTCAGAAGCAAGCTCCTTGATGATATGAGTGATCTTTTCCTCCCTGTACGTTGGACCCTGATGTTTTGTTTTCATTGTGGATTATTTCATCGCGACTTCGAATGCGACGAGCTTGTCGCCGGCGACCAATTCTATCTTTGATTCAACCATGAGCCCGCATTCCTTGCCTTCCTCGACTGAGCCGACCTTGTTCTTGGCTTGCTGCAATTCGCGTATATGTCCTCGGCCGATTTCCGCTTCTCGGCGCATGATCTTTATCCTGTCGTGCAAGTGGACGGTTCCCATTTCCACGCGTCCTCCGATGACCTGCTTGTCCTTGTTCGTGCTGAATACCTTGAGGATCTTGAGGGTGCCTGTCTCTTCCTCGACTTGCCGCTTCGGGATATTTTCCTCGGCTTTGATCTTGAGCCATTCTGTCAGCTTGTAGATTATGTCAAAAGTCTCGATCTGGGTATTCGTGCGAAGCGCGAGCTGGCGAGCGGAATTGTCCACTTTGGTATTGAATCCAATGACAAGAGTGCCTGCCTTGCCGCCGGCGAGCTTGACGTCATTCTCGGTGATGTCTCCGATTCCGGTCTGAACGATCTTGAGGTTCACGCGATCGACGTTGATTTTCTGGAGCTCGTATTTGACTGCCTCGAGGGTGCCGTTAGTGTCACCCTTGATGATTATGGGGAGGATGGCGATCCTGTTTGCGGGATCTATGTCGATTGGCCCGTTGCTTATGCCGTTTGCGGCCATGGTTGCGAGGATTTCATGGGCTGATGGCGCCTGCCTTGATGATGATATCTTGAGTGCCTCATCATTCTGCCGTTCCTTTTCCTGCTCTATGAAGGTCTCGGCCTCTTTCTTGGACTTGAACGTAAAGCAAAGACCGCCGACTTCCGGCTGTTCGCTCCATCCGACTACGCGGATAGGCTTTGAGGGTCCTGCCTCCTTGATTGCTTTGCCAGTGAAATCTTCCAGGATTCTGACCGATGATGATGCGAGTCCCGAAACGAGAACGTCGCCCGCCTTGAGCGTGCCGTTCTTTACGATAAGCGTCGCAGACACTCCGCGCACATTGTCGCGATTCGCCTCGATGACGATGCATTCTGCAGGGATCGTAGGGTCTGCCTTGAAATCCTCGACTTCCGCTGTTAGGAGAATCATGTCGAGGAGGTCGCTGACTCCTTCTCCCGTCTTTCCTGAAAATGGCACGAATGGAATTTCTCCTCCATATCCTTCTACGTAAATTTCATGCTCAGCCAAAGAGAGCTTGACCTTGTCGATCGAGGCATTCGGCTTGTCGATCTTGCTGATGCCGACGATAAAGGGAAGACGCGCTGACTTGATCGCCTTGTACGCATCGATGGTCTGCGGCTTCACGGCATCTTCTGCGGATACGATAAGTATCGCGATGTCCGCCGAAAGGGCTCCTCGCGCTCGCATGGCATTGAAGCTTTCATGTCCTGGCGTATCGAGAAAGGTGACATGCTTCTTTGTCGTCACATTGCCGTCCTTCTGCTCATGCACGACTTCGTATGCAGACATGCGCTGCGTGATTCCTCCGACTTCCTTGTCTACGATATTTGTCTTGCGGATATAATCGAGAAGCGTCGATTTGCCATGGTCGATATGTCCCATTACCACGACGACGGGGGGACGAGTCACCAATGCGGTGATCCGGGCCGCGATATCGGCATAATGATCATCGGAATGCGTATGGGAATGTGATTTTGCGGCAGGAGACATGATAAAGGGTGACGAATTAGGGTGCGTATGGCGAATATGTCACTTGACTTTACCTTATTTTTTTCAATTTGGCAAATA